>Ga0208315_1000323_pt1 | contig 38306 bp, 53 predicted proteins | sample MalvireepMed_215_FD_184239 | JGI IMG/M metagenome (GOLD analysis project Ga0208315, IMG submission 184239) | Marine viral communities from the Global Malaspina Expedition - Malaspina viral metaG DeepMed_215 (SPAdes) (version 2) | ecosystem: Environmental > Aquatic > Marine > Oceanic | place...
TAGCAACGCTGGACTCCGCAAGGGTTCCGATGATGACCGAAACCTCTGGCCCGATACCCTCCGAATCATTGGGGAGGTGGGACCAAGACTCGTCATCCTGGAGAACGTGCCAGGCATCCTTGTGGGAAGTGATGGACGGCCACCATATGGGGGCACCGTGGTCGGACAGTTGGCTGAGGTCGGGTATGACGCGGAATGGCGAGTTGTATCTGCTGCCGATGCAGGAGCGCCACATAAACGGGACCGATGGTGGCTCCTCGCCTACCTCCAAATGGCTGACTCCCACGGCGGCAGACCAGAGACGAGGGTCAAAGGAGGATTGGCGGAAATACCGGGATGAAGGACAAACCTCTGGCGCAAGACTCCGAAACCAGGTGGCCGGCAAGGTCGCCACGCCACCGCTGGCATTGGCGGCGAGGATGTTTCCCACGCCCAAGGGGACGGATTGGAAAGGTTCCGGCACAAGCCAGAAAGCCATCGACCGGGAAGCCGCCCACTTTAACCTCTGGGGAGTGGTGTCAAAGTTGAATCAAATCCCCACACCCTCATCCGGCGGGGATAGCGGAGGGCCGCACGGCATCCGGGGTGGGAGTTGGGCCAAGGAGAAGCTGGTCGAGACATTCGGGGAGGAGGACGCCGTCGCCATGAGCGGTGGTTCCCTCTCGCCCGATTGGGTCTCCTGGCTGATGGGTCTGCCGGTGGGCTGGACTTCGCTGGAGCCGCTACCCGGAGAGGAATACCTCGACTGGTTCCACGCCCAACAGGACGGGACTTGGTGGCAAATTGAACGGGGATTGCCGAGGGTGGCGACCGGCATCAAGGACCGGGTCAACCGCCTCAAGTGCTTAGGGAATGGGATCGTCCCAGCAAGTCTGGCATTATTTTTGAGAGGTGCGACATGGAGTACAGAGTCGGACAATATGTGAGGTTGAAACCACCCGTCCACGCCAATAACGATATATTTTGTGTGTGTGAGATGGACCCTGAGACCTCCCCCCCATCGCTCCAATCACGGCGGACCTGATCCTAACGTGAACGCCCAGGAAATCATAACCGAGAAGGACTTTCAGGCGACCGTCATCGACCTGGCCCGACAACTGGGCTGGATCGTGGGCTTCACTTACGACGCCCGGAAGTCTGAACCTGGAGAACCAGATCTCCGGATGGTACGCCCTCCGCGGATCATCTTCGCCGAACTCAAGACGGTCAAGGGCCGTATAAGTAAAGGCAGATGGAACAAGTCCGGGCGTTGGCTCCCAGGTCAAGACGAGTGGGGAAAAGCCCTCTCTGAATGTCCGTGGGTTGAATACTACCTCTGGCGACCGACTGACAACATTGAGGACATCCTGCGGTGATGAGAAAGCGGTCCAAGAAGACAACCAAACTCTACCGGGCCGAGCGAGTCCCGCTGGTCAAACGTCTCTTGTCCGAGACATTCAACTGCGCGAATGGAAGACGCTCTGCGGTGACTGTTAGAAGTTACACCTGAGCATGGTCCCGTAGATGCTGAGTGACCGTCGCTTGAACATCTTTTACGTCAGCCTTGGTTTCCTTCACATCTTCCATGATATTGCCGACGTTGGCATCCATGGTGATGATGGCTTCCCGCATCTTGCTGCGCTGTTTGGCTTCTTCAGCGACCGACCCGTTGGCCTGGCGTTTGGTTCGCCAAGTTAGGAACCACCACACCCCAAGACCGACGCCCGTAACGGCTGGGCCAAAGATAGCGACCGCTTCTTTTATTACATCAACCGGCATGATACTTCTAACCTGACCATATCCTGGTGCATCTACCAACCCAACAACCGCACATTATCCAAAAAAGAGCGGCTAAAAGTCCTGTCCGCCATGCTGTAGGCCAGGGCCACACCTTGACCCGCCTTAAAACGGCTCTCGGCGACGGTATGGGCCATTTGTAGCGGGGAAACATCTGTTACTCAGCCTCGTTCCACCTATCGGTATCATAGAAATGCCCGTACCCACCGTCTTCGTGCATGAAGCAGCCGGGGCCGCAGAGAACCCCGAAGCCTTGATGGAATAGATGGGCAATGGGGTCTTGATGGTCCCACTCGATCTGCCAATCACCGACGTAGCCCTTCACAATCTTGAGGGCGTCGGGGTTATTCCAGTCCATATGTTCGTCACGCCACCGCCAGGACTGCCCTGCCCGCAGGTAGCACAAACGGTTGAGGGTCGTGGGCCTGCGAACACCCTTGACCATGGGATGCGGCTCAATATCGCCCGGCCTCCAAAGAATCAACCTTTCCCCGTGAAGCTCTCCCTTGGCCCTGATGTGGATGCGGCCAACCTCATTGTTGGTATCAGTGATGACCGCTTTGCCAAGCATCTCTTTGAAGTGCCACCGTCCGTTCCCAACACGGACGGACATATATCCTTGGTTGCGGTCCCACGAGATCACCATGTTATGGATACCCGCCGGGAATGGCACTTGCGGACCGATAGGGGCTTCGTTCTGAAACTGTGCCTCGGCCTCGATGTCTCGTTGACTAGTGACCATTATTTGCCTCGGCCAGCTTTGGTTCTACGTCTTCGCTCAGGTCGGGTAAAGGGCTTGTCTCTGCTGTTACCTCCGCTGGCTTATGACCGTTGGTTGAAGCCTCAACGGGTTCCGGTGGCAGTATCCGAATCTCATGGTTCTTGTCCATGAGTTGGAGCCTGTCCACGGAAAAGGGGGCGCCGTTCCCGTCCTTGCCTGCCTTGAGAGCGGCGATGATATTGTAGAATTTCTCCCCCTGGTCGGCGAATATCTCTACCTTGTTCGCCATCCGGGTATACATCGCCCCAATTTCCTCGCCTGCCATGATGTTCGTGTTCCCCATGGTCTCCCCTATCTTGTTAAGATTCGCCATATTCCGTTTTCTTTCGCAATCCGTGCGTTGTTTTCATCACGAGGTAAATCCCTGGGCCACATAGCTTGCAACTCTTGCGGAGTATCGTTTGATGTCGTTAAATCAAAGGTTTGAGGAATGTCCCGCAGGGTCTGTAGTTTTGTTTTGAGCGTTGTGGTAAACAACTGCTCAATTTCAGGAAATTGCCGTACTTTAGACCTAGATTCTTTCACTAATTCTATATTACGAGACTGCCGGATATAGTCCATTTGGATGCCACGGGCTTTAGCCATGTTTATCTTTGGACGCCCGTCCGTGTCCATCTCCCAGGCACCTAAATATCCCCGTCTTTTGCCCTCACCATCAGGGAACACCGGATACCTATAATATCTACCGCAACATTCGGCCAATCGCTGCCTTTGATCCGCGTCTTCTACGATGTGTATCGTGTGATTGGCGGGTAATGAATATCTTACTCGCAACTTGGCTATGGCAAGGTCAAGAAGTTCGTCGTCGCTCAACCCCGCGTGAGCAAGGTCACCATAGGCTGGAGAAGATACTCGGTACACCCCATTCAAATCTAGAAAGGTTGCTATCTTCACCATTATTGGTCACCAAACACAGCCATACTATTGTGAAGCCCCGCGTCGGTCCCGGCCCCGCAAGCGTTAACAGAGGTGGTGGTGGCTCCGGTGGTGGCGATACTAGCGTCAGTCACCGTCATCGACACAACCTCAGACATACCGCCAGTAAACGCATAGTTGGCGCCACTAAAATCTACGTCCCAAAGATGGTCTGTCTCCCCGGCGGCGCCGCCGTCTGTCACGCTAGTCATATTGTAACTTGATGTAATGCTGTGCGCGCCGCATTGTTCCCATCCGACCCACACTTTTGCGGTGCCTGGATGGAATTTTTGGGTACCAGGCGAGGTGTACTTATTCGTGATGCAAGCCGCTTCCTGCTCTGCTTGCGACGCCGCACATGTGGCGCTCGGGGTCGCCCAGGTCGTAACGCCGCACCCATCTGTCTGTAGGAATTGGAGCGCGCACCCGTTCCCCGTCGGCAACGTCAACGACCATGTACCAGCCGCCGCAGCGACAGTCATAGTCACGACGCCCGAAGTCCCACCTCCGAAGCGCAGGCATCCGGTGGTCCCGCCAGGGATGCCCAGACCGATACCACCGCACTCGACCAGGATGCCGTATTCACGGGTGTTCGTAACGTTGGTTGAGTCCACCGGTTTACCAGCGATATGTAAGGTCGCTGAGTCGGTCAGGGTCAACCCTGTGGCTGTAGATGTCCAGGTCGGAACACCGAGATAAACGGCGGCTCCAACCGCAATGGTGGCACAGTTCCCGGCGGCGTTGATGTCCTGGGAGTCAGCGGGTATGTGCAGCCAACTACCCACGGCGGATACCATGTCACGGGTCTGAGATGCGGGAGTCAAAGAGATGAAGGCTCCAGTCGTGACCGCCCCGCCCAACCCTAAGCTATCGGTGCCGCCATCCAGTGTCAGCAGGTTGGCGTTGTTCGCTCCCTCAACCCGCAGGTCAACGTCGTTGCCGCCCTCATTAAATATGGTGTCGGCCGTGGTCAAACTCAGATACTCAGCCCCGGCCAATTGCAGCGAAAGCTCCGTTCCCCCGGCCACGTTTATAAAGGCTGAGGTACCGTCGTGGTTGCCTATCGCCAGGTAATCGGTTGCCGGAGTCGTATTGCTGTGAATGGCGAGTTCAGGATGTGTTCCAGGTAACCTAGCCCAATCGGTAGCCATGGCTCCCAGGGTCGTGATGTGCATTTGCCGGGAAGTGTCGCCGATGCCAATGACGAAAGCGTGGTTGCTAGCGTCACCGATAGACCACCGCATACCCGCGTCGTTACCGATGCCGAAGTATAGGTTTCCTTCCAGGCCACAAACGCAGCCGTCGCCGGTCTGGTAGGTGGCGTGTTGAATCTCGTCAGCGTAGCGAGACCACCTAAAGGCACTGCCACAGTTGACCCGAATGTCGTATTTATTAGCGGCCAGCGTCAGGCATTGGAACACGCCCGATGAGTTGGATGTATCCGCCGTGCCCAAACCAGCGGCGGTAGTCTCAGTGGCGTTGACGCTGGTTGGGAAATAGATAGCTGTTCCGCAGGCGATAGCCACACCAGCGTTGGTTGCCATATTTCCGGTTAAACGTACCATGATTACCCTACAACGATACCTGTTATATAAACATCCACGGCAGCGCCGCCGCCGCCGCCAGCCAGTTGAATCCACTCCAAATCTGACGTTGCCGCTAGCGGAGCATAATCATCAAGGGCGATAGGCGTTATGCTATCGGCAGGCAAACGGCTGGTCCCCACTACATATACTACACCCGCCACCCTTTGTGCTAATCTTGCCTGCACCGCCTTCGATGAGTCGGCGCTGATCACCATGCGTTGCATATAGAATGTCTTAGCCGCAGGGACGGTCCATACCCCTTGTGAACTTGCGCCTTCATCGGCCACCACTGTTCCAAAGATATTAGCGGGAACCCCAGAAGTTACCGAGCCTGTTCCAATATAGACTTTCCCTGCGTTCACTTCTCCGCTGCCAGCAGTTAGCACCGTAAGCAACTGAACTCTGAAACAATCTGTAGAGGTTGTGCTAACAGCAGTTTGGCCATTCATGGTCAGGGTCTCGCTGAACTCAACATGGCTGCTATCTAAGAAATCGACCTTGACTGTTCGTGCGCCCGTGCCCGCAGAGGTATCATTGGTATCTGCCGAACTGATGGTCATGGCTGAACCAGAAGACGGGAAAGAATATCGCCCGCCTTCTGACCAGCAAGTCTCTAGACTGGTTCCCACGGTGGGGTTGCTCATAGTCCACCGAAAGAAGGTATGCCCAGCGATATTCCCACGGGAACTTCCCAGATGAAATCCTTGGGTCCGCTTGACGGCGTGAATTGAGAGGTCATCATTTCACCAGGGCGATGTAATCCACGTCATCGCCGTTCGTGGCAGCATCGACGTAGAAATCGCTCAACAGCACCGATGTATCACGGGCAACCACCTGGGAAGGATTCAATGTGATGGCCTCTCCGGGCGCTAACTCTAGACCCACCGCGGCGGCCACCGTTGAATCGCCAACGTAGGCATTTCCAGCGTTCCCCGTCCTAGCCTTGAATGTGATGCTCAATACAACCTCTGCCGCCGTACTTATCTGAACACGGGTAGTGGCCGTAGGTATATCTATGGAATCAGCGATAGGCCGTGCCATCTATACCTCGGCTAAAGTGAGTCTAAAGTCTCCGGTCCACACGTTGCCGGTGTTCTCAAGCGCCTGGTAGCCCACCACGTCCACATAGTAGACCCAAGGGTTGGTATTCCCGGCGTCGTCAGCCGTACGGTTCCTGAACGTGAACCTAGATTTGACGTTATTCTCAGAAGCTATCCGAAGGTTCTCAAACATCTGCTCAAGGGTCCGGCCACCGTATGGCCTGGACATATCTACGGTCACTTGATGGCCCCAAAGGGCGGGCAACTTCTTTCGCCATTCCAAGTCTATACGAAGGATGTCCGGTGTAAGGGTCGTGGTTGAGCCACGGGCCAGTGCCGCCCTGAACCTGATCGACCTGAAATCCGTACCCGATGGGGTCGCTACCGCTGGGAAATGGTAGGTCGCAACACCGTCGCTGGTTATCTCACCAGAAGCGTTCACGTCCGAAGAATAGGTGCTGGTCATCGTGGTGAAAGAACTTGACCCATTCAGGGCAAAGGACATTATGACGGTCTCGGTAGACGACGCACCTGAAACCTCTACTCTGAGCCTTGCCGCCAGTTTATCCACTTCGGACTGCCCACCAGTAAAATCGGGAGTCTCATGGTTGCCAGCGGTGGCGTAGGGCAGGTCTGTGACGTAGACCGGGTTGATGATGTTCTGGGGTATCCGCATGTGATAGACACGCTGGTTCTGCGCCCACCACATCCGGTATACGTTATAAGCGTCAGAGACATGCAACCAGGTGATTGCCGCAGTAGAGTTGGCCGATAGCCACTTGCGTTCCCAGCCTAGCTTGTCCCAACCCATGATGTGGGAGAAGCCGGTATCGGGGTCCAGGGCAAATGAGTTGGATGGCCCCTGTGGGCCCCCCTGTCCAGGGCCGGACCCGAGAAATAGGTCTCCTGCTGAAGCGATGGTTGTGGCGTCGATGATGGCCAGAATCTCGTTATGGCTAGGGACCAGTTGCCGGATATTGCCACGGCGGTTCGAAGGCAAACCGTCGTCCCTATCCGGCCCCATCTGGTCCACCGTGGCACGATTGGCGTCGATGTCATATTTGCTCACCGCTAGGCCCGATGAGAAATACATGGAGTCCCGCCATGTCGCAGCCCCTTTCCCATTATCAGGGTGAAAGGGCAACCGCAGGCGAGTCTCGACAAAACGCCTATTGCCCACATCATGGGCAAACAGACCACGGGTGGTCGCTACGTAGATGATGTCGTTCCCGCCACTATCGTAGCCGACGAACATGCCGGTAACAGAATTGTTGCCAAGCTGTAATTGAGCGTCGTCGGTTTCTGTGCCCAAAGCCAACGACCACCAAAGTTGGCCGGTAGAATCTATGCCCCAAACCCTCTCATCCCAAAAAGCGAGGAATTGAGTGTTCTTGGTATCATCCGTAAAAGAAGACCCGTTTGAGGTGTAGGTATAGCCACCGTCCGTGGCAATAATCATGTAGACCGTTCCGCCCAGACGAACATCATGCAATTCATCTGTGGCAACATCCGGCAAGGTATCAACGTTGGCCCAGACACCGGTGGTGTTGTTATAAGAGCGGAAGTCTGTGCCGAAGGCAGCGTAAATGGTGCTGCTCAGTTCTGAGATGACTCCAATCTCAGATGCGGCCCCGGCAGCGGTCAGGGTGGCTAATCCAGGCAGAACCAAGTGACCGTCATAGCGGAGTTGAAGGTCTGAGTCCCATGCCCGCTTGCGTTGAAGCAGGTCTTCACCATCAAACTTGTCGATGCCTACGCCCAACTGCCAATTGGACCACGATTGGACCGACAGCCTTGGGTGGGAATCCCTGGTATGGTCCGCCGTCACAATCTTGAGAGCGTCCGTAGAGATCAGGCCAGATTGCACCCTCCCCTTGATGGGGTAACGAATGTCATTTAAGACAATCTCATGTTCACCTACTACGGTTGCCGTGGTCATGTGGTGAACCTGGCGTCCCGCAGAATGGGGAAGTTACGTTTGTGTCCGGCGGCGATGCCCATGTAGTCGTTGGACTGAGCCAACCTCGCCCTGGCATCCTCGGACGACTCGCCACGAATAGGTCGGCGCAAAGCCAAACCAGCGGCGTGGTAAGTGATGTAGCTTTCAGGCACTTCCGTTACGGTGGTGTCAGCCGTCAGCAAGGTCGGTACATCGCCACCCTTGAGCTTGATAAGCCGGTAACCGATGACGCTATCTCCACCACGAATTAGGACCAGATCACGGGCCTGCTTGTCTATGTCCCAATAGATGGTGTCCAAAAGCTCCCAATCATATTTATTTTCGTCGGTGGCATCCACGCCGGTCACCCAGATGGTGTTACTGGCGATATTAGCGTTGTACTCCAAGGCGACAGAAATAATGGCCGTGGCCTCAGAGGGCGTGAAGCTACTCACGGCTTCGGTCATAGCCACCCGCACCCAGGTTTCCTCGCCAGCGGTCAGGGCCGGGATAATGATTATCTTGTCGGTATCAGCGCCGTTGGCCGTGGCTGAAAGCCTGAGAACCAAATCATTAGCGGCCACGCCCACATCTACCTTGATGCCAAACTCGATATGGGTCATGTTGCTCAAGTCGTTGGCGGCTATGCTGATACTGGTCAGGTCGCCGTTGCTGCCGCCCGAAACAACCATTTTGGCAGGCATGACGCCGTAGAGCCTGTCTTCGTCATCCTGGGTAACAGTGAACGAAGCCGACGTTGACTCGTTCCAAAGCTCACCGTGCTGAGTCACAACTTTAGAAGTCATACTGACACGGGTGTCAATTCCATAAATAACGGCACGGTTCGCTGGAATGTCAAACCTTGTACGCCCGCCCGAATGGAGGGTGATGTCCTCAACAGGGTCGAATACGTACCCCGTGGCGTCTTTCTGGGCCTGATTAAGGAAGTTGTGAATGGCGGCAGGGTCATACCACTGGTCCCAGAGTTCAGCGGTGTCAGCGTCGGCGGTGGAAGCGGCAACGGCTGGGTGGAAAGTAAGGGTCACCTGATTGCTAGAGACTGTGCTATCGGTAACCTGCCGAATCGACCCATCATTAGTGCCTGAAGTGAAAACCAACCATTTCCCGTTGGGATCGTCCGCTGTGACGATGGCAATATCATCGGTGAGAAAGGTCGTGGTGGAACCAGAGGCGTCGGCCTCTAACTCCTTGATAGCACCAAGGAGATAACCGACATTGACCCGTAGTTCCTCACGGGTTGATTCTTGCAGAACCGCCATCTACTTCTTTTTACCGCCCGTCTTGACGATACGGCCTTTAGGGCCGCGCTTGATGCCCTTTTTCGCTTGTTCTTTGGAAGTATGAACTGGCATGACATTCTCCTAATACGAGATGCCGATAGCAACCAATACTGCCGAGGCATAAGCGGCGGTGCCAGGGGTCCGGCATTGGAAGTAAAGGGTGCCCGATTGCGTCCGGTAGGGCAAACCGATATTGTCCACGACCGCAAAGGAATTATCGTTCAGGTTGGTATAATCGCCAGCCGCTACCTCTACTCTGCCAACACACGTCTCAAGCTCGGCGTCGGTCGGGTCAAAAGCGTCGGCGTCAGCGGTGCCTAGAATATCGGTGTGGAACAAGAACATCTCGATAGCGTCGTCTTCACTATCGGTGTCAATGACCATGAACGATTCGATGACGCCGTGTTGGGGAACGCCGTCAAAAGAGTTCTTTGCGCCGAAGGCGTCACCTGCGGTATAAGCGGCGGTGGCAACGCCTAGGTCAACGAATTGGGTTACCCAGGTATTAGGCAATGCGGGTTCCTCCTCTCAGCCCAACCTATACGGTTCAGGCTTGCATGGCCAGCTATCTTTTAGCGAAGGTTTTGATGCTCCCTGACGCTTGGCGCTGCAAATCCAGGTCAAGAATCTCAAAGATTATCCAATCAGGGCAATCCTTAAAATCAAAACCGCGGTCTTTAATCTCCGGGGCTGAAGCTACGCCTCGGCACTCTAGGCAAACCCAAGCTTCAACTTGATCATGGGGAGGACCAGTCCACGCAATCCTGCCATGAACCGGAATACTGTAACAACGAATCGAAGGCCGCTCACTTTTGCCAAGCCCCGCCGCCCGATTGCTGCGCTCTCGTTCCTTGTCTCCAAACCGGTAGTTCAGCCCCTTCTCGATGATGCTGTGAACATCTCGATAGGCTTTAAGTAACGTCATACGTGCCATCCATTGTTTTCGGTCTTGGCCTGCTCTGGGATACCGTTGGGATTGACAATCGCAAAGTAGGCTCCCCACTCATCAATGTATCCATCATCAAAGGCAGGGTCAAAACCTGGCGGAGGGCCAAGGTCTCGTTCTTGATTCTGATGCTCGTCATGCGTGGCACGGTTGGACTCCATCTTTTCATCGTAGGTCTTTGAGCCGTCCCGCCGTGGCCCTTTCGTGACGTTGACCACCGTGTTTGTGTCCAATTCTATGTGGTGCGCCATATTAGCCAAGCATTGATTGAAATGGTAATCATCCCCACGCCAAGCATAGGGTTCCAAATGATTGAATATCTTGGGGTTGAACAACATGCAGGACATCGCTGCCCACTGTACCCGAACCAACCCCTGATTCGGCGCAAACCCCGTCGGATGCGAAAGAGGCCGGATGGTTGCCGGATACTCCGAACTCAACTCATTGAGCATGGGGAACACCACCGGGCGGTCCCACGCCATTAGCTTAGAGATAGTGTCTTCTTCCAGAAGAACATCGGTGTCAATCATCAGTACCTTATCGGCACCGGCGTCCCGTGCCATCATCGCCGCCTTCCACCGCATCATGGCTATAGCGTCAGCCGGGGCAAAGTTCTTGTCTTCAACCCCGTGCAAAGAGACCGAATACCCCGATTGAGCGGTATGGCGCATGGCGTTTTGCAGTCTCCACCAACAGTCTTTTTGCCACATATTGCTGATAGGGACGATCAGTAAGGACTGCGGGGCCAGGTGAGGAAACCGGTAGGCGTACCTTTGACCCAAAAGAACGGCACCAGACGCCTGATGCAAGTCCCAACTGGAAGGCACGATGTCGGGGTGGGTTGAGCGGTCCGCAATGAACCGCTCATCCACTCCCATCTCCAGTAATTGCTTACGCCTTTCGGCAATCTTCTCTAGCCGTGATGTTTGTGAAGATTCCTCTCCCACCGCAGTCATTAAGAGCCGAGACCGGTTAGGTTAATCAAGCCGTACTCAGTGCTGGCATTGGCCTTGACGGTCATGCCAATCACCGGAGCGTTGTTAGCAATACCGGAGGTGATGTCCACCACCGTTCCAGTGGTAGCAAGGCCCGCTGCACGGAAGGATGTGGTGCCGCCGTCCTGGTCCAATAGGACGAAGGTGGTAGCGGTGGTAACCAGGGCAGCGGTGGTGCCGCCGACCTCCACACGCCTCTTGTGGCTCTCAACCGCACCAGCGGTGGTGACAGACGCCTGAGCGGGCAGTCCTTCTAGGAGAGTGCCGTCAACCAGACAGGTAGCGTAGCCCTCAACCTGGCTCCAGTAAAAGCGGTCGGCAGCGGCCACACCGGGCGATACACCCGCTACACCAGAGGTAGGCGGAGCCGGATGTATCAACACCTGGTGATACCGGTTCCGAGTGAAGGTCACCTCAGAGGTCGTGTCCAAGGCCACTTGCACGGTTTCTTGCGGGGCAAGACTTACCGTCAGGACAGCGGACGAAGCGGCGGCGGCGTTGGCGTCACCGGCGTTGAACGCCCTTTGAATACTATGAGTGTACGCCTCGCCGGTAGCGTCGTTGCTATGGACAATGCCCTCAGCGTAGATGTCCACGGCAGCGAGAGTCGTGCCGAGAGTAGCGCTGATGGCTGTGGCTCCAATAGCCCTGGTGGTATCGCAAACCACGTTGGTATGGGTGGCCAGGCCGACCACCGACTGATACAGGTTGCCAGCCACTTCCACTGTGCCGTCGTTCAAGGCGAAACGGTACTTTCGTCCGTCCGGCAACACCAGATAGGAACCCAATTCAAGGATTCCCAAGTTGGCGTTACCGCCGTTGGCATAGGTTTCGTTGTTAGTGCCGTGGGGTCCAAACCAAGTTCTAGGCATGATATTCCTCCTGCAACTTCCTCTCTATTGGGCTGTTACCTTAGACTTCCGGGCCGCTCGTGCCTTAGCCATTCGGTCCTTTACGGCCTGTATCTGCTCCGGAGTCCGCTCCGGTTTCTCCGTAATAGGCAATGTGCCCACCGTTCCTGCTGGCGCAGTGGATTTCTCCAGAAGCGCTAGAGTCAAGGCGTCAATCTTCGCCCGTAATTCGTCAACCTCAGTGGCCTTATCAGCCTGCTTGCTCAATTGGTAGGCTTCCCATTCCTTGCCGTGCCGACTAGCGGCGTGTTGGTACATATCCATTGTGCTTTGGAATCCGGTTTCCCCACGCCTCTGACAAGTAATCAGGAAGCAGTCGATATCACCGTAAAACTTGTGTTGAAACGGAACGTCGTCTTTTCTCAGATAGAAGCAGGGAATCACCTGACTGGCTACAGTGCTGGCCCTACACTTACCGCAACCGGTCTTCTCACACTTCCTGCACCTCACCCTGAAGCCTGACTCTCCACAGCACAAACAATGCTTCTTGGTAAGGTAACTGCGCCCACCGTCATGTTGGTCTCCATCTGGATTCCAACGAAGGGTAAGAGTAGACGGCGACCCATCCCACATCCATGCACGAATAGCGGCAGGACGGCCTTTAGCCTGGCCCCTTTCAAACGCCTCTTTCTGACCTGCGGGATAGATACTGGCCCCGGAAACGTGTCCACCGTCGGTCAAGTCACCACTAATGGTGTCCTCTCCGGCACTCTCAAGCGCCTCGGCCAACGCCTTCTCCGCAGCGTCCAATTCCAGAGCAACAGCTTCAACGTCACTGTTGTCAGTTTCCATTATTAGGGGCATGATCTATACCTTCGCTAGAATCTTGAGTCCGGGCACTCCCGTGGGAGCGTAGTGATAGCCCACCGGCAAATGTAAGCGCACGGGTGGTTTCTTTGGCGTTGACGTTGGATGCTTTCGGGCATCCATGATTGCCTCATTTCGCCGTTCCTGTAGCGCATGGCACATATCTACGATTTCCTTATTGGTGCGCCTGGGAACGAACTTCTTTTCTTTCTTGGCCTCAAGAAGGTATTCCACCTCATCCAGAGTGGTTTCCATCCCACCAAGTATGATGCAAGCCGCCTGTCCACCTTGGCCTCTCGCCAGCCCCTCATCTGTGGTGGTGGAAACCATATGGTCACCGTCACGAGACTTGGTGATGACATTCTTGATCATCCTGCCACCAGGACCAACCCCGTAATATATGGATTGCACCATCTCGTTAGGGTCACGGCGGAATTTTGGAGTGTAATGCTCCACTACTTCGGCTCCGTACTCATCAGCCTATCGTAAACCTCTTCCATGTCCTTTCTAGCCTTGGTGTGGTCAGCAGCCCTGTTTCCCTCGATGGTGACTTCCCATTCGATGCCGTTAGGATTGGCCCCACCGTATACACGGTAGCGAGTGGGGCCACCTTCCCAAGGGGTGACTACCTTTTTAATCTCCATGCTAAATCCTACGAAGTGGGGTCGGTATTATCCGCTTGCCATTCTCTGCCGTGTATGTCCAACAATTCACCAAACCCGTAGTCTATGACCATGTTGAGTTCGATGTTCCGCAAAGATTTGTTGGAGTCGTCCACTTCCAAATCTACGGGCATGAACTCATAGATAAGGCAGGAATCCTTATGAAATACACCGCCCCGAACGTTGTTCCCTGATGCCACCAAATTGGTGGAAACCCGAATAGGAACACCGAAGTATTCACCAGAGGGGAAGAACCGATTCAGGGTCCGGGTATTGGCCGAGTTGTTCTGAGCGGTATCCGGGGCGTGAGAAGTGCCGCTGCCAGCGGGAAACAACTGTTGCCGAATATCGTGCCACATGGGAGGGCTGATGACAGCGGATACGTCACGCATCATCATCTCGTTGATAGGCTCACTGGCGTTGGATAACTGTGTCTGACCGGCGCTCAATTGGCCGATGGTGGCAGGTGAACCGTCCAAACCGACCACGTTGCTAAAGCCGTCAATCAAGGTGGCAAAGTCCTGCTCTTGTTTGACGTTGATGGCCGACCCCATCGCTGTCCCAGCGTCTCGCAAGAACTTGTCCCGGTTGACGGTACGCAGCATCTTGTTGGTCAAGTCAACGCTTACACCAACCTCGGTGGCCGAGATAGCCACGTTGGAGTCAACCAACGTCTCGGTCTGCATGTCCACGCCTTCAGTAAGGCCAAAGGCGGTGACGCCAGGCATCTTGGGCGAGTTGAAGGTGTCGTCCATGCCCGGTCTACCGCGCTGAACCTGGAACGACCTCTTGATAGATAGAACGTCGTCCTTAAGGGTCTTTCGAGCAGGGCCAATCACCTTCTCCTGGAGATTGGTAATCGTTGAGGTGGTCGAAATAGCCATCGTTGTCTCCTATCTATTCAAGAATCTGTCGTACTGGTCGTCGCTGACCTGGCCGTTCAGCCAGAGAGAGTCGATATTGTCTGAAGTCACGGTAGCCCCACCGCCCGCTCCCCCATCGTAATGCTGTTCTTTGACCTTGTCCTGTTCTAATCCTGTAGTCCGCCTCTCCAATCGTCCGGTGTGGGCGAGCAACTTGGCGTACTGCTCCATCTCAGCGGGACTATTGAAGTTTATGAGAGCTTGAGGGTCTACACCTTCCTGCTTGCCGTAGAACTCAGCCGCCCGTTGCTTGGCCTGGCCCAATTGAACCTGTTGGTGTAGGTTGGCTAATTGTTGCTGGGCGTTCTCCCGCTCTTGTCTATGGATATTCGCCATAGCCTCGGCGGTAGTGGAATCCCAACCCAACGACTCATAGTGATTGCGGAGTTGCTGAGTCTGTTGGGCAACCTCTTGCTGGTCACGGGCACGGTTGAACTCGACTTCCCGGCTTTCCAAATCCTGTAAACGCTGGCGCTCAAGCTCGTTGAGTCCTTGCGGCGCAGGATCAGACGTGGGCTGCAACTCAGCGGGTAGTTTGAAGGGTTCATCAGCGGGAGCCGGAGCCTCTGGTTCGGTCTCTACCGGGGTTTCTGGCGCTGCTGTTTCTTCAACCGCTGGCGCATCAGTAGTAACCGTAATATCTGATAAAGTCTCAACCTCCGGCGTGATGATGAAATCTTCACGTTGAACGTCGGCTTCGGTTGATTCAGATATAGCTTCTTGTGTCATAAAACCTCAATAAAAAAGCCCGTGCGTCCGGCTGAACCGGAGACACGGGCACTTGGGCCACGTAATGTCAAACCTTATTTTCGGCGATTATACCATAATTCTATTCATCACAAGACCTGGGAACGATCACAGGCTCAGAACCGTTCTTAACGTGGCAACGCGGGCAAAACATCATCCACGGCCTGGAGAACATCTCCCCAAGCAACTTGCGGCACTTCCAACAACGAGGCTTGATGTCCACGCCTGTGTCAATCATCGGCCTATGGACTCCTGAAAGCGTTGGATATCTTGCTGGGATGGTCGTGGGATGGGGCCGGTTTCTCTACCTGAAGTCTCATCAAAGGTTTGAGCGCTTGCCCCTAAGAAGGCGGGAAGCGCCTTGAACCCACCAAGCCATCCATCCTCATCAATAGCTTCTGCCATGTCTTGTACAAATAGAGGTATTGTCCGTTTCCCAATCTCCCTGAGCGGTCCAGGTATAGGTTTCCCGAACAATTCGCCGGGAGCGCCAAATGGTGTACCTATGAAGTCTCTACCGGTAAAAACCGGCGAATCAATGACAAGAGACGTGGGAGGGCCAGCTTTAGAACGCAAGAAGCGCAAAACCGTATCACCACGACCACGCACAGGGACAACCTGATCAGAGCGAATATCACGCCGTTGGTTGGTTGCCAACTGCGCCGTATATCTAGCAATCGGCTGGAAGCCACCCCAAAAATCCAACCGAGTCTTTCCAATGCGAATCTTCCCAAAGTCGGAAGACCGTGGGTCAATCTGCACGTCCACACCTGGAATGAAACTAAGAAGGCTCAAAGCCGTGATTCCCGAAGCCACAAAAGTCACCAATTCCTGTGCCGCTAGTTTTCTAACTCTCGGACTTGAACTGAGCGCACTTAATGGAAGGGAGATGCGTGACGATACGAACCGTGGGCTGAAGAACCCGGCGTTGAGAATAGGAGCCATATCTTCCAAGCGCCCAAGCCCACCACGGCCAGTAGCTCGGTTGATGAATTTAGCCAATTCATCCAGGTCGTTAGCGCCTACCGGTGTCCCACTCTTTTCCCATTTCTTCACGATATCCGACATAACGTCGAAGCGGAACTTATTCAAGAACGTGACGTAGGCTCGTTCACTCTGCCTGATACCTGGGATAAACCGAGCAAATCGGGACATGAACTGTTCTTCACGTCCAGCTAATCCAGTCCCAACACCCGTACGATCAGCTATGAAAAGGTTGCGTAAATCAGAGCCATCATGCCTACCCGTGAACCTAGCAAAGTTAGGGTCTAACCGAATCGCCTGGTCAACAGCCTCAGCACTTCCTTCCCGTGCCAGCGCCTTGAACATCGTTGCGATATTTTTAGTGAATCTGATTGGATGACTCGGCGCAAGAACGATTCCCTGCCTAAGAGGGGCTGAAGCATCCCAGGCAGTCATCACGGTACGGGGAAGGTTTAGAGCGTCAACGGCGTTTTCAAAAACCTTCTCCCTAAGAGGACGATGCCTAAGAATAGCCTTCGACAATTCCGGCCCAAACATATCCTCTAATAGGACTATCTCGCTGCGTGTGGGAACCTGCCCCAGCAAAACCTTCTCCAATGCGTCACTGGTATTCAGCCTTTGGAAGAACAACTTGTCAGAATCACGGATTCTATCAAACAAGGGAACCACTTCTTCGCCGGTAAGTTGTTCCCCAGGTGGGGTAAACTGACCTGGCGCAGGAAGGTCGCCCCGAAGTGGTGCTCTTGCCCTCTGAAACGCCCCCCTAGCGTCACCTTGCCCCAAAATATCACTAGCCTGACCAACACGCCTGCCTAGTTCCTCGGTACGCAAGGTTTCAACGTCTGCTCGTAGAGGTACCGCCTGATTCAAAAGGTCAGTAAGTTTCCGAGTAGCGTCCCTAGAAGCAGCAGGTAGATTCTGTAGTTGAGACGATACCCTTGGGGCGGCTCTTGCTCCACCTCGTGCTATTCCCCGGCCTGCCGCCAAAATACCACCAGGGGTAAGCGCCCCAATGCCTACCTGGGCAGCTAAAGGTCGGTCTACTGGTAATTCACGAATCGGCGCACGAATCTGCGCACGAAGCTGGACAGCTTCTTGGGGAGTACGGGCCTCAAAAGGAACACCCTGGCGTGGAAACTCTTTTCGGATAACTCCAGGGGGAATCTCGTCACTTAATGAAGGGCGTATAATAGGTAAAGGCAATGCACGTTGGCTAGACGGGACAATCCGTGTGATTGGTTCTCTACGTATCACCCCAGGTATTTCCAATTCATTGGGAAGCTGAGGCAGGGTAAGTTCATCGATGTTCGCTCTAAGAGCGTTCGCCTGCGATTGAAGTGCCCTTACCCTCTGATTAACCGGACTATTGGGTCGCGGCCCTGGTTGAGTAGTCCTAATCTCGTGCTCAAGACTCCGGAGCTTCCGGCGCATCCCATCCAAGTCTTCGGGGTCTATACCCCTCGGGAATTGCCTCTGCGTTGCACGGGGTTCCACTATCCTCACTCCACCACGGGTGACAGGAGCAGTCGTCTGTACGCCCGAGACCGGACGTTGCTGGATAGACTCAGCAGCATTTCTCACCGCCGTTGGAGTAGTATCACCTGGAAGTATCCGAACCTCACTCCTTTGGCCGAGTTCTAGTGCTGCTCGATTTAAGTCACGTTTGCTACGAAATATTATTTTCTCACCCAATGGTTTCTGAGGAGTCACAAGAACCAAACTATGCTCCGCCGCTACTGGAGCAGTTCTTACAACCGGAACATCACCAGGAGCGATTATCGCTCCTTCCGCCGTCCTGCCAGATCCCGGCGGCAAAGCCAACTGTGCAGAGGGAATCTCTCGAGTTGCCCTTAAGGCGGCCACAGCACGTCTGATTGCGCCCGGTCCAGGAATTAAACCCAAACCTGGAACGATATTCAATGGGTCGAGTGCACCTTCGGAGATGATTCGGTCTACTGGATGTAGTTCTTGTTGCCGCCCCAATCGTTCTGTGAACGACATATCCTTGGCTCTCTGAATGTCTTCCTCAGTGGCGTTAAATGGAATAGACATAGGTGCACCAAGAAATTTAGCTGCGCCTGCTTCGCCACCGGCTAAAATCAATTTCCCAATATTTAGGGCGGATTCTCCGATGCCCTCTCTGCGGGGGCCACCGGCAACCAAAAGATTCAAAACATCCTGGGGTGCCCGTCGTGCCAAAATACCAATTTCAGATAGCCGTTCCTCCCCCACACCTTCTAAGCGTTCTCGATTACTGGGAGTAACGGGCCGACGTTCAACCGGAGGTGTAGGAGTATCCGGCGGACGTAATCCATGGTCGATCTCCCATTGCCTGATGTCATCCGGTGTGGTCATCTAGTGAACGTCGTGAGCGGCCTAAAGGGTGTTGGGCTACCGATACCTTGTCGCTGGTCCGGAGTCAACCGTTGGAACACGTCGCCAAAGTCGAAGTTACCCACGAAGTCGGCAAACCTCAAATCAGGTGTCAAACCAGCCCGAATCTGCTGGTCAAGCAACCCCTGGAACTGACCAAAGATATCGCTGAACTGGTTACGGAAGAAATCCCGCTGGTTCGGGTTTAGTTGCGCCCGCTGCAAAGCCCCCTGGAACGGTATCTGTGGCTCTTGTTCCAAAAAGTCTGCGAACGGCCCTTCTAGGTTGGCGGCTGGGCCAACCTGTTGCCCCTGAAAGAAGGTAGGCGGCGCGAATTGCCTGAAGGTATTCCCTTGTGTCGTCATTGCAAGAACCCCCTACGCCGGAAATCTTCAATCAAAGCAAGAATCTGCTCTTGCGTTTGGAATTCTTGAGGACGATCAGCAAATCTACTCTCAAATTCTGTCCCCAACACATCAGCGACACCAGAACGAGTTCTTGGAGCGAGACTAGCAAGAAAAGGCTGTATCGCAGCAGCGGCGGCTCCCGGCGCAGTACCTAATGTCCCACCAGCGAATGTAGCCGCCGCTGAAGGTTCCGCCGCTACTGCTGCCAAAATAGCATTTAACTCAGTATTTAAACTCTCACGAGTGGGGCGGGGAGCGCCCAGGAATGATCCAAATGCAGCGCCTAACTCTTGCTGGGGGAAAAAATTGGTTATGGGGCTAACATCCTGAAATTGCCCAAAGGCTCGGCTAATAGCTTGCTGACCAGGTGTCGTAAATTCACTAAAAGGTCTTCCAAAAGCAGCCCCCGCACCACGTAAAGCGGCCTCTCTCGCTGGCTGTCCAGCAAATAACTCAGCTTGCTGGCCAACATCTGCCTGTCCACGAGCAGTCAATGTAGGGGCAGGCGCAGGATCAAGTACAGTCTTATCAATAGCACCATCACTTGGCAAGGGAGGTGGAGGCGTTGGCACTCGGCCAGGAGTAATGCCAGGCGCTGCTTGAGGCCCAACCCCCTCTGGTCCAATCAATGGCTCAACCAACCGGGTATTAAAATCTCGGGCATCTTCCGGGGTCAAACCAAGATTCTGCACCAAATACGCAATGCGCTTCTCAGGTGTATTAAATTCTGGATTCCGTGCCCTCGCTTGCTGAACTAGAAAATCCCTAGCACGGACACGTTCTTCAGAACTTGTTTGGTGAGTAGGCATAACTAGAACCCCGCATTTCTGAACTGATTAAAGATACCAGCTATCTGCTGAGGTGTTTGAAATTGCTCTGGATTCAAGGCAAACCGGCTAGCGGCCTGATTCTCCAAGATGCCCGCAAGAGAACCACGCAGCCTCGGGGCTACCCCGGCTAAGAAAGGCTGAATCGCCGCAGATGCCGCCGCCTGCGGAGTACCAAATCTTGCCTGAAACTGCGCCCCAACCGGACCCTGTGGAGAAGCTTGGAATCCCTCGAGAATCCTATCAATGCCGCCTTGCAAGCCCTCACGGGTAGGCCGGGGAGCGCCAAGAAACGACTGAAACGCCTGGCCCTGTTCCTGACCGGGGAAGAAATTCGTGATAGGACTGACATCTTGGAACCGATTGAAAGCACCAGTGAGCGCTTGCTGGCCCGCTGGGGTGAATGACGGCAACTCCCGGCCAAAAGCCCCAGCGGTGCCCCGAAGGAATACGTCACGAAGGTTTTGTTCCTCAAGAAGCCGTTGGCGCTGACCTCGGATGGTATTGAAGATTTGCTGGGCTTCTTCTGGGGTGATATTAAACCGATTTTGAATGAACTGAAGGGCGGTATCAGGGGTGAGCGCACCAGTGCCTAACAATCCAATAATCTCGTTGACCCGGCTTGCCATGAGAGCAGCTTGGCGCTCTTGCTCGACACGCTGGCGTTCTGCTTCTTCCGCCGCTAGGCGTTCAGCTTGCTGGGCAGCAAGGGCAGCTTGGCGTTCCTGCTCGATACGCTGTTGTTCAGCGAGATCGACTTGCTCACCGGGGCCAGCCTCAACGTCATTAAATTCGCCAGTCCCGCCTACAGGAACTCCGCCATCTCCCTGCTGTGCGTTTATCTCACTTATCCAAGAGTTGACGATGGAATCTGGAGCCTCAATGCCCATCCCACGCAATATCTCTACGGCTTGCGCACCATCTATCTGTCCTGCTCTAAGTTTTGCCCGTGTACCTTCAACGGTTGGATCACCCTCAAAAAGGCCGAAGGGACCGCCTTCTTCTCCGAATTCTGCCAATAAGGTTCTAGCCTCAGCGTCCCCAGCCTCGGCAAGCTGCCGGTATAATTCCTGAGCTATGGCAAATGACTGTGGGCCAGCGGGAATACGCCCACTTCTCAATAGATTTTGGACATCGGCGACAGTATTAGCCGTTACTGGCCCAGAAGTCCCGATGAATGCTATGGCTTTAGCAGATTGAGAGGCTCGCCTCCCACCACCGCCGCCACCCGTAGCTCCACCAATCAGTTGAGCAAGTTGGTTAAACTCACTCTGAGTGATTTGGTCTTTGTTAAGAAAATCCCTAGCCTCATTTATCGTCCGTGCTTCTACGGTCAATCCGCGGCTAGTTCGTAAAATTGCCATCTCTTACCTCTACGGAATAGGCCCGACGCCGTTTCTTTCCCTGCCGTTCTGCGCCCCTGGCCGTGGAGTTCCCGGCGGAACGTTCGGCCCTGCCTGCGGCACCACTTGGGGCGGGCCTAAGCCTTGTCCTTGACGTGGCAAAGTATCCGGGCTAAGGCCAGGGCCACCGGGGGCGGGCGGCTGAATCGAACCTGGCATGATGAAAGGTGGAAGGCCCATAGCCATATTCTGACCTATCATAGCCTGCCATTGGGCGAAGTAATACTTGGCCCGTGGGTCTCCCCGTTTAGCCAGCGCCTCTGTCAAAGTCTCAAGTTGAGCAAGGGGATGCGCCATTGCTCCCATCTCTTGGAAGATAGCGTCTTGCTCCATGTCCGAGTCTTGCATCATCATCGTGTTTTCTCTGATGTAATAATCAGAGACGATGGGCATACCGTTGGGTCCGGGTTGCCGATAAAGTTGGGCCAACTGAGCTTGAGCGGCGTCCTTTTCCGGCAAGATAGGTACGAGAGTGACTTCCACTTCGGGCAAGTCCTCGATGTCCTCTGGGGTTATCCTGGCCGAGAACCACTTCCGGTTGTTCCCCACGCCGCTGAGTTCCATCGAGGGGAAAGCGCCGGTCAGGTAATGGTCTGCCCACATATTGGTGATTTGCTTGAGGGCCACCTGTTCCGCCTGGATGAAGGGGTTGATCTTGTCAGCGGCGTCACCGGCCTTCAATGTCTGCATGGCGAATCCCGATATGGCCAATGGGCTATCGCCAAAAGTGATGGGAGAGAACCCACCCCGGTCCATATCGGCGTTCAAGATGGCCTGGAAGTTATCTATGTCAGGGGCGGACTTGATGAAGTCATAGACGATAAGTTCCTCGCCATCGGCCAAAGGTATCTCGCTGCCAGCTACGAATGGGTCACCCTCGACCAACTTGATGCCGTCCCGGCTACGGATACCGAAGACGGGCTTGCGGCTTCTAGCGGCAAGTTCCTTTCTGATGGACATCATAAAGTTGAAGTCATCATAGAGATTTCGGTTGTCAGCGTATATGCTGTCACCGTAGGTGGCCAGGGCGTCGTTTATTCCTTCCTGAGTCGTGGTCTCCTGTAAAAGGGTATGGAGTGAGTCTGTCCCGTGACGCCGGTGAACGATGAATGGCTGAAGGCTCGAAGGAACTACCCAAGCAGGAACGGTAGGCACGTCACCACGGGTTATCATGCCGTGTTCCTCGTCCTTCACCGCCTCATCCTGCGCTTCCGGTATCAGAACGATATTCTTCTCGGTGTCGTAGTAGTCATACCGCACCATGAGTTCTTGGGCGTCAGGATTGTCGTTCCCATCGGCCAAGCTTATCTTCTTGAAGATGCCGCCGCCGTACTCGGCCCGAATCTCAGCGACGGAAGACACGTACTTGTGGCAGACCCAAAGTAGACCGTCATGGCCGAATTCCCACATGACCTCTCTTGGATCCCAAGGGGTGGCATCAGTCCAACTTCTACGTCCACGCTTGTTCAGCAACGCCCTGCCACACGTCCAGCCACGGATGGGGAGATGCCAGGATATCTGAGAGCGAAGCGGTGGTTGGCCTATACGAGTCAGCCGTTCATCGTTGGCTTTGAGATTACCAAGAATGAACCTTTCCTTGGCATTATCGGCCTCACGGGTGCTTCTATCGTCGTTGCCCTGGAAGACTTGATACGTGACCGCAGCGCCTGAAAGCAGACTCACTCCCTTCCGTCCTAAAGTCTTGGGTGAGTTGGTGGTATAGGCTTGGTAGCCCTCGCCCGCTCCAGTGAAAAGCTCGTTATTCCAGAGGGCAAAATCCCGGTCCATACGTTCACGCATCGACTTGGTATTGCGCTCCTTCTCGTCCACCTTGTCCATGATATCTTTAGGTGTAGTCATTCATCGACACCCGCGCTAATTCACGAAATTCGCGTAGTACGTCTTCGTCGTGTAGTTTTTGATTCTGCCGCCCGTCCATTTCTCCAAGTTTATATCCGCGGCGAAATGATTCGGATACCTCCAAGTCTATTGCCTTAGAATATCTATCTCTTGGACCGCCAATCAAACGATAATACCAACGATGGGACCATCCGATCAAATAATTAAAGGGGACTAGGGCATAAACAGACGCCCGCAGGTGGGACAATCGATACGCAAATCCCAAATATAGAGGCAACTCTATCCCTGCATCCCTGTCGGATATCTCCCGCAAGAATCTCATCAATGCCTCACCACCTTAATAGTCTGGGACGGATTGGCCGTCTCGGGAGTAAAGTCCGAGAGCATGTACCTTTCGGCGTCCATCAGATGGAACCGGGACTTGTTGTCGATCTTCTCGGTGGGCTGGTAATTGTCGTCCAATTCACGGCTGTAACTGAGCTTTTCATCCAGATACATCGGCAGGTCATCGAAGACGAACAACTTATTCTGCTGATGCCAACCATACACCCTGTTGATTCCGGCTTCAACCTCTCGCATCCGAGGCTTGACTATGGGCCAGCCCGCGGCTAGGAAACTCTCTCGCCAGCCATCCTCGTGGTTGGCCCCGCCCGCTCGGCGAATGACATTCTCGCCCTGGGAGAGCCGGATAAATGCCTGAGCGTGGTCGAAGGCGCTCAGTCCACCAGCGTGATACTCACGGTAGGCGTAAAGAAATCCGGTGCCAGGGTCTTGGGCGTACCACATGGCGGCAGTATTATTGGGGCCAAAGTCGTGCCCTACATATCTAGGCCAAGACGATGGAAGCTGGAAGCGTTTGACCTTACAAACAGTGTCGTCGAAAGAGTCGTAGATGAGACCGGCGGGCCGTTCATAGATACCCCTATAGAATAGGTTGAACTTCCACCTGGGCATGGTATTCCTGGCCCTTTCGTATTCCTCCATGGGGAAAGCCGGATTGTCCGTGCTGTCGCCCTGAATGACCTCGATGTCCGGGTCTCCGTTCTGCCAGCGGTCATAGACCTCATTCTTGAACCATCCGAACTCGTATAGGGTGGTCGTCCCAAGGATACGGCCCTGGTTGATGCTAACCCGGCGCAGGACCGCTTCCCACGCTTCCCTTCGGAACTGATGTTGCCCCAACTCGTCGCACCAAGCGGCCTTGGCCGTGGCGGACTCGGCGGACTCAGGATTGGTGGCAGAGGCGAATATGACTCGCCAGGCCGGACCACCATGATAACGGTCGAAGCTCTCAAAGACCTTATCAGCTTCCCGCCAGGTTCCCAGCCGAAGCAGAGTGTCGAACACATAAAGGAATTCTGGTTGCATCTTGAGCTTGAGCAATGGGAAGGTAGCGGTCACGGCCAGGTAGTCGCCCGGCCCCTTTTCTTCAATCTCACGCTCAAGCCAATGCGGACCCCAACTCGTCTTCCCCCACTGAGCCCCGCAAATAACCATGACGAACCGCTTGAGGCTTTTCCACGCCTTAGATTGGCCAGCGTGAAGATTGAGACGCAGCGTCCCATCAACTATCTCACGCAGGGGTTTGATGTCAGATTTGGTCGTCAACGATGCCTGTTTCTCCGGTGTTTATTGAACCAGCCAAACCGAACATACCGGTGGCCGCAACAGTCTGCGCCCATGGTCACATCTTTTGCCCACGTATCAAGCACACCAAAGAACCAAAGAAGTTTAGTGTCTTCGGCGAACACCAACGCTTCACCCATAGCACGGCCAACTTGCTGGAATAGCATTGTTCTGTCTTCTTCCTGAAGATTATCAGTCACTTCAAGTCTCCCGATACCCGCAGCCGGGGCAGAGCCGCTTGCAATGAACATCTACCATAGCTGCGCCGCAGATGAGACAGGTCATTCGGCCTCAGAATCGAAAAACTCGTTGTACCGGATTTCGGAAAGCATCAGACCCCGGGATCCACCAGCATCCTTTCGAAGGCGTCGACGGGTATGAAAATTTTTCGGCCAATTCGAATATGCGGCAGTATGCCTTGGGCCAACCAGTCGTAGAGCAAATTCCGTCCGAATTTCTTCCCATCCCGGTTGTGCAGGTTTAAGAATTCCGTAGGGCTCAGCCATTCGTTCCGGGTAGTAGTCACGATACCTCTCTAACAAAGCCATTCTGGTGAGAATTGACACTCAATTCATCACTCATCATAATGACTGATACCGGCCAGTAATAGGTCAATTAGGTCCATTATTTAGGTCAATTAGGTCTTCGGTTAGCAATATTCGTATCCGATTCAGATGCGGTGCCGCACGACCACAAGAGACGAAACTCAGGGTGCGATTTCATCGCTTATTACCGTTATAGTAGAATACCACCAATCATCAAATAACAAGGACAATCAGCCATGCCAGCAAAGCGCACCCGACCGTCCCCAACAAAGAAATCCGGGACCGTGTCGATGAAGCAAGTTCGAAAGGCGGTCACAAAGGTCGCAAAACAACGGGGTAGGGTAGTTAAGAAAAAATAGGCAAGATTTAACGAACACGGCTACACCGCAGATGGGGCAGGTCATTTGGTAATCTCGTGCGAACTGGCAGCCCATGTTTTACTCATACCCAGCCGTCCATATGTTCCGGCTCGATCAAATCCACCAAGAGTACATGGTGTCCCATGTGCAGGGCCGGACCAGCCTGACGAGCGGCCTGCTCGGCCTGGGTCCGAAGTATCATTATGTACCTCATGCCCGGACCCATCGCGGTGTTGCACACCCAGCAGGTGGTGATGAATTCCATATCCAGGAAATCATCGACCTCTCTACTGGCGCCGTAGCCTATGTCATTCAGGTAGGAGAACATATTCCACTTCTTCCTGGCACCACAGGCATCGGTAGATACCCGGTGAAAGCTCGGGGCTGTCGTCGTCGGTATCGGCTATCCACATGATATTGTGGCCGTTCTGAACGCAGTATTCCTCGGGTGTCATAACCTCTCCATCAGCTTGATGCGCCTGCCTGGAATATCGGCCTGGTACATGCCGGCAGCGTGGACGAACGCCCAACCACCGCAGGAACAATTCATGGTCTTGGGAGCATGGCCTTTCCGCCACGGGTGCCCGAACTTTTCATGCCACCAAACTCTCATGGCACCACCACCAACCAATCTGCCAACGATTCAGTCTGGACCCGGTAGGGAGCCTCCGGTACGTTCAAACTGAGCGCCACCCGTGGCCACCTTCTCGTGAGCAAATCATTGTTGAAGTAGGATTTGGTCATCACGGTCCCTTTCAGCGTTTCCGCCACCATCACGATCACCTCCGCCGATATGGGCCACATATAGTCCACTATCCACGTAGGATTGGCCGACACTTCCGGCGTCGTATTGAACAGCCTCACGTACCCCAACAACGTCTGCGGATAGTTGGCCTCACAGATAGCAAAGTAGATGACCCTTTCGCCGAGCGCTTCCCACGTCTCCTGAGCCTTCTTCCAATTGGTCCCAGGCTCGGCCATATCCCTTTGGGGCTGGATGCAACGCTTGGATGCCAGAGCCGCGTCTTCGACTTCTTCCCATTCCTCTATCCGCGTGACTTTATACGGTGGTGGCATTTTATTCTTTAGAAAGGACTTTCATTTTGTGAAAAATATTGGGGGTGCCCATCCACGGTTATTCAAAACCCGCTAAGCCGTGCCGGGGTGGGCACCCCACCGCGCAACGTAACTGTAATGGACGTGGTCTAATGAAAATCTGTGTAGATTGTGCCAACGGGACCAAGGTGGTCCAATCCCTAATCCCGCCAGCTGGAGAAGTTTGTGATGCCGCCGTGAGAGTAGCGGCTCCACCATTCTACCACACCCTAGGATTGCGTGAGATTCACCCAGATCACGCACGAATTGGGGCTTGACAGGCTATGATCTATCCTGTATATTAAGTCAACAACAACAATTAATACAGTTAGATCAAAGGAAGGAAAATAATGTCAACCATAACATACAATCCCACCCAAACGAATCATAGAAATAACGGTATCCAGCATATATACCGATTCGAGAATTCCCGGTATTCGGCATCAGTCGTCAAGACTCCGTATTCATACGGTGGCGAATCTGGATTATGGGAATTAGCGGTATTACTGGATGGGAAGATTACATACGACACGCCCATCACGCAATGTCACGACGTTACGGGATGGCTCACGGATGCCGAAGTACAAGAGATTCTGGCACAAATTGACGCATTAACGGAGGCGAAATAATGGCGAACGGATACGTAGTCTACAGTGGCCCTAGCATGATAAATGGTGAACCTATCAAGGTTATCAAGACTGGCACAACACGCGACTCCGACAATCGGAAAACGGGCGCAATGCTCCAATGGTGGATTATGCCAGTGAATTCAAAGCCGACCGATGCTATAGCTAACGGAGACGATGCGGCGGTTTGTGGCGATTGTCCAGCGCGCCCCGCAAACGGTGGTCACTGCTACCTAAACCATGGTTGGATAAATGGCACCTGGGGCGCATCGTATCCCGTAGAACCGGCACACAAAGACAATCCCGATAGACTGGGCGCATGGGGCGATCCAGCTGCAATGCCTTACGACGTGGTACGCGAACACATGGGCGCAAAGTGGACCGGATACACCCACCAGTGGCGCACCTGTGATCCTCGATTCAAGACGATAGTCATGGCATCAGTAGACACGCCACAAGAGTACATAGCAGCTACACAAGCCGGATGGCGCACATTCCGCGCCCGTATGGCTAGCGGTGCAAGTGGTACGTATAACGTGTTCGATAATGAAGTAGTATGTCCGGCTAGCAAAGAGGCTGGACAACGTGTCAAGTGTTCAACGTGTCTACTATGTGCCGGTACGTCAAGGAATGCCAAAAACGTAACCATAATCATCCATTAGGCTGGAATAAATAAAAGAGGGAAGGTGAATCATGGCGATACTAGACTACATATCACAAGACACGATCGACAACGTCACGGAATGGGCCAACCGGACAACGTGCCGGTGCTGCGGAAAGAATCTAGGACTTGAACGGTTCGAGGTAGTATTCAACCCACGGACATTCATGGATGATGCGCCCATACATACCCGCTGCATACCCAAGCATTGGGGCAAACACGCCCACGGTATCAACGCTACACGCTGCAAGGAATTCGGGGAATAAATTGGAGGGAGTGAACATGACTACACTACGTTTTATCAGCGACTCCGCACATGGTTGGTTGGAAGTACCCACGGTAGACGTGGCGGCGGCGGGAGTGACTCCCAGCCGGTACAGCTACATCGACGGGCATAGTGGCCTAACGTACTTGGAAGAGGATTGCGACGCCCCCAAGTACTTGGACGCAACCCGATGTACCTTCGACTTGGCAGTACTATGGGGCGGTATCAAGGAAGACTTTATCGACGGCCTATGCTGGATACGTGACTTGCCCCCGGCGGCGTAGTTATCACCCGGCATTAACCGGCAAATAAATCAGGAGGGAGAGACATGCCACGAATCATCACAACCAAGTACCCCGGCAATTGCGCCGATTGTGGCGCGGACATACCCGAAGGGGCCGATGCCCGGTACTACGGGCGGGGCCGCATCTACGGCGTAGGGTGCCATGACAAGGCGGACGGCCCCAACGTCACCTCCGCACTGGAAACCGCCGCAATCGCCGCCTCAGAGGCTTACGGGGCATATGTGGCGGAACATTACACTACCCCGGCATTCGCCGTTGTGGAGAACGACCCCGGCGATATGTTCCACGACCCTGACAAGCCCACCCGGGTGGTCGGCACCATGTTCGACGTGTGCGGGTTCGTATGGGTAGACGTAGATAACCGGCGCAAGAACGGCGCACCTGGTGCGCGTATGCTGCGCGAATTCAAGAGTCACGCGGCCGAGGACCACATAGGCACATGGCGGCTCGGGGAATTCTCTCTCAGTCACTCAGGATACGATGGCTCGTGGCACCTGGGCGGATATGGTGCGGATAGCGTGGCCGGCGGAACTGGTAATGGTGCGCTCAGTGCGGCCAAGGCCGGCGCCGGTGCGTTTGTTGCCAGTATGGCGGCCGCGGGATATGACGGCCTCCGCGTAGAATCGCGGATAGACTAGCGAAGGAGTGTATAACATGGCCCAGATATGTCGCTGTTGCGGCACGTCATGCAAATTAACCCTGATGGTCTCCCAACCATTTTCCCACGCTCAACCTATCTATACTGGCCACCTAAGCCCCATTACTGGGCCTCCCAGGCTCGCTGGTCGGAGCTATGGCTACCTTCCGTTAACCCCTCTGATTCGTCGTTCGGTGAGGGCGTTTTTGAGGGTTCTTCCACCGTGTACGGAGCCTCGATCATGTGATGTTCCTCACTCTTCCCATCGTTCAGCACAACCACCACCTTGGTTATGGTTGGCCGTTCATCTTGACGTTTTTCGTCAAGTAATCCCTCAGTCTTACCGATTAACTCTAATGCACGGTTGGATGGTCCGAATTGCTTTGCTTCCCTGGCGAGGGTGGCGTTTGTCGCAAACTCGTCGACCAATTTCGAACGGTCCCAAACGATGCGTTCTGCCAATTGAGCCTCGATACGCTCACGTCCAGCCTTGATCAACGGGGCTATGGCGGGGTGTACGTCAAGCTCGTATGCTTCTTTAGCGATGGAATGATCGCTCATATTATGAGCGTCATAAACGAGTTTGTAAGCAAGGGAAGGATCGTTACCGGCAAGCCTCGCGTTTTTGTAAGCCTCTTGCTTGGAAGTCAGCATGGGGACATTATAACAGGTGGGCTGTGGTAAAAAGGGAGGGTGTTGGGAACCGTAGGTTCCTGACGATAGAGGAATTTTTTTAATTTTCGTTGGCTTAAAATAACGCAAATAACAACCAAATAACGTGTTATCGAGTTGTTATCGGGGTTGTTATCCAGGGTTCTGCCAGGCGTGGTCAGGCACAAAAAAAGAAGCCTTGGATGGCTTCAAAATGAATCAGGTGGGGCCCGACCGTTCGCTCCGGTCTTTAATGGACACTGCGTTCACTTGGGTAGATGGTAACAGGTTGTCAATGGAATGTCAAGGGTTTTGCGCGTTTCCCCTTAAATGACTAATGGGGAATACCGGGATAAACCCTTCAATAACTCGGATGTTCAAGCCAAGTTAGTTTGGGAATTGGTTGTCTCTTTGGACTGCGAGGCGGCAGGGCATGATGCCGAAGTAGACAATAGGATGGCAGAGTCGAAACGGGCCTAACCCACCCGTCTGCCAGGACTGACCACCTGGTACTGATGATGATAGGTCAAGAGGGAGAAGATCATGGCTAAACAAACTGTGACGGAGAGACGGCAGGAAACCGTGGACAAAGCCGAAGAGCTTATGAGTGAAGCATTGGACCTGCTAGAGGGGTTGTGGCAGGAATTGGATGATATCCGATCCAACTTAGAGTTAATCGGTAAGACTGAGACTGAGAAGTATCAACGGTTGGAAGAATTGGTTGATGTCCTAGATGCTTCCAAAACTGAGCTTGAGAGTGCCAGGGATAGCCTGCCCATGTGTCGGTTTCGGGTGATGATATATTCGTCCCGATAGCAAGGCTTTTTCCCAACAGGCAAAGCATAAGGTAATGGAATGGAACGCCAAGGATTTGATGATTAACATCACGGAGACTGATCCACGGCGGAATGTGTATCGGAATGTGTATCTTACGTTCGATGGCAAGCGTTGACCCGGCGCAATCTTGGCCGACGTGTCGGGCTATAGTTACTCCAGGGGCGTCGATAAGGTTGCTGAGGCATTAGGGTATGAGTCTTACTACAACTATGCCTGTATCACACGCCCCACCGAAGTCCTAGACCGCATCTACGCACTTAAAGATCAATTGGAGTAATGATGAAAGCTGAACGCACCATACCGAAAGACGTGGCCGACCTGCTGAAAGAGATCATCAGCCTGGACTGCCAAGCTACGGGCGAATTGAAAGCCTCAGACGGCACCTTCTGCTTTATAGGCGGCTTGAAAGCGTGTATTGACCCGGATTGGGCTATTAAGGATTATAGCCTGTATTATCTTGATTCAACCGAGGATGCAATAGAACAAGCGGAGCGCCATCTCGGTTTGAGAGTCGACACTTTGTGGGGAGCCGCTATAATCAACGACAGCTCCAAGACGCTCCCCTACCGCCGCCGGAGCCTCAAGCTGTGGATAGACCACCGAACGATATTCGAGGAATGATGAAAACAGAAATCATACTAGGCACTGGGTTAGGGTGCCTTTTGATAGTCTGTGCAATAGGGTGCCTTTGGATAGTCTGTGCAATTGGTATCCCCGTGGCTACTATTTGGCTGCTATCACTGGAATCCTCTTAGCAATCAAGAAGAACGGAGGAATGAAATGACCATCATAAAAACAGACCTGGACGGCCAGGAACGGGAATTTGAAGTACTTAAACCTGAGAACGGTCAAACCCTAATGCTGTACCGCCAGTATTGTGACTTCTGCGGGGAATATGATCAGATGGTCTCCCGCTGCGAGAGGTGCCAGAAACACGCCTGTATCCAATGCAAACGGTACTCCAATACTCCTGAGATATGCCAAATAGACCTAAGCATCGTTGTAAGAGCCGCACGGGGCTTTTAAGGCTTGAGAGGTAGTCAGGGTGGTCTAGTGGGGGAAAGTCCCCAGCAATCGCCATGACAGCGTTATTCTAGGGGTTCTAAAAATGGAGAGACACCAGAAGATTCTGAATACAATAGGGAATGAAATGTCCAATATAGAACATTGTGGCCGTGTTTCATCCTAACAACGGCCTTAGTACCAGTCGCAAACACCCCATCCTGCGCCCCGTCGCCTTAGACCTTGACACAGCCCAACCCAACCCTTAAGATAAGCCTATGATAAACAACAACCAACAAAATAAGTATTACTTTCGGGCCAAGCGTTTAGACTCTGGTGAGCTAGAGTGCCACCATTGCGGCGGCAGGTGGAAACCCAAAGTCCAAGAACCCGTCATGTGCGTTCGGTGTCACATGAGGCTCGACATTCCTAAGGGTGGTTTTACCCATGAGGAGAAACCATGACAGAAAAGTTCTCGTGTTGCTGCGGGGCCACGGAACTAAACGTACCCGGCTTTGGCGGCATCTGTAGTGACTGCCACGATCATACCGATTTCTTTTACCCGTGCGGCGGGTGTGGCGAGCTTATCAAAGAGGACAAACCCTTCTATTGGCAGTCAGACGGTCCCTATCACGGCGAGTGCTTAGAGATAGACGTGGAGAACCAACGATGAACCTCACAAAGCCAGACCGTTACCACACCAAGGGCTACCAGCAATCAACTATGAACATTTGTGAGAATTGCCAACAGCCTATCAGCCTACGGCAATGGCTTCAAGAGACGTGCCGGGCCACCGGCATCGGGCACACGCCCATAATGAATCGAATCAGTAGGAGGCAATCCATGGAAGAACCAGTGAGCGGACCCAAAATAGACTCGATGAAGCCCGTCATCCACCGCAGGGTGAAGGTAAGCCATTCCGTCAAGGGAATCGTGACTACCGAGGCCACGTTCTCTATCGACGGCAACCCGGACAACATGCCTATGTTCAACACGCAATGCGTAGAATTTTTTGATTGGGTGGACAAAACGTGGCCGCCCCATATCGAAGTGGATGGAAGGTAACCATGACAATGGATGAACAACTCATAAAGGGACTCCAAGAACGGGCACACGCCCTAAACTCGCAAATCGATTACCTTGACGGTGAGGCGCAGCAGCACGAGGACAAGGCCAGGACCGCATTTGCTGAAAAACAACGGCTATCTCGTGAGGTTAATAATCTCACCAATGTCATCGAAGACCTGCTCAATGCCAAACAAGAGGTGCCAGCATGAACCAGCTAGCTCCAATCGAACACCAAGAAACTTCTTTAAGCACGGCGGGATTAGAGCATACCCGCCAACAACTAACCTTACTTGAGAACTTTGTTAGTGACGTGCTACGCAAAGACCAAGATTACGGTACAATCCCTGGCACGATCAAACCAACACTTTTGAAGCCGGGCGCTGCTAATATCATCGCTGCTTTCAATTGCCACGCGGAACCTTATTGCGATGAACGAACCGTGGATGCCATTGGTAGCTTCGTGTCTTACGAGCATCACGTCGATGTGGTGCATAATATCACCGGCAAGGTGATGTCTCGTGGCTATGGCGGCTGTAATTCCCATGAGGTCAAATACCGCTACCGTGATTTAAAACGTACCTGCCCCACTTGCAACGCGGCGGCGATTATTAAAGGCCGTGAAGATTACGGTGGTGGATGGCTTTGTTGGGCCAAACAGGGTGGTTGTGGCGCAAAATTCATAGATGGGACTCTAGACATTGAAGAACAACCCACTGGCCGGGTCGAAAACGAAGACCCTTTAGACCAGATGAACACCTACATGAAAATGTCCATCAAACGGGCCGAGGTCGATGCTGCCTTACGCCTGCCTGGAGTGGCTCGGTTCTTCACACAAGACTTGGAAATTAACGAAGGCGCCCCTCGTGATGATCCAGAGAGAGTCGTAGAGGGCCAACCGGCAGACTTAGCGATGTTGTGCCCCGTCCACCACACTGAGTGGTTTAAAAAAGGCCGTATGCGCCAATTCGCCCATCCCATCGAGGGGCAGGAAGGCCAGTGGTGCAATCAAAAAGACGTTGAAGCCATGGTCGTTGACGCCGAACAACCCGCGGCGCAACCTGGATTATGCCCGCACCTTGAGCGGGACTACGCAACCAACGAGTGCTTGGAGTGTGGGGAGAAGGGTTAACCAAACCAGTGGCCAGCATGAAAGTTTATCGTCAATGCCTTACGGATCGCCGTGGGACCGAATCCCTCACATTATTGTGCTATAAGCGTATATGATTTGTGCGGCATGGTCAACTATATTGGTCTAACCAAATTTTTTGAGAGAGAAGTCGACATGACGACAGAGAAACATCCAATCGGGATGTCCATCCATGAAGGAGCGAAAGTGGCCATGGTTTCTAAGGCCACGCTGTATTCACTCGCCAACCAGGGGAAGTTGCCGGGAGCACGCCGAGTCGGAAAACGGATCATCATCCACCGTGAAACCTTTATACGCTGGCTCGCAGAAGGCATGGGCCGGTAGAACAAGAACGCCGCACCTGTGGTAACCGGTTGCGGCGATTGGAGAAACTGGCCGAGTGAGAGCGCCATAATATGCGAGCGTAGCCATGACGTGAGAGAGTACCAAAATCCCGGAGTGTTACCATGGCCGCAACAACCTGTCTTAAATGCGGGGCCATCGTGCCTGATTACGAGACTTGGTTCAAAGAGGATTGTCCCACATGCCTAATAACCTTACATCCGCTTATAGAGTCTCCTTAGCGGAAGTGAAGCTGGCTAGGACCAACGCCGGGGAACTCCAACGACGGGCTCTCATCGGAGAAATGCCTGAGCTGACCCGACTCCCGTTGTTGGGAGATTCTGCCATCTCGCCCGTTATCAAGGGATGGTCCCACATGATTGTGGCCTACCCCAAAACCGGAAAAACGGAACTACTGACGCGGATGGCCGCTGAATGGGGCGAGGCCGGACTGAACGTGGTATTTATCACCGAAGAACCAGAAAGCGTTTGGACCGCAAGACTCTCCAAGCTAACCGTTGGATTTGACAATGTAGATCTCGTCTACGCCATGGGAGCCGAGGCGGATGAGATTCTAGAGGCCATCAACCTAGGTACCGACGATGTTGTAATCCTTGACACGATCAGGCTACTGCGAATCCGCGATGAGAACGACAATTCCGCGATCAACATCGCCTTGACCCCATTCATCGCCCTCTGTCGGAGAAAAGGGGCGACTCTCTTGATGTCACACCACACACGCAAAGGTAGCGGAGAACACGGGGAAGCTGCCGCTGGCGGTCACGCCTTTCTTGGGATTGTCGACGTGTCCCTAGAAATACACCGATGGAACGAGGAAGAAGATGCCTTACAAGACATACAAAGCTCCAGGTGAGACACGTTTTGGCGGGGCCGATACTACTCGTGCTGGCCTTCGGTTAATCATTGCCTTGCAAGACGATTTGCCTGACAAATGGGGCGGGTCCACGTCGGGTAAGTACCACCGCCGGCGTGAATGGTTGGCTGACCACGGCATGAATGTAGCCCGGCTTATCGAACTTAAGGGCGTTGAGCGCACTGCGGATTTTTTGGGGATGCCCGAGATATTGGTGCGGCATTGGTACCAACGCAGGGATTCATGTTAAACTAACCTTGTTCTCAGGTTGGGAACGAACAAGCCGCTTCCCCGGCTACGCTGTGGGAAGACGGTGTAGCTAAGGGAGCGGCGTTTTTATGAGATACACACGAGATGAGGCGATGCGCATAGTCTACGGGTTGATACAAGGGCCACACTCACGGCCACGCCCCGTGTCAGACGAGACGTTTCGCCGGTGGTTCGACCCAATGGGGGCAGAGCATGACGAGATGATGAAAACGTTGCGTGGCCTGCAAGAGACATTAGAGGTGGTAATGGAAGATGCCCAGCGAACCGAGTCTCCAACAGCAGGCAGGGGTTTATCAACTTACATGGAAAGACGAGAACGTGGTGATCCGGGTGGACCGTATCCATACCGAGAAAGCGGGAGTGTACGGGGAAATCCTAATCAGAACAACGGCTCCGGGGTTTCAACCTCATTTGCACGGCCCCGTCCACTTCAACCTGATAGCGACGACAAGCCGCCGCCAACTGGTAAGCCATCTGAATGACCTACTGCCCGTGGATTGGGCCGGTGTCCTAGAACAAGCTTGTTATATCGTGGTCGAGCAACACCGCGAGGGAACACCGGCAGTCCATATCGCCGACCACCAGATGCCCGAAGGGTTAGCCATGAGAATCGAACCGATATTACAAGAGAATCAAGCCACCTTATTCTTCGGCGAGGGCGACAGCCTCAAGAGCTTCTTCGCCACCTACCTTGCCGTGTTGGTCCAGACAGGCACGGCGGCGCCCGCCCTTAATCCCGTGCTTGGGAACGTCATGTACTTGGATTACGAGACCGACGTGGATACCTTCTGGGAGCGAGTGGATATGCTTACGAGTGGGCTGGATATGCCTATTCCAGAGGGTATGTTCTACCGCCCGATGGTACAGCCCTTGGTGGCTGAGTTTCCACGGGTGAATGACTTGGTGATGGAGAATGACATCAAACTCGTGATCGTGGATAGCGCCGCCCCTGCCACTGTTGAGCCGGAGAACGCAGAGAGGGTGACGGCGTTCTTTACGGCGCTGCGGTCCCTGAATACGACCTCATTGGTGATAGCCCACATGACCAAGACGGCCAAAGGAGACTATCCTTTTGGCAGTACCTTTTGGCGCAACCTGCCTAGGTCTAATTTCCAGGTCAAAGCCGACCGCACAGGGAATGACGTGGCTATCTCACTGCGTCATACCAAGTCCAACAACGGCAAGCGGTTGCCCTTGCAAGGGTTCCAGTTTGCCTTTGATGGTAATTCAGTGATGGTGACTACCGCCAAGCCTGGCGACCATCCGAACCTAGCGGAAGACATGCCGCTCAGACAGCAGATGCAGAACATCTTGGGGCGGGGAGCCATGACGCTAGACGAACTAGACAAACTTATCGAGAAGCCTCGGACCCACATTATTTCAGAACTCAATCGCCGGTCGTCCGGCAACCCGTTCACGCAGGTCTCGCCGGGGAAATGGGGGCTGGCTTTGTCGGGGAATGAGTAATGAATCGGCCAGCGGCTGACGGAAGTTTGCAGAGCCTAAATAACGCGTTATCGAGAATCCAAGCGTGAAATAACGCGTTATTGGTTGTTATTGAGTTGTTATCGGAATGAAAAACAGCGGTGGCCGGGTGCCGGAGGATATATGCCAAGAGTAATCAAGCGCCAGAGCACCAAGCAGGTCCAAGAGAAGCTTGTCGTTTTTCTTCGGGAAGGGAAGACAGGAAACGTCACTCTCGATAGAGGTACTCAGGGGGGAATGACACGCACGGTGGAAGGTCACGCCTTTAACGCAGCTTTCCATCCCAATTATGGCTATGTCCAGTTTTGCCGGGTGTGCCACAAAACCGAATCAGACCATGTTATCTCCCCCTGAGTCGTCAGGGATTGGATCTTCCAGATGTCCGGCTGCTTCCCTTTGAAGACGGCCAGTGGCGGAAGGTCGTAGATTAGATGGTGGGCCACGTTGAGGAACAGCCCCTGGGACGCCGGGGTGCCGGAGGTGTCGGTCGTGGTCAACACCGCGGAGGACTACCGCGCATGATTACGATCCGCCGGACCTGTCCCGAATGCGGCGGCGACATGGTCGTCGAGCTGTTACGCCCGGGCCCGCATGAGCCGCCGGTCTTGTTCCTGGTCTGCCCTTGCGGGTACTGGGAAGCGGCGCCGGCGGACATCGAGGCCGAGTTGGAGGACCGTCCCCGGATGCCGGGATTTTAGGAGATGCAAGATGACATGGATATACATCCCCGACTCAACGTCCTCGACTGTTTCAGCGGATACGGCGGCTTCGCCCTCGGACTCCGACTCGCCTACCCGGACACCAACTTCCGGACGGTCGCCTATATCGAGTGGGACAGATACTGCCAGCAAGTCATCCAGGCCCGGATCGGAGACGGATACGGATACCTCGATGACGCTCCCCTCTGGGGAGGAGACATCCGAGAATTTGACGGCAAGCCCTGGCGTGGAAGAGTGGATATCTTGTCTGCCTCTTTCCCCTGCCAACCATTCAGTACTGCCGGCAAACGGGAGCGGGAATTCGATTCTAAAGGGCGAAACCTCTGGCCCGATACCCTCCGAATCATTGGGGAAGTGGGACCCAGCCTCGTCATCCTGGAGAACGTCCCAGGCATCCTTGTGGGAAGTGATGGACGGCCACCATATGGGGGCACCGTGGTCGGAGAGTTGGCCGAGGTCGGGTATGACGCGGTCTGGCGAGTTGTATCCGCTGCCGATGCTGGAGCGCCCCATAAACGAGCCAGGTGGTGGCTCCTGGCATATCCCAACGCCGACCTCGGCGGACGTTTACACCGGGAACATGGAATCGAGTCAGCAATCGGATGACTCCATGCACTCGGTGAGCCTGCC
>Ga0208315_1000324_pt1 | contig 38180 bp, 33 predicted proteins | sample MalvireepMed_215_FD_184239 | JGI IMG/M metagenome (GOLD analysis project Ga0208315, IMG submission 184239) | Marine viral communities from the Global Malaspina Expedition - Malaspina viral metaG DeepMed_215 (SPAdes) (version 2) | ecosystem: Environmental > Aquatic > Marine > Oceanic | place...
AGGTAAAACTGCGCAACCTGCGTCGCTTTCTTGAAGGTGGTGACAAAGCCAAAGTTACGATCCGCTTCCGCGGTCGTGAAATGGCGCACCAAGACATCGGTATCGATTTGCTAAACCGCGTTAAAACGGATTTAGAAGAAATCGCTACATGCGAGTCTTTCCCACGTCGTGTGGAAGGCCGTCAGATGATTATGGTGCTAGCCCCAAATAAGAAGTAGTAACGGTCTAAAGTTTTAAGGAATCTGCACCCTTAAACACCTTGCTGCTAAACATTAGCCGGTATGAAGTGACTGCAACACGAAAAATACCGATATTAAACAATGCGGAGTTTTAGCAATGCCTAAAATGAAAACTGTAAGCGGTGCCGCCAAACGTTTTAAGAAAACGGGTTCTGGCCGCTTTAAAAGCAAACAGTCTCACTTACGTCACATTCTGACTAAGAAGAGCTCTAAGCGTAAACGTCACCTTCGTGGCAAAAAACTGGTTCATGACTCTGATACCAAATTGGTTCAGCGCATGTTGCCTTACGTATAAGACTTAGGAGACTGATTAATGGCTAGAGTAAAACGCGGCACTATCGCACGTGCTCGTCACAAAAAAGTCCTCAAGCAGGCAAAAGGTTATTACGGCGCACGTTCACGTGTATATCGCGTAGCGGTACAAGCTGTAACTAAAGCTGGTCAATATGCTTACCGTGACCGTCGTCAGCGCAAGCGTCAATTCCGTCAACTATGGATTGCACGTATCAATGCTGCTGCTCGTCAAAATGGTATGTCATACAGCCGTTTCATTAACGGTTTGAAGAAAGCGTCTGTTGAAATCGATCGTAAGATCCTTGCCGACATCGCAGTACATGACAAAGCAGCTTTCAGCGCACTAGTCGAAGCGGCTAAAGGCGCATTAGCTTAATTATTAACTAATTAAGTTTAAGTTCTTTCGGGAAAAGGCGAGCAGGATGCTCGCCTTTTTTCGTTTTTGTGGTTTAGATACAAAAAAGCAGGACCGAAGCCCTGCTAGTATTTATTCCTAAGCGCGTAGAGACTTTATTTCTTCTCTACACGGCCGTAGCGGTCTGAAAACCTCACTATGTCATCTTCACCAAGATATGCACCAGATTGCACCTCTATAAGCTCCAGGGGGATTTTCCCAGGGTTTTCTAACGCGTGCACAGCACCAATAGGAATATAGACAGATTCGTTCTCTGTCACTAACTGAGTGCTGTCATCAATGGTGACATTGGCACTGCCTGAAACCACAATCCAGTGTTCTGCGCGGTGGTGATGCATTTGAACTGATAGCTTTTCACCTGGTTTTACCGTAATACGTTTAACTTGGAAGCGAGCGCCACTATCAATTGAGTCGTAGCTACCCCATGGACGGAAAACTTCACGATGGAATTCGAATTCAGGGCGCTTCTCGGCCTTTAATTTGTTAACCACGTTCTTAATGCTTTGCGCATCATCTTTGTGCGCGACCATTACCGCATCTTTGGTTTCAACAACAATAACGTCTTCTAAACCAATTACCGAAACTAAGCGCTGCTCTGCGTTTATATAACTGTTTTTAGTGTTTTCTAAAATAGTATCGCCTACACAAACGTTCCCGCTGTCATCTTTATCTGCTGTTTCCCAAAGTGACGTCCAACTGCCTACATCACTCCAACCTGCATCTAGGGGAACCATTGCAGCGCTGTCAGTTTTCTCCATAACTGCATAGTCAATAGAGTCGTCAGGACAAGTTGCAAAAATTTCAGAATCAACACGAATGAAGTCTAAATCAGGGGCTTCGGTTTCAATGGCGCGACGGCAGATCTTTAGTATTTCTGGGTTATACTTACTTAATTCTTCAACATAGCGGCTTGCTTTAAACATGAACATACCGCTATTCCAAAAGAAATCACCAGATTCAACATACTGCTTGGCTGTATCCAGTTCAGGTTTTTCTACGAAGTCAGCTACTTCAAAACCAACATTAAGTACGTTTCCAGCTTTTATATAGCCATAGCCAGTATGTGGTTGGTCGGGAACAATTCCGAACGTAACTAGCTTGCCTTCATTCGCTAAAGCTCCTGCCTTAATAATAGCGCTGTGAAATGCGCTCTGGTCTTTAATTAGGTGGTCTGCTGCAAGAACAAGAAGTATAGGATCTTCGCCATTTTTAGTTGCGTGTAACGCGGCAAGTGCTATTGCAGGGGCCGTATTTCGACCAACAGGCTCTAGTAAAATACCACCATGTTTAATGTTCTTTTTTCGAAGCTGTTCCGCGACCAGAAAGCGATGCGCATCGTTACATATAAAAACAGGCGCTTCAGCATCAGTACCATTTAAGCGTGTAATGGTATCTTGCAACATTGTACTGTCTGAAGTTAGCGCCAAAAATTGTTTAGGTAGAGCTGCTCGTGATTTCGGCCACAGGCGGCTACCTGTGCCGCCAGCTAATACTACAGGTTTCATTACTGATTTCCCTTTCTTATAAATTCTGTCTAGTACGCGTTCTTATTTATAAAACCATTAAAGACGGTCATAAACACTATTTTGATATCGAACCAAATAGACCAGCGGTGTATGTAATCCAAATCATATTCTACGCGCTGTACCATTTTGTTAGTCGTTTCTGTTTCACCACGCAGGCCATTTACTTGAGCCCAGCCTGTAATTCCTGGTTTAACTTTATGGCGTAACATATAGCCTGTAATGATTTTGCGGTATTCCTCGTTATGCGCCACAGCGTGAGGGCGAGGGCCTACAATTGACATACGGCCTTGCAGAACATTAATAAACTGCGGAAGTTCATCCAAAGACGTCCTTCTTAAGAAGCCGCCAATCTTAGTTAAACGCGCGTCATTTTTGGTGGCTTGTTTTACAACTGCGCCATTATCTTGCGTGGTCATAGACCGGAACTTGTAAACCGTAATTTGTTTACCATCTAATCCGTAACGCTTTTGTTTAAAAATAACGGGCCCTTTGGATGTAAGCTTAACTGCTGCTGCAATCGCTAACATAGGAACAGATATAAGCATTAAAATTAGAGTACTTAAAACAATATCTTCAAAACGCTTAAGAACGTCGCTTGCACCTTGGAACGGGGTGTCGTAAACACTTAGTGCTTGCACATTACCTACTGTTTGCCAGCGAGCATTTAGTAGGTTGTACATGAAGAAGTTCGGAATAACATAAACGTTTGCCGTGGTGTCACTACACTGCTCTAATATGCTGCGAATTCGGTTTTCTGCACTCATCGGAAGGGCAATGTAGATGTAATCAACCTCATTGCGCTTTGCCATTTCTATCGCAGCTTCAATGTTGCCTAACACAGCCCCTTGCATCTCGTGTGGAAGGCGCTCTGGCTCACGGTCATCGAAGAGGCCATTGAACTTGATACCCAAGTGCTCATTTTGTTGTATCTGAAGTGCGACATTCGCGCCAAGTTGAGTAGCGCCTATTATTATAGAGCGACGTGAGTTCAAACCACTTTTACGAATGCGAAATAAAAATTTTCGCATAACAAATCGCCACATTATTAAAACAACGAATGACGATGCGAACCACAGTAAAATTGCAGGCGGCGGAGTTTTAATTTCTTGAACGAAGAAGTATCCCATGGTCATAGTGCCCAGAATACTCAACATCCAAGTAATTGCGGCTGCGCGAAGCATTTCGGGGGTTCTGTGCCCGCGCCATGAACGATAAAGCTCTACGCCTTCCGCTGAAATTTGAAAACAAATTACATTGATAAATAGTAGGATTAAGCTTGTTGTGTCTATTTGCGTTCCATAATACGCAGCCGAAGAATAATAAAGAATAGTGACAAGTGAAAGGTCAATAAGTCTGTAAATCGTAGAAAAACCGCTCTGGTTTCTAACAACTAAACCACCGTTGGTATTAGGTTCTACCGGATGAGCTTTTATCGCTTTGTTAGATTCTACTCTATTGTCCATTTAGGTAATCTCTAGGTGAAAAGTGAAGGCCGCCGTGGATGGCTTGGTTGTTTTACTAGCCTGATCCAATTATTACGTGAACAGTAAAAACAGCTAATACGCTTGTCTAAAATTATGCAAGAGTCATGCCTATTAAAGGCGCGGTGTTTAGTGCTTTTGCAACTATGTGTTTTTGACGCATTAATATTAGTCATATCAGAACCACTATTTACCATTGTAACAATATTGGACCAGTATTGTAATTTTATTACAGCAAACGATTTTATTTCGTACTAATTTGGTGCAGAAAGAGTAGAATGACGCTCAAGTGCTTTCCATTAGTTATGTAAATACGATAGCATACTGGGCAAAATAGGGTGCCGACATATAGCTGAAACAATACCTAAGTACTTTAGGGTATACTTTTGTTTTGGTAGATGTAACAGCTAGTAATTGTTGATTAGACGGAAGTAAGTTTGACAACTTTTTCTAAGTTTAGTTAAAGGGCCTTAAAAACGGCACGTCTATTGCTCTTATCTAGATATAATTTAGGAATTCCGGTAAAAAACACCAAAAATTGTAAAAGATGCAGATCTTTCTCTTATTAGAGTTACAGGCTTGTGCAATAGGTGAAACCGAAACAAAATTACCGTTATTTGTTTGTCATTACAGATAGGTCATCGAAGGAAGGAAAAAATATGTTTAAAAGGACCAAAAGCATTATAGCAATGTCGGTTATTTGCGCCACCCCGACACTATATGCCCAAGAGGCCGGTCGAATTCAGGCGGGGCAGTTCGATTTAATTCCATCATTTTCATCGTCGATGGCTTATGTCGATAACGTTGCAAACGCTCGCGATAACCAAAGTAAAATTTACAGCTGGCGTACAACACTTTCTCCTGAACTTATCGCTGCGACAGAAATCGATGGAAACCCAGTCCAAGTTGGTTATAGATTAGAAAGAGGAGTTTACTTTTCTAGCAGTAACGACGATTACACTGACCATTTTGTGGAAGCATCGGGTGATTTCGAACTAAACAGCCGCCACCGTGTAAGCGCACTTGCACAATATGAAGATGGTCATGAAGATCGAGGCACCGGTTTTTCAATTGGTTCGGGCTTAGAAATAACGACACCAGACACCTATAAGAGTACCAACTTATATGGCGAGTATAGTTATGGTGCTGCTACCACTGATGGCATGGTAATGTTTAAAGCGCGTCGTCAGACATTAGATTACGATAGAACCGAAGATGCCTATATCATTCGCGATCGTGCAAAAAATATGGTTGGCGCTGAATTTGGTTATCAAATTGGCTCAGCAACGAATATGGTTGTCGATGTAACAAAAACATTCATTAAATACGACGAGCAGCTTGATTTAGTTACGCGCGATAACGATGAAACTCGCATTCTTGTGGGTGTTGTTTGGGAAAGTACAGCAGCAACCACGGGCTTTGCGAAAGTAGGTTATAAAGAAAAAGATTTCGATAATGAGGCTCGCGGTACATTCTACGGCACAGACTGGGAAGTGGGTATCGATTGGCAGCCCGTTAGTTATTCTACCGTACGCATTTCAACAAGTGCTGATACGTTTGAAACGAACGGTGAAGGTGATTTCATACGCGGTCAAAATTACAGCGTGCGATGGAATCACGATTGGTTAGAAAGAGTGAGCACTTCGTTTAGCGTAACTCAGCAAAACGATGAGTACGTGTTCAACGAGCTGGATATCGTGAACAGAGATGATGAGCTTATGAACTACTCTGCGTCACTGAACTACCAAGCGCGTAGGTGGCTAAAATTTAGCACTTTTTATCAGTATACAGATAGAGATAGCAACAGAGACACTATCGGCTACGATAAAAGCGAAATTGGTGTAACAGTAGAGGTAACGCTGTGAAACAAAAGGCGGTTAGCTTATTTTCAATAATATTTTTTCTTTTTGGCTCGATACAGTTAATGGCCCAAGAGGGCAACTTAAGTATGAGCCAATATCAATTAGGCTCTGGCGATAGAATAAAAATAAGCGTTTTTGGGCAGGACGATCTGTCTATGGAAGTTCGCTTACCCGATGTCGGCACTATCAATTACCCATTTCTAGGTGAAATTAAACTGGTAGGTTTGACTGCTGCCGAAGTAGAGCAGCTAATTTATGAAGGATTACTCGGGGACTACCTTGTTAATCCATCTGTTTCTGTCGCTATCGTAGAATATCGCCCGTTCTTTATCGATGGTGAGGTGAAGCGCCCAGGAGGCTATGCTTACCAGCCAGGGCTATCAGTAAATAAAGCTGCCGCATTAGCTGGCGGGTACACCGAACGCGCAGCGCGCGACAAAATTACCATTATCCGCGAAAAGAACGGTAGAACGAACGAGTTCACAGTAACGGTTAGCGATATGATTCAACCAGGTGACATAATCACCATCAATCAGCGTTTCTTCTAAATTTTACGTAGCGTGCAGGAATAAAAATGGCAGTAAATAGCAGGGAAGAGTTAAACGCCGGTGTGTTTGAAAACGAAACCATCGACATTGCTCACTATTTAGGAATTATAAAGCGTTACGCGTTTCGTATTGTTTCATTAGCTATCGCCTTTACCATATTGGTGGCGTTACTGGTAATGCGCATGACGCCAATGTTCACCTCTACTACCACTATTTTGGTAGAGGCCGACAAGGCAAATGTGGTTTCAATTGAAGAGGTATACGGCTTAGATACCAAGCGTAAAGACTACATGCAAACGCAGTTTGAAATATTGCAGTCGCGTCAAATTGCAGAGCGTACGGTAGAAAGCTTGTCGCTATGGAATAACGAAGACTTTATGCCCGCGCAGGAAGAGCCAGGTATTGTAGATGATCTTAAAGCAACACTTCTGGAGGCACTGCCATTTTTGCCCCAAGAAGACCCGAAAGAGCTGACAGAAGAGCAAGCCCTAGCAGCTAAAAAGCGTAAAGCTACGTCATTATTAATGAGTGCGTTATCGGTTGAAATGGTGGATAACACGCAGGTAATGCGTATTACCGTAACTACTGAGTCCCCTCAATTGTCGGCAGAATTAGCGAACGCAGTCGCTGACGTTTACATCGAGAACTACCTTCAAGCTAAGCTGGATATGACAGCAAAAGCGACGTCTTTCCTTACAGAGAGCTTGGAAGGCTTGAAGCAAAAGTTAGATGTTGCCGAGCGTAATTTAGCAAAGTTTTACGAAGAAAATCAGGTTGTTAATATAGACGGCGTGGTAGGCCTAGCGGCAGAAGAATTAGAGCAGTTAAGCAAACAATTACTCGATGCGCAAACGGCGCTTAAACTAAATGCGGTTATCTACAAGCAAACACGCAATGATGTTTCATTAGATGACATTGCACGCCTACCTGAAGTGCTTAATCACCCGACTATCAGAGACGTACGCCGCGACGAAGCAAAAGCGATGACGCGTGTAAGTGAATTAAGCAATGTATACGGCCCGAAGCACCCGCGTATGATTGCGGCAAACGCTGAGCTTTCATCAATAAGAGAAACACTAAGCGGCCAAATACGCGACCTTATTAGAAGCATTACTACACAATACGAAGTATCTGAAGATAGGGTAGCGCAGCTAGAACGAGAAGTGTCTCGAGCAAAAGCCGAATTTCGCGACTTATCTGGATTGGACAATCAGCGCAAAGCACTTCAGCGCGAAGTAGATATTAACCAGCAGCTTTACAATTCATTCTTTACGCGTTTAAAAGAAACCGACGAACTAGGTGGTTTCGAGTCTGCTAACGCGCGGGTGCTAGATTCAGCCTTGCCGAAATACACGCCTTCAAAACCGAACAAAAAGTTACTAATTGGCGCAGCATTCGTGTTCAGTATTGGTTTTGGCGTGTTCTTAGCTATAGCTATGGAAACGCTTAACAGCGGTATACGCTCAGTTGAAGATGTGGAGCGCAAGCTAGGCCAGCGCATGTTGGGTCTTATTCCATGGCTACCACATAAGAAAAAGACTGATTTGCCCGTTCGCTCGTTCTTCGACGGTAAAAAACATCAATTTGCAGAGTCTGTTCGTACGTTGCGTACTAGCTTGTCTTTATTAAATTTAGACAAAGAGCAACAAGCTATAATGGTAACCTCAAGTGTACCTAAAGAAGGTAAAACTACGGTTTCTATAAACTTGGCATTCGCGTTAGGCCAGCTAGATAAAACGATACTTATCGATGCCGATTTACGTCGCCCTAGTATAGGAAAGCAATTCAACGTTCCGAACTATCAGCCGGGCGTAGCCAACCTTATCTTGAAGTCTCATACATTCGATGAGTGTTTAGTTAGGGATGAAGAGTCTAATATTGATATTTTGTCGGCAGGTACCATTCCTTCAAACCCGCAGGAATTACTGTCTGATAAAGGTTTTAATGAGCTTATTCAAAAGCTAAAAACGCAATATAAATACGTTGTTATTGATACCGCACCAACGCAAGCGGTAAGTGACTCTATGGTAATTGCTAACTCTTGTGACTCGGTTATTTACGTTGTACGAGCTGATAGTACCAGTGAAAAGCTAATCAACAATGGCTTGGCTCGTTTCTTACAAGTAGGTCACCGCCTTGATGGTGTAGTGCTAAATCAAGTAGACTTACGCAAGTCAGGAGCAGCACAAAGGTACGCTGGCTTTTACGACCAGTATGGATATACCAGTCATAAAAACAGCTAATAGTAATTATTGATAGACTTACATAGCCACATATTACCTGGCATCGATGACGGTGCCAGGTCTTTAGATATCGCATTAGAAATGGCGCAGCAAGCTGTAGATGGCGGTGTTCGTCATATGGTCTGCACGCCTCATATCCACAAAGGTTATTTCGATAACTCCCTAAGTTCAATTAAGTTCGCGTTCGAGGAATTTCAGAAAGCAGTAAACGACGCATCTATTCCTCTTTCACTTTCCTATGCTGCAGAGGTACGCGTAAACGAACTTATTCCTATTTGGTACAAGCAAAGCGAACTACCTTTTTTAGGCCAGTATAATGACAAGCATATTTTGTTGCTCGAAATGCCACATAGCCACGTACCACAAGGCTTAGAAGTTCTTATTAAATGGCTTTTAAAAAATAACGTTCAGCCACTTATCGCTCACCCCGAACGCAACCGAGAACTGCTCGCAGAGCAGCATAAGTTCAGTTGGCTTCAGCGCCAAGGCTGTATGTTCCAAGTTACAGCGGGAGCTTTAACAGGGCGCTTTGGGGAGAAGGCGGAAGACTTTGCGTTATCTATGATGCGAAGTAAGGCTTTTCACGTAGTAGCCTCTGATACACACGACTTAGTGCGCCGTCCTAACGACATGCAGGCAGCGTTTGAAGTTGTGTGTAAGTTCAGCACTGACTTTGCTCACGAAGTGTTTATTAAAAGGCCAGGTGACATTGTCTCGTTTCCTTCTGAGCGCACTGAAAACAATGGCTAATCGGTTATTCAGCTTCCTGACTAATATGAACTTACTCTTTAAGTGGGTAGCGTTTTTTATCGCTTTTTTCGGCTTTTTTTGGAGCGCGCAATTATTTATAGCGGGTAACGCATATTACAGCGTAAAAAATAATATCGAAATATGGCAATTAGCGCCGAATAAAGCTTCAATTCAAAAGGTTGATAGTGCCTTAAATAGAATAGGTAATGCTCTTCATTATTTTCCCGATAACGCATTGTACTATCAAATTCAAGGACAGCTATTTGAATGGAAGGCAATTACCGTTGATAGGAGCAAACTTGACCCTAGTTTGAGTCAAGATAGAACAGAAGTGAATACTTATTTGCGTGAAGCGGCAATAAGCTACGAAAAAAGCTTACAGCTTAGGCCGAATTGGAGCGGAAGCTGGATAGGTCTGGCTTCGGTGAAATTAAAGCAGGGTTTGTTAAACAAAGAATTCTATAATTACTTAGAAAACGCGAAAAGGGCAGGCCCACAAGACGCAATAGTGCATAAGTTTATTGTCGAGTTCGGTTTAGAAATGTTTAGCGAAAGATCTATCCACTACGTAAAAATTAAAGCGCAATTGAAACAGCATTTGAATTTAGGCCTTCAAAATCCGCTAAGCAGAGATTTTGTTTTAAAAACAATACAAAAGCACGATGCGAGTGAAACCGTTTGCAGATGGTTGCGCGACACCAGTTACCCAGTTCGAAAACGCATTCCCAACTGTATAACGTATGATTAGCTAGCCTTTTCCATTTAGCCAATCCCACAAGCCTAGTGAAAACCCTTCAAATAGGTTAATACCTAGCCAGCTTTTTAAAATATATAGCAGCACTAACCCTACTAATAGCGATACGCACAGAAACAAGGCAACGACGGCTGCCATCACTAGCTTACCTATGCGGCTCTCGGTACGTGAAAGGTCGCGCTTATCTCGGCCTGCCAATAAAACAAAGTAGTATCGGCTTCTTAATAACCCTATAGTGCCTCTTACATCAACTTTATGGCTTCCCCATCGCCGACCGGCAAGTGCTGTATTTAAATGAAATAGCTGGTCGTCGGTAAAAGAATTGGCAACATCTTTAGGCATACGTTCTAGCATATGCTGAACGTTTGGCTCTTCTTTTATCGGTCGCTTAATCTTTAATACCACACAAATCCCCTTGTGTTATAAAACTAATGCTGGCTATTTATTTTGCCGCCCCATAGGTACATTTCGGCTTAACGCGCCAAGCGCTAACAAAACAATAAATATAGCGGTATTCGCTGGCGCTTGCAGGGGGAAGTCTACTGCACTGTGTAAGGCCATACCTATTACTGCCATAACAGCGGCAAAGGCGGTTCCCCTAGGCAGTGGATGTCTACGGTGTCGCATTGCGCTTAGGGCGCTTTTCGCGCACAGCAAAACGAGCATGGCTATAATGACTGCGCCTACTATGCCAAACTCAATAGCGAATTGAAGGTATTCATTATGGGCATGATCGTAAAAGTGTTGAATAGATTCACTTTGTACCTGAGGGTATACCGTATAAAAGGTGCCACCGCCTGTACCTATAGCGCCATACTGACTAAGCAGGGGCAGGGCATCAGTAACAACTTCATCACGACTTTCTTGAGTCAAGTTGGTTTGCTCTATACGTTGCTGTACTTGCTTAAGTCCGAAAAGGCTACTCACAATAAGAATATCGATAACCAACATACTGATAAATAACGCAACATAACTTTTTTGGCGGGGCTTGAAATAAATTAAGCCTAGCGTGGCGGTAATAGTCATAGCAATGAAAAAAGCGCTGTTACCCATTCTAGAGCGAGACATAACTAACGCGATAACCATAATAATAATGCCAATACGAAACAGCACTTTATTGCTTAGCCAAAAACGCACTATTCTACGTAATCGCTCTCTAGGGCTAGAACCGCTTCGAACACGCAAACTCGCTATCATGTAACCAATGGCAGCGCTTAAACATAGCAAAAGAAAATTAGCGTAGTGGTTCTTATACACAAAACTTCCCGTTGCGATATGCGAAACAGGTAACTTAAACACCAAGCTATACTGCAGACCAGACAATACTTCTAACGAACCATATACAGCCTGAAACACGCCTGCAGCACTTATCACTATCAATATATATCGAAGTCGCTTGCCTGTATTAACCAAAGTCAGCGTTATAAAAAATAAGAAACAATAGGCGAGTGATTTAAAGAATATTACGTCGCTTTGGCCCACATCGAAGCTAAGAGGTAGCCATTGCGAACTTATGCTTTTCATGCCCTGAATATTTTCATTTAGTAAAAAACTAACACGTTCGGGGCGTAGGGTTTCGACCAAAGAAAAGGGCAGAGGGACTATATTGATAAGCTGCCACGTTAAAAATACTAACCAAACAATTACTAGCAGTTTGTATTGTGTGTATAGCTTTGAAAGTAAAGATTTGTGAGTGAGTAATAAAATGCCGCCAATGAAGAAAAACGACATCTGCATTAACGCCCACGCCCATGGGCGGTTAGCGCCTAGTGATAAAGGCAGCCAAAATAAGGTGAACAAAAGAAAACCGAAGAGAAACTTTTCGGTTTTCTGAGAATTGAATACAACCACTTACAGCGTACTAGCGTAGAATTTAAATAAATTAAAACTCTTTAGTTAGCGGATACGGTTGTATCACCGCCGCCTGCACCGGCTGCACCAGTGCCTACACCCAGTGGAGAGAACGTATTGCCCGCAGCGCCTGCTGCAGTGGCGGTTAACGTGCTAGGGTCTACACCTGCATTGATAACGGCTAACAGCGCATCTTCTTCGCTAATAACCTGCATCTGAAGGGCAATGTTATAAATTTCGTTAGCGTTTTCAGGGAACATCAAAATGGTAATAGTGACAACCTGCGCCGCTTGTTCCGGTAGCTCTGTAAAACCAGCTATCGCAAGCTCAAACCCGGTTGCGTTATCATTTAAAAGGCCTACTAGCGCTTCAAAAGCACTTTGATTCTCGCCTAAATACGCCATTGCTGATGCATCGAAAAATAATGCTTCATCAAGAACAGTTTGGCTTACCTCTCCTGCGGCCTGTTCAACTGCAGCACCCTCTTCAATTTCGGTAACCAACAGGTTTCTTACCTGCAAACCAGGAACACTACCTTCTTGCGCAAAAGAAACAGTCGAAACAGCAATTAACGCGCCTAAAAGCACAGATAAAAAAACGTTACTACGCATAACTTATCCTTAGATTAAAAACGTCGGGTTAGCTTCTTGCTAACGCCATATGGCTTTATTGTACAACAAGTGAACGTACAAGATCTCGCTTTTGTTGTACATCCATTCACATATACTCACTTTACGCGTTTATTAATACTGCCATAGCGAAGGTTTCGCGAAATAAAACCCTTGTTGATATGAAACATCTAATTGTGATAAGGCGACACATTCCGCTTCATTCTCAACAAGTTCAGCAATAATGTTAATACTTAACCCACGAGCGATACTCAATAAACTACTTACAAACAGCTGACTGTCTTTGTCTGAGTGAATATCTTTTGTAAGTTTGCCGGAAATCTTTACAAAATGAGGCTGAATTGCCCTTAACCCAGCTAACGATGCAAGATTGTCTCCAAAATGTTCAATGGTTATCTTACAACCTAAATTAACCAGCGACTTACAAAAAAGTATCGCATCGTTTTTGTGATGAATTAAGGCAGAATCTTCCAATTCAAAGATCAAATGAGTGCAAAGCGCTGCATTTTGGTTCAGGAAACCTAATAACCACTGTCTGAACGAAGCATTGGCTAGCGACGCGTTCGCAATGTTAATGGCAACATTACGTTTATCTTTTGCTAGCTTATTAAGCACTAGGCTTACCACCAACTTATCTACCTCAGGAATTAAGTTCAAGCGCTCTGACGCCGGAATTAACTGAGACATAGGTATTGGGTTGCCAGTATCCTTGTCTTTAAATCGTGCAAACGCCTCGAAATAAGCGGACGTGTTTTGGTCAACGTTCATTACAGGCTGAATAAGTATATCGGCATACTGCTGGTCTAAAATTTGGTTTAAACGCTCTTTCCAGGCCGTATTGCTGTGAATGTGAGAAAGCTCAGACGCAAATTGCCAGCCATTAGGTTGTTTTGTAGCGGCCATAAGCGCACTATCAGCGTTTTCCATAATTTCTGAAAACGACTGCTCGTCGTTAAATTGCGCTGCACCTATCCATACCGCTTTACTGCCATCTTTAAGCGGGTTGCAATGAGACAGGGTAGTATTAAGTCCCTGCAGGTGCGCTTCGCACTCTTTTTTTGTCATTGCCTCTGTAACCAAAACAAAATCAGCGCCCGATACCCTAAACAAAAAAGATGTTTCTTGAATGCTAGATGAGAAGTTTTTGAGCTCTTCAGCTACACCAGTGACATAGTTATCGCCATCTTGTGCACCTAACGTCATGTTAATAGCGTTTAGTTGTGCTAAGCGTATTAACATCACATAGCCTTCGTCCGAGGTGGCAGTTTTACTTAAAAGTGCATTCATATGCCGCGTAAACGCGCTTCTGTTTTGAACCCCGGTAAGGCTATCTTCAAAGGCTTGAATTCTAAACTGCTCGGCCTTTTGGGTTAACTCTTTAAACATTACTTCAACAGACGAAGAAAGCCTGTTTACCGCCTGGGTTATAAAAGAAAGTTCTTTCGTAAAAGGTTTGTAGTTAATGTGGGAAAACTTTTGGTTTTGAATATCTTCAATTTTATTTACGACAATGCGAAGCGGTTTGGTAATGGCAGTGATAATGAATAGCATCGCTATATAGGCAAAAACAAAGGCCGCAAAAAACATAAACGCACTTTGTTTAACGCTTTCCCACAGCGTTTCATTGGCAAGCCCAGGGTGACTTTGAACCGCTAGTTCACCCGCCATGGTCCAGCCATTATTTAATTCGGTTTTCTCTACCGGTGGTGTAACTTCCACAATGTTAGTAAACCAGTCTGGCACCGAATCAATGGTATTAGGGTTGCGCCTTTCAATCAGTAAATTGCCTTCCATGTCGGTAATGGTGATGTACTGATAAAAACCTCTATCGAAAATAGCGTTTACCATGGTTTCGGCTACCGCAATACCGTTGTCTTCGCTTAAATATGGGGTGATAGATAGCCCCAACGAAGTCGCGGTATCTTGCGCGTGAGTGGCAAGCTGCTCGTTTACATATTCTCTGGTTAGCTTCACGTTTATAATAAACGAACCGGCAAATACCAGTATTAAAAAAACGAGTAAGCTTGTACTTAGTTGGGTAGATAGTCTCATTATTCTTCTTTATCTCCGTACATAACGCGGTCTAGCCGCTCTACCATATCGTCCCACATTTTCATTGGGCCGCTTCCCCTCAGCTTGCGACCTGTTCCCATAGCTTTCGCAGCCCACAGGCCATTACCATTAAAGCTATAAATGGGTGACAAATCTCTTCTTTTATTAGCAGGCAATATACGCCTATTTATATTATCCAAAACAAGTGGAATAGAGGTTGGGGTTTTATAATACGCCAAAACCATGTGGGGTTGGCGTAATTCTAAGGCGGTGACATACATTAATCGCAACTGTTGTTCAGGAACGCCGAGTTCAATTAACGAGAAGTATTTGGCAATAGTGTAGTCTTCACAGTCGCCAGCACCGGTGGAAATGAACTCTATTGGCGTTGCCCAATAATCTTTTTGTTGCCAGTGAACAAGGTCGTCTACAAAATCAAAACGGTTAAAAAAGCGGTTTATCTGGTAAAGCTTTTCGTCTATGTCTTCGCTTTGTAACTCAGTAACCAATTGTCGCCATTTGGCAACGTCTTCTTTTGCTTCTTTACCATAGACTGAATTAATACGTGCATAAACTTGCGGTGTGAAAACCGTTTTTTGTTGGGCAATTGGCGAGGTAACAGCCAGTAAGGTAAGACCTACAACAACAGCCGAGCGAACAGCGGTTAACATGCTGCGCACAGTGAAATGGGTAAGAAAAGGAAAGCAAAAATGTTTCTTTTGGTGCAAACCGTAGGTACTTTATGCAAGAGATTAAGGCAAGTGTAAAAAATCTTTCACTACCATGCGATAGCATAGCTTGCCTACCAATAAAGCAATGATGGCAAACTTATTAAGAACTTGAAAGGTATTTTGGGTACCACAAAGTTTTTTTGTTCGATATTGATCTTTTTGGCACATTTTATGTTTAACCTATCTTCAAATAGAGTTTTGAACATATAAGTACAAGGTGTGGGTTATGGACTTGTGCACCATCTGGTATCATTACCCTGCTTTGTAGTAAATTTACAACGAAAAGGAACTTTCATGGAGTACTCAGCGCGTCCAGCGGTGTTTATCATTAATTCACTTGAAGGCGGTGGCGCTGAACGAGTAATGGTTAAACTGTTAACCATAATGCAATCTTATTTCGTTGCTAAAAACATTCCTGTACTTCTAATTCTGCTAGACGACTTGCCCGAATCTCAAGTTTGCCCTGAATACGTTAATAAAATAGTGCTTAATTCCCAAGGCAGTTTAGTTTCAGGTTATCAACAGCTTAAGCCCGTTTTAGCAGAACTAAACCCAGAATTTTGCTTTAGTTTTTTAACGCGAAGTAACTTCTTGAACGTTACGTTAGCCAAGCGCTTAAAGTTTAAAGCTATAATAAGCGAGCGGGTTAATACAACAAGCCACCTTTCCGGCGGCCTAAAAGATGGTGTAAGCCGTTTGTTAGTCCGTTTGCTTTACAACAAAGCCGACAGCGTTGTAGCTGTATCTGAAGGTGTAAAAGCTGACCTTATCGATAACTATGCAGTATCGCGAGACAAAATATCGGTGTTGTATAACCCTTACGATATCGACCAGCTTCAGGCTCAGGCAACGGAAAGTGTGTCGGACCTACCGACTAAGCCTTACATTATTGGAGTAGGGCGCTTAGTTAAGAATAAAAACTTCTCTCTACTACTTAACGCCTACGCCAAAGCTAACATAGCAGAAAACTTGGTGATTTTGGGTGTAGGCGATGAAGAAGTAAACCTTAAAGCGCAAGCTAAAGAACTAGGAATTGATAGCAAGGTTCAGTTTCTTGGCTTTAAAGCAAACCCATACCCTTATTTAAGTAATGCCGAATACTTTGTAAGTACGTCGAATGCTGAAGGATTTCCTAACGCCATTGTTGAAGCTATGTGTTTAGAAAAAGCAGTAATAGCAACAAACTGTGAATCGGGCCCTGCGGAAATTATTGCTGAACAATATCCTTACAGAGTAACTGGCGCTAGTGACGAAAAAAACGGTATTCTGTGTGAATTAAATAACGCTGAAGGTGTTGCAAGTGCGTTAAGCTTATTCAGTGATGAAACTGTTCGGGTATCTTACGCTGCAAAGAGCAAAAGCTGTGCAAAGCAATTTTCTTACAATGCCTTTCAAGAAAAAGTCATAGCCATTATTGAAAAGGTTTGCAAATAAACATGTTCGAAGGGTTAAAGGTAGTTGTTGGCCTCATAAGCTTCATTATGGTGTATCGCACTATAACGGGGAACTGCAATAAGTATTTAGCGTTTGCTATTTGCGCCATATGGCTGCGATTCTTTTTGTCTGCGTTTCATAGTATTACTTACTCATCACTAGTTGCAGGCTTTTCAATAAATGCATTGGGAAGCATAGGCGTAGCTGGTTTAGGCTTACTTTTAATACCTACAGCAGTTTTTACGTTAAGAAAACTATTTCCCTATTACCTTTTTTTCGCGGCGATCGCGGCAAGCGGCATAGTTAACTTTGAAATTCCAGGCACCATTAACGTTTTAGTTAAATGGTGTTACTTCTTAGTTTTATCCGGCGCATTATTCCTCTCTATCCGAATGCAAGGCCATGCTGAAACGTTTAAAAAGCTTGCTGTTGCTTTTGTTATGCCAGTAACGCTACAAGTATTTTCGTTTCTCCTGGGTGAAGTAAAAGCTACGGAGGGTGACGGTTCCGCCAGTTATATAGGCGGGTATAACCATGAAGCTGCGTTTTCAATGATTATCGTAAGCTTTGTTTTTGTCATTGGTTTAACAGAGCGCGGAAGTATAAAGTTTAGAAGTACGCTGTTTAGCTTGGCTGTATTTTTATTGATACTAGTCAATTACAGAACAGCAATGTTAGCTGCACTGCCTACAGTAGCCGTATTTTATTACAATTTGATAGAGCAACGCATTCGCCCTTCTCAAAAAGTATCAGTTATGACAATTGTAAGCATGGTTATCATTCTGGCTTTTATGGCGCTATCTATGACTATGCGAGAGCGTTTCGCCGATATTGGAACTCTCATATCTAATCTCGATGTTATTTTAAAAGCTCCTATATATTTCAGCGAGGCTGAAAAGGACATAATGTCTGCTAGGGTTTATATTTGGAGCTTTTACATTAACGCCTTTGTAAATGCTGACCTCCTCAACCAGCTTTTTGGGTTTGGGCCTGATTCGTGGCGCGGTGTTTTTGCGCAGTACGCACATAATACTTTCGTGTCTTATCTTTATGAGTACGGGTTGCTAGGGCTGTTATCATTCCTATTATTATGTATTTCTATTGTATTTCAAACCCTTACTTTATCTGATTCGGGCCTTAAAAAACTGTTGCTACTATCGTTTTTTGGTTTTATGGCTATGAATATGGCGACTATGCCGTTATGGAATATAGAAGGCCTTATATTCTTTAGCCTAATGGGGGCGTTAGTTTTCGCCAGTAAGCCAAATAAACAACGTAAAGCGCCTACTTCAAGTATTGAAAAGGTAATGGGGATAAATCCAACACAGGGAAATGCTGTTTAATGAATATTGTTGTAATAGGATTGCGAGGAATTCCTGACGTAATGGGCGGAATTGAGTCTCATTGCCAAAATATTTACCCACGAATGAAAAGTGATGATTTCAATATCACTGTTATTGGTCGCTCTCCGTACTTAAACGAAAATGCGTATGAATACGAAGGCGTCAAAGTACGTTCGGTGTGGGCCGTAAGAAACAAGTTTTTAGAAACTTTTCTACACACTTTTATCGCTATTTTTTATGCTCGCTTGTTTTTAAAGCCCGATGTAATTCATCTACATGCTATAGGCCCGGCACTTTTTACACCTTTAGCGCGCCTGTTAGGAATGAAGGTGGTGGTTACCCATCATGGTGCCGATTACGATAGGCAAAAGTGGAATAGTTTTGCAAAGAACATTCTAAAATTTGGTGAAAAAATGGGGGTTGTTTTTTCTCAAAAAATGTTTGTAGTCGGCAAATCTTTAACAGCGCGGCTACAAAAACAGTACCCAAAGCATGCACCTAAAATAAACTATGTACCTAATGGTATGTTACCGTCGTTTACTGGTCAATCACCAGAGAGTGACTTGCCCGCTGAACTTAACCTTACTAGTAACGGGTATATTGTAACGGTAGGGCGCTTAGTACCCGAAAAGGGTTTTCATAACCTTGTGAACGCTTATAAAAAGGCAAACACGCATCTTAAACTCGTTATAGTAGGTAATACCGATCACGAAGACGAATACTCAACGTCGCTAAAAGCTATGGAATCAGAAAATATCATTTTCGCAGGGCGGCGTTCTGGCAGCGAACTAAAAGCTTTTTACCAACACGCAAAAGTTTTCGTATTGCCGTCTTACCATGAAGGGCTTCCAATTGTGGCATTAGAAGCCATTAGTTCAGGTACTAATGTATTGCTTAGCAATATTATTCCCAACCTAGATATAGAAGCGCCTGAAGATACATATTTCGAAGTAGGTAACGAAGCCATGCTCACCTCTAAGCTAAATAATTTAGATGCTTTGAATTTATATATCGACAGGGAAAAGTTTTTAACCCAGTTCGATTGGGACCAAATAGCGCTTTATACAAAAAAGTATATTCAATCTATAGATGAAAGCGACAAGTAAGCAGAGTTAATGAGAGATATAAAAATAGACACGCTTCGCGGTTTGGCCTGCATCTTTTTGGTGGCTTACCATGTAATAGGTAACAATCCATCGAATGGCTTACATATAGAAAGTGGATTTCTGCGGGAAATTAATGACCTGCTCGAAACCGTGAGAATGCCTTTATTTACATTTCTTTCGGGTATGGTGTATGCCTGTAGGCCGTTGTCAGGTAATTGGCCGAAATTTTTAAAAGGTAAAGCACGAAGGCTGCTTATACCTATGCTAGTTGTAGGTACTTTATTCGCTATTATTCAAGCCATAGTACCTGGAACCAATAATAAAATAGACAATTGGTGGCTTTTACATATTTATCCAGTTCAACATTTTTGGTTTGTAGAAGCATTGTTTTGGGTATTTATTCTTATAATCCCGCTTGAACTAAATAGGCTATTAAATAACAGGCTGGTTACAGTTCTAATTATTGCAGCGTTTTTGGCTTTGGCCGTCGGGCAGCCCTATACGAAATTATTGGCGTTTAAAGGGTTTATATATTTAACGCCGTTCTTTTTGTTCGGAATGAGTATCGTGCGTTTTAAAATATCACCTTTGCCTATATTACCTAGTCTACTGGGCTTTGTAGGAATAATGGCTGCAATTTACTTTCTAACAGATGGTGTTTACGGAAGAAGTCTACTGGGTTGTGTTATCGGAATGTTTAGCTGTTATCTCTTGTTAGGTATAAGGCTAAAAATTTACTGGCTGGCAAAAATTGGCATTTATTCGTATAGCATCTACATATTCCATGTTTTCTTTACAGCTGCGAGTCGGATAATTGTTACTAAAATTGTTGAACTACCTGTTGAAGTTAATTTTTTAATCGGGGTTACAGTCGGAATTTTGGGGCCTATCTTCGTTTATCAAGTTGCAGTTAAAACACCTTACACTAGCTTAGGCCTGCTTGGCCAAAAATACATAAGTACTAGGTAAGTAGGCTCGAATTAGAAGTTCATTTAGGACAATATTTTGGAAAGAGTAAAAGTAAGTGTCATTGTCCCTGTTTACAATGATAAAGAAAGGGTTCTAACTTGCGTTGACTCAATTTTCGCACAACGGGTCGAGACATTTGAGTTAGATGTCATCTTGATTGATAACGGCTCTACTGACGGTACATACGAATTAGCGCTTGAAAAGTTGCAGCCCAAGTACAAAAACCTAATAGTCGATAGGTGCGCAATAACGGGTTCCTATGCAGCGAGAAATCATGGGCTTGCCCTAGCTCAAGGGGAATATATTGCCTTCACTGATTCTGACTGCATTGTCTCTGAAAATTGGATAGAGTCTAACCTTGCAGAGATAAAGGGAAAACCAGTAAACACCATATTAGCTGGCGAAGTCGAGTTTTTTAAAGAAGAAAACAAAACTACTGAACAAAGCGCTATTGATTTTGAAAATACTTTCTCAATGAAACAAGAAGAAAATGCTAAAAATGGCAAGTGTATTACAGCAAATTTTTTCTGTTATAAGAAGTTGTTCGAAACGGTAGGTAGGTTTAATGCTTCCCTTAAATCGGGTGGTGATATAGAAATTAGCCAGAGAGTCGTGGCAAGCGGCGGAAAAGTTTTGTTCAATGCGAAAGCTAAAGTCGGTCACCCTTCCCGAAATAAAGAAGAGCTCATATTAAAAAGAAGAAGAATAATAGGAGGGACTTGGGACTCCTCATTAGCTTCTGCCGGAACCAAGGGAATCTTGAAGTTTATTTACAGGCTTTTGAAGATGTTTCTCGGTAGAACAAAAAAAGTCATAGTTGACTCAGAGTTATCTATGAGCAGAAAATTGTCTCTTATTTATATGCTATTAACTATATTTCTCATTAGCTTCAGTGAGTTAATTGCACTCGCCGCTGGCAAACAATCAAACAGACAATAACTAACAAATCAGGTGCGCCTTTTTTCAAAGAGTTGGCGTAAGAAATGGAATAATATTCTCAATGTCGATCAAAAAGAAAGCTACGCAAGGTAGTATTTGGATGTCCTTGACAAGGACAGGTATAAACGTAGTTGATTTTTTAGTATATGCCTATTTAGCACGTATCCTTACCTTAGAGGAATTTGGTTTAGCTGGCTTCTGCTTCCTTTTCGTAGAGTTCACTAACACGCTCGTTAATGCAGGTGTAAATCAAAATTTAGTGCAGCGCAAGGAATGGACAGACAGGTATGCTGCTAGCACTATGACTTTCGTTGCATTCATGGGGCTGATGGCTTCAGGAGTGTTAGTAGGTATTGGGGCACCTATCGCCTTCTATAATTATTCAGAATTAGCTGCTTATGTGATCATAAGCCTAGCACCCATAACATTTATAACGAGCCTCCAAGTTGTCGTCACTGGTAAATTGCTGAGGGAATTTAAAAATAAGCAAATGGGTATGGCAAAGTTCGCTGCAACTTTGCTATCAGCATCGGCGATCATAATCATGGCTGAGTTAGGCTACGGTATCTGGGCTCTCATTATTGGTAAACTTATTAATGTTTGCCTTCAATATTTATTTTTGCTCTATGTATCAAGAGTGAAACTTGCGTTTAACATTGACAAAGATAACTTTAGAGAACTTATTACATTCTGTTTGCCTTTATTTTGGATGGTTGTCTTGCGCTTTCTTAACAAAAAAGCAAGCAATCTGTTTACTGGCCTCATTTTAGGCCCTATAAGTTTTGCACTTCTTGCCGCAGCAAACAAAGCTGAAGTAGTTATTAATCAGGTAACGATGAGTTCAATAAACTCTATGGTAGTACCCAGTTTCTCTCGTGTAAAAGAAAGTTCCGACACTGGAGGACTGTTTATAAAGCTTGTATCTGTTACTTCACTAATCGTAACGCCAATATTTATGGGGCTTGCAGCGATCGCCGATCCATTTGTGACGATCGCATTTGGCGACAAATTTGCTGAAAGTGCAGAGTTTATGATGATATCTTCATTCACTGTTTTCTCCTTGGTTATTGTAACGTTTTTACCTAATTTATTGATATCAAAGGGGAAAACAAAAGATGCCTTTAATTTAACTTTAGTTAGTATTATTAGTAGTATTGCGACTGCAGGGTGTACAATATGGTTTGGTGTAACGACAATGTTGTATAGTATTGTCATTGTAGCATTTTTAGTAATGCCAATAAAAATAGCTATAGTAAAACGTCACATTGATATAGATATTAAAAAGCTTTTTGTTTCACTGGTACCATCATTTTTCAGTTCGCTCGCAATGTTTGCGATAGTTATGGCTTCAAAGAGCTATATAGAGTATTTCTTCAATAACGATGTCGTAACTTTGGCCTTAGCTATCATTCTCGGTGGTATTTCTTATTTAGCGGTTTCTTTTACAATTTTTTATCCGCAATCTAAAAGACAGTTAAATGAATTGACTACAATGTTTAGGAAGTAAAACTACGCGTCGCTACTTTTAGAAATTAGCATGTACATTATAGTAAATACTATCAATAAATTAGCATAAAGTAGCTTACACCTTATTTAAATATAAAGGCGTAAATTACGCGTTTTATGATATGTTTTTTTACAGTTATTTTTACACGAGTTCAGGTAAAACATGGAATCAAATTACAGAGAAAATTGGTATAACAAACTTAATGAATTGAAGTCAATGCATACGGACATTGCCGCCTTGTGTAAAAACAAATCTATTGCTTATATAGATATACCGCTACACTTTAATGTTGGCGATCAGCTTATCTACGCTGGCACCGAGCAATTTATTTCTAATCACGGTTTAGATGTAAAGTATCGAGCTTTCGATGTGAATGTAGAAGATAAAAAATTAGCTGAGTGTGATTTGATATTGTTTCACGGGGGAGGGAACTTCGGCGATATTTACCCGCGACATCAACACTTGAGAGAGTCAATAATACAGAAGTTTCCAAATAAAAGAATTATAGTATTACCACAGACAATACATTTTTCTAGTCTGGAGCAACAAGAAAAAAGTTCGAAAATATTTTCGAAACACAACGACTTATATATGTATGTTAGGGATCAAAGAAGTCTACAAATCGCACAGAGCTTTTCTAAAAATGCGGTGTTAATGCCTGATATGGCTCATAGCCTACATCCTCTTATAGACAAGTCTGAAGTTGAAAGTTTTGAGCCATCTACGGTTAAGATTCTGAACCTAAGAAGAGTAGATGTTGAAAAGGTCAGCGAAAAAATAAATATTGAGAAAAAGTCATTTGATTGGATTAATATATTAGAGCCAACTGAGCATACCTATTTGAAGTATATTAAAAAGCTACAGAGGTTTAAAATATTAAACAGGCGACTAATAAGATCATGGAGGGCGCGGTCACAGTATTTAATTTTCAGATCTATCAATTACTTTTCTCTTCATAATGTTATTTACACTGATCGCCTGCACGGCTTTATATTGTCGTACCTTTTAGGAAAAAACATCAAATTACTCGATAACTCTTACGGTAAAAACTTAGGCTATTATAAGCAGTGGATAAACGATAAAAGCTTAGTTGAAGTAATTACAAAAGAAAAGTAGCTTTATCGCATTCTAAGGTAATACGGATTTTTAAATCCGTATTACCTTTAAATACTAAGAAGAACTCAAAGTTTCCTTAAGTTTTTTATATTTTTCAGGAAAAAGAATCCAAGAATAATCTTTTACGTTCATCATTTTGCGGTATTTTATAATAAGTTGGATTTTCCTATGTATTCCGATTTTCTTTTCGCTTATTTTTCTTTCTATCTTAAATCCAGCTTGTACAAGGTAATTTAGATAAATACATAGTTCTTCATTTTCCTTTGAAATAGGGAATAGTTGTTCATGCAATGCTTCCGCTGTTATGTAATACCCTTTAGCATGTCTCATCGTTGCACTACTAGTAGTAATTGAATTTTGTCGAATGCGCCTTTGGAAAAAACGGTCCTCGAGCACTTCTATTTTATTAGAACCTAAGAACAACACTGTTGTAAAAAAATGATCTTCGTGAAGAATTCCTTCAATAAAACGCAAGCTTCTATTAACGTCTTTACGATACATGTAACAACATGACTGAACAATATATGTACCTACGCTTCTAGAATCTTCAAACAGTTTGATTCCACTCTTATAGGCACTATTGGGCAAGTTTCTCGTGTAGTCTAACTTTTTTAAGTGTTCTTCTGGCATTCCATCGCAAAATGCTTTTGCGTTAAAAACTACCAAATCTGCGTCATTTTTTCGCAGACTACTCACACAAGAGCTTAATGTATCGGGTAGTATCCAATCATCACTGTCAAGGAAGTAAATATAAGTGCCATTTGCATGCTCGAGTCCGGTATTTCGAGCAGCTGACAAACCTTTATTCTCCTGTTCTATTACCATCAATTTCTCTGAAAATTTTTTTTCATACGCTATAAGTATGTCTCTTGAGCTATCCGTGCTTCCGTCATTTACAGCAATTAGTTCATAGTTTTTATAAGTTTGGTTTAAAACAGAATCCAGGCATTCTTCTAAATATAGTTCGACGTTATATATTGGTAAAACTATGCTTACCATAGGAAAATCGTTCATAAATAAATTCACTAATTGAAAATTTTAAAAATAACTTACTTTTGGGACGGCACAAGCCGTTCCAACTTCATTGTTTTACGTAAATAAAAAACTCTTGAAGCGTTATTTTTTCAGCTTAATTTTAATTAAAACTGCCGTTATAATAGATGTTGGCCAGTTTAATTGTACACTGGTAAAACACCAAGTCTACTGTCCCATTGCTAGTTATATTTAACAAAAATATACTTGGCATTTTTTCTTGAAAAGCGTCTTCGGTTAGAGCTGTGTCCGAGCTAAACCACCTTGTTTTTACTCGGCTAGCGTTGTTTATAGTGGGCTCACAAAAAAATTTCTCTGATATTTAGGGAAAGAGTATTATTAGAGCTTTTCAGTTATGTTTATTTTTCTATATATAGCTTTGTCCCTATTACGCCAGCTTTCAATTTCGTCGTTATCTAGCAAGAGTATTAAATAATTTACTTTACCTGTTACGTATTGACCGATAGGAAACATTATGGGGCTAGATGCAGGAGTAAAAGAGTCTTCACCTTTTATTCCCCACGCTTGTCTTCCATAAAATTTAATCACTCTTGAACTGTTTAGTTTAGTGTCTGTCTCAAAACCTATACCAACAATTTCAGGATTACCTTCTACTTCAAGCTCTAATTCTAATACAGAGTCTACGGTTAAAGTGTAGTTAATGGGGAACATCTGCCAGTTGTTGCCGGTTAAAGTAACGGTATTGTCGTCAGTAATTATAGTAGTCCCGTAGCTATACTGTTTGGGAAAGCCGGTGTACTCGACCTCGCTCGCTTTAAATTCCCACACGGTTGGTGGCTGTTCAATAACAGCGCCTAAGGTTACTTCAGACGAAAAGTTAGGAATTTTAAATTCTTCGGGAACAAATAGAGTAGGTTCGGGCGAACTTTTTAATGTTTCAATGTATGAGATATCACCGGAATAGGGATGTTCAATAACGTTATCCGAATTAAATTCGTATCTTGCGTCACCCGAATTCTCGTTAAAACAAAGGTCGTTAGTGCTTGTACTACCTGAGTACTTCTCTTTATCAAAGATACAGTGGCCAACAGAATAACCAGTTTTTTCAGTAAATATTATATTGTTTTGTGTGGTTACCCAGAATGTGGAATCGTTATTAACTCTGGATGCAGCAATACCGTTACGCTCTACATCAATGAAATTTTCGAATATGAATGTTCTACCAGCTGGTTTAGAAATTAACCCGCCAGCTTTTATCGCAGTCCACTCTTTACCTGTTTCATCGCCTAAATTGTGTATGTAATTGTGAAAGATATAGCTAGGGCCTAACGTATTCGGCGCTATGCTTATGCCAGCGTATCCTTGCTCCATCTCATTGTCATACACCAATACGTTTTGTTGTCCGCCATCAATTTCTATTAAGTCATCATTCGCATAGGCTAGGTAGTTGCCATAAATCGCTGAGTTCTTAACGAAGCCACCACGTCTTTCGAAATTTTTTTTGCCCTCAATGACGTCGTTGAACCTATGTTCTGGCGCGCCGTAAAAGCGATTGTTTCTAACAATGAATTCGCCTCTGTAGGCATCGCTGTCGTGGTATGCCCAAACTTGAAGCGCATTTGCACCTTTAGGGTGACCAACCGCCCAACTATTTGCACCTAAGTTAGGGCTATGGACTTCACACTCTTCAATTACTGCTATACCACTTCGCTCTAGGTAAATACCTGAATCATAGTTAATAGGTGAATTATTAGTTGTACTCGAATAGGCTACACCATTTCTAATATCCACGGCTTCTCTGCCATATTCAGATACGTTGCAGCCTTTAATCCATATATGATGTGCCTTTTTAGCAAATATACCGTAACGCTGCCCGCCTTTAACGGTAAGATTTTCTAACATCACGTAAGAGTTGTTACCGATATTCACAGCAGCGAGCACATCGCTGCCAGCTTCAATAACGGGGCCGTCACCAATAATTTTGGCGTAGCCATCTGCGCTACCTTCTATATTTAGTGCTTCTAAATCCAATTCGCCGCCAGAGTAAATTTCAGAAAGGTAATAAACTTTATTTGGGTCGATAGGGGGGGTATTAGGCTTTGTAGTTGTTTGAAAGGAATGTTCAACTATATCGCCGTAAATATCCGTAATGGTCACTTCTATATGGTATGTAGTGTTTGCTTCTAGGTACACTATGCTTCCAGCAAACGAGCCGTAAATGGGCTCCCATGCTAGGTTCAACCCTTCACGCCAATAAGTATCATCTTCGGCGCTAAATTTAACGGTGGCAGTACTTTCTTCATCCTGACCGTAAATAACTAACCCTATTGAGTTGATAAGCGGGGTAGCGGTATCTTCAAACCCAGAAGCTGATGCGGCAAAAACTATTGAAGGGTCTAACCCTGCTGTGATTGCTGACTCGTAAATAGCGTTTTTGCTTAAACCTGAATATATTGAAATTATTTTCATCCACTTCGCAGTATCGATAGGATACAGCGCGAATAGCGCAGAAGCTTGATTAGAATTTATATTGGCAAACCGTGCTTTCTTTTCATCTTCACTAACTGATGGAGCAGGTGATAATACTTTTTGGTTATATAGCGTAGCTATCTCTTCTTCATACTTTTCAACGACGGTTGATAGGTTTTTCGGGCCTTTGTAATTAGCTAGTAATGAGTTTACGGTATTATTGTCGCTAGTATTCGCATGAACATAGTTATACAAAATATCACCGGGTTGGCCCCCCGTTGTATAACTTTTATTATTTTTGTTCATAGTGACACAAGAAAGCATTAAAAAAGACAAGAGACTAATAACAGCGAAGCGAAAAATAGATGTTTTTGAGTTAGCAGAGTGCATGGTATATCCCTATGGATTGAAAAGCATGATAGGAAAACTAGGGCTGTACTAAAAGGGTAGTGCTAACGTTGTTACGTATCAAGATGAGAACAGGATTCTTTACACTCTGCTAGTTTGATGCAAATTGAAGATCTTTGTTAAATATCCTAAGCACGATTGAGCTAAGAACTGTAAATTTTCAAATGTAAAAAATGGCTCGCATCTTAGTGCGAGCCATTTAAATTAGAAGATATCAAAACCGAGCGCTAATGATACCTTGAAAGATATACATATATTAGATGATGCTTTTACGCTTAATTCTTGTCAGCGCAAGAAGTAAACCACCAAAAAGCAAAATAGAAGATGGCTCAGGAACGCTAGTAATCGCGTTTGCAATTGTTGTCGAACTAACTCCTTGCAAGACCAATTGTCCAGCGTCATCATTTCCGGCGATAGCCTCTATAACACCTTGGTAGGTTATACCGTCTGACATTTCGACGTAAAATAAACTACCTATCAAATCGTTACCAAAAACAGAACCGTCTGGATTATCATCAACGTCGACCAACCAACTAAAACTCTCTCCTGATGAAAAGCCACTGAAAGCTACAGATAAAAAGTCTGTTGCATCAATCCCGCCTGCAGCATCTACGATGCTATATGACAGAAAACCAACGTCATCTGAACCTACGCTCCGAAAGTTTAATCCTCCGGAAGTATGACAGGCGCTATCTACTTCATCAAAACATAAAAAGCTATCTGCGTTTGGACGCAAATCTAGAGCAAACTGGGTTATGTCTAAGCCAGCAGATGAATTATTTTGAACAGTAAATGGGTTATCCCAAGTATTACCGTCAATAGTAAAACCTATATCAATAAAAGCCGCATTCACATTAAAGCTAAATGCTACTGCTAGTATTCCCAAAACCCTCAAACAACCTTTGTTTTTCTTACTCGTCATAAAAACTCCTAACACTAGTAGACGATAATAACCGATAACTTATAACCATCTAAGCAATATATGTTCCATCTTTATTTTTCCTTTTTAAACAATGTCTTGCACGTTTAAGGTATATAGAATATACAAAGGTGTAAAATTATTAGACACCTTAATTATATAGAAAAATTCGGTTTTATATAAAAAATAGGTATAATTTAGTGCGTGATTTTCCGACATGAGAGTTTGACCCTAAGATACCTCTATTCCACGCTTGAATACCGTAGCATAATGTTTAACGCCTGATAAGAAACAGCCACTATTGCCCACGAAGTTATGTAGGTAAAGAACATTGGTAGTAGATTGATTTACTCGGAAGTTGTTTTGTTTTAGTAACTGCTAATTAATATTAGGTTTGTACTAATACTTTTTAATATATCTATGGTGTAATGAATTAGTTCGTTCTACACAGCAATTGCTTCTATGCACTAAAATGGAAATTTTATGACGAAAAAAGTAGCCGTTATTCACCCTGAAGCAGGGTTTTCATCAAGCGGCGGATCTCAGCTCAGTGCGTATGAAATGGCTGAACATCTTGCCACATTTTTTGACGTAAAGCTTTTAAGCTCATCTAAATGCAGTGAACATAGTGTTGCTATTCCTTGTATTCCCAGAGGAAAAGTGAAAAAAGCCCAGCGTAATAAAACTATTGACTGGTTGCTAACACGCTTTGTTTCTAATCCGTCTTTGCTTATCGAGTCGCTAACTAGTTTCCTAACATACACGCCATATTTAATGTTTAAGCGATGTGATGTCATTTACCCCAATAACGATTATGGTGGCTTGGCAGTAGCAGCAGTAATTAGAAAGCTATTTAAGACTCCCATTCTTTATACCGAAAGGGCAGGGATGGTATCGAACGGTAAAGTATTACGCCGCAACTTGAAATTTAAGCCTGACTGTTTAGTTGTGTTTAACCAAGAAACCAAAGAGTATGTCCATTCTATAGCACCAGAACAACGGGTTGAGATTATCCCTAACGGTGTAAACTTAGCTAAATTCAGCCCGCAGGGCGAAAAATATGAGCATGGTTTACAGGGCAAAGTGTTATTAAGTGTTGGTGCGTTAAATAGGCAAAATCACAAGCGTATACATTTAGCCATCGAGGCAGTAAGCCAGTTAACCGATGTTTCGTTACTTATTTGTGGTGATGGCCCAGATGTACAGTACTTTAATGACCTTTGTACTCAAAAGTTAGGCGCACAACGCTTTAAAATAGTTAAAGTTGACTTCGCTGATATTCCTAATGTTTATCGTTCAGTTAATGCATTTACATTGCCATCTGAAGACGAGCCTTTTGGGCGAGTGTACCTAGAGGCTATGGCTAGCGGGTTGCCTGTTGTAGCTACCGATGACTCCATGCGCAGAACACTAATAGGTAAAGCTGGTGTGGTTTGTAATGTTGAAAATATTGAAGAATACGCTGCAGCCATAGCTACTACACTATCAACCGACTGGGCCAATGCGCCGATAGAGCAAGCAGCTGATTTTAGTTGGGAGAGTGTGGCAGAGCGATATGCGGACGTGATAAAGAGTTTATAGTGTATTTGTTCTGATATAGCGAGTGCGCTGTTAATTTTGCTAACGGCGCACACTACAGGTGAAGTGATGTAGGCGCTACTTGCCGAATTTCCTACGAAGCCTGTCTTTCCCTAATATAACTTTTGCTGTGGCGATTAACCCCGCTTCTCGAACAGATAAACTAATCCAACCTAGCTTGTTATTCTTCTTGCCAATTTGGCTGAGAATTTGATTAGCAACACGGTCGTTATAAGCTTCTTTGCCTAATAGCGCCTTGTGTTTTTTAAATGCTTTAAGCCTAGGGAATACTTTTTCTAATGGCATATTGGCAACTTCGGTAGAAATGCTAACGTGACCTCTGCGATAGAAATAAATATCTTTAGGTATGTTTCTGAAAATAGCATCTTCTAACGTAATACGAACGAAAAAGTCCCAATCTTGGCTATTCTTTAGTTCTTCATCAAACATCAACTTTTTAGCTAATGAAGCCTTACATGTAACGCCACTCATCCCGCAGAATTTATTACCTTTTTTAATCACAGCGGTGGTGATGACTTCAGTTTCGTTAATGTGAATCTTATCGGGTGTTTCAAGAAATCGATAGCCGCAAGTAACGGCATCTGCATGTTGGTGCTCTGTAATGTGCTGCTCTAGATAATCGTTGTCCCATACATCATCGTCATCTAAGAACGCAATAATATCTGATGTCGACTTAGATATACCTAAGTTGCGCGCTGCATTAGCGCCTGCTGCAACTGGAACTTTAACGTAAGTAAATTGATCACTTGGAAAGAGAGATAATACTTCTTCATAGCTTACTGACGAGCCATCATCAATGACGAACACTTCTTTCGGTATAACAGTTTGTTTTAATACTGCAGCGAGTGACTCCTTTAGGTAATCAGGGCGATTGTGTGTTGTGATTATAACGGAAACTGTTTTCTGCATCTTTATTCCATGATGTTTTTGAAGAGGTAATTAAAAAACTCTTTGTGTACTTTACAGCTTGTTCTCAAGCAAAAAGTCCACCAAGATGTAAAAGATTACTATATTACCAGATTACAAACGAAACGTGGGGATGGTAACAAAAGATGGTTACAGTTACTTTAATTCGTACAACGAGCCTTTTAACGTCGGTTTCAGTTAAATGCTTGTCGTCCAATGATAATAATGCTTTTACTAAATATTATTAAAAAGTATCTGCTGTAATTATTATGTAAATAACTTCCTTTGAAGATGTATTTCATTGAGTTTAACCGTGTGTGAGTAATAGAAATGTATAGAATTAAGGGTGACAGAATGTATACTAGCGGTTCTACATGTCTCATTTTTAGCCACTGCTTCTATAACAGAGAACAGTGATTCTATCAATAAATTTTTGTTTTTTTATATTTAATGCTAGGGAATGGCTTTGTACAAAACAAAACGCTTTTCAGCTATCTCGCTTTTTTCAAGATTTCTCTCGGTCGGTGTTATTAACACTGCAATCCATTGGTTATCATTTTTCGCATTAACCCACTTTGGTCATGGTCAGGCTCAATCAAACCTAATTGCTTTTATTATTGCTGTTACATTTTCATTCTTTGCAAATGGTAAGTTCACTTTTAAGACCAACGTTTCTCTCGGTCGCTACATTACTTTTACAACGTTTATGGGGGCCTTGGCATACTCATTTGGTTCTATAGCAGATTTCTGGGAATTGCACGAGTTAGTTACGCTAGTATTGTTCTCTGGAACAAGTTTAGTAGTTGGTTTTTTGTTTTCAAAATATGTTGTTTTTAAAGAGGTCTAGGCAAAGCTATGGAAAAAATATCTCTAGTTGTTCCTGTTTTTAATGAAGAAGAAGTCATAAACATTTTTTATGACAGAGTAAAAGCAGAGCTGAGTCAGTACCACGTACAGATCGTTTTTATAGATGATGGTAGTTCAGATAAAACACTGGAAATTATTACTCAGTTAGCGTCAAGTGACGAGACTGTTAAAGCGCTTTCTTTTATTAAAAACTTCGGAAAAGAGCCGGCGCTATTTGCAGGTTTAGAGCACAGCGATGGTGACGCGGTTATTCCCATTGATGTGGACCTACAAGATCCTATTGAAGTTGTTCATGAATTAATTGCTAAGTGGCGAGAAGGCTACGAAATGGTGCTCGCTAAACGCGCCAATCGAGATTCAGATACTTACCTCAAGCGTAAAACAGCCCAGTGGTTCTACTCTTTCCACAACAAAATAAGCAATACCAAAATAGAAGAAAACGTTGGCGATTTTAGGCTTTTAGATAAAAAGATAGTTCAGAGTATTATTCAACTTGAAGAGCGTAATCTCTTTATGAAAGCTATTTTGTCTTGGTGCGGTGGGAAAACTGCTATTGTGGAATACACCCGAGATGAACGTGTAGCTGGTACGACAAAGTTTAATGGCTGGAAGTTATGGAATCTGGCATTAGAAGGGATCACTGGTTTTTCTACAGTACCTCTGAGAATGTGGACTTATATAGGGTTTATGATTTCGTCACTCTCATTCGTATACGGTTTATTGATGATTGTTGAAAAAATTATATGGGGAAATGCTGTCCCAGGTTATCCATCTTTAATGGTATCGGTATTATTCCTTGGCGGGGTCCAGCTTATAGGCATAGGGGTGCTTGGAGAGTATATAGGTCGCATCTACGTAGAAACTAAAAAACGACCTCGATACATTTTAAGAAACAAAAATGTTTAAACAAGGTAGCTGGATAAAATGAATGCAAAAAGTAACGAAATTTATGCCCTAGTATTACTTTTTTTATTCGCTTTCATCTTAAGAATTTGGGATGTTTCAACATACTCAATTTGGTTCGATGAGGCACTGAACTTCAGAATCGCGAGTAATAGTTGGGACGCGCTTTGGATATCCAATTACGACCCCACGCCGCCACTTTACTATACGCTTCTCAAGCTCTATATAAACGGCCAGACCAGCGAACTAAGCATGCGGTTTGTGAGTTTATTGTTTGGTTCGTTGTCTGTAGCTGTCTTTTATAAAATATGTGAACTATTTTGCAGAAAAAAAATAGCCTTTTTAGTAAGTGTTTTGTTTGCGCTCTCAGTTCATCAGATAGAATACTCGCAAGAGGCAAGAGCTTATGCGATGCAGTTTTTTTTCGGGGTATCAGCCTTCTACTGTGTTTTGCAGCTTATCATTTCTGAAAATCTAGTTTATCGTCGGCTGATTACTTACGTCTTATTGGCTGCGTGTGCGTTGTATACACACAATATTTCAGTTTTCTATATTTTAGGGTTTAATCTCTGTGTTTTTCACCATTGCTATCAGACGAGTAATAAAGAATTATTTAAAAGGTGGTTCATTGCGAACGTAATACTATTTTTAATTTGGTTGCCATGGCCGCTTGTAACTGTATTGTCGGGCGAGGGTAATTCGTTTAATTGGTTAAAACATATTTCTCCAATTCAGTTTGTATTATCCACAGCTAAGTCTATAAAGATCTCAGCCGATCCTGAAAGTGTTTCTTTCTGGGATATTGCCTTTATAGGTCTGTTATGTATCGGGTTCGTCAGCTTAATAAAAAACAAAGCTTACCAGACTATCTATATCTTGATTTTCATGGGTTTCAGTACGCTCTGTCTAGTCTGGCTAACTGGATATGTAAAGCCTATTTTTATGGCTCGTACAATTTTATTTTCGACTGTTATATCTTACCTATTATTAGCTATATGCCTTAGCTCTTTAAAAGAGAGATTTTCGATTCCTATCTATATTGTTACCGTATCTTTGCACTTATTTTATTTTTACGATTTTACAACTCACAGAGTTTCAGAAAATGAACAGTGGGCGCAGGCGCTCAACTATGTTCAAGATAATGCATCAACTAGGTTGCTTGTCTGTACTCCATCCGCATCTTGGGCAATTAGCTTTTATAATCGAGAAAATACGTTTAGTGCCTATATAATAAGCGAAAGCGATGTAGCCTTAACTGAGTTAGAGTTGGATTTGGCCAAAAAAATCGAAGCTAAAAAGGCTGGGGAAAACCAACTTTTACAAGAGACTGATATCCCGGTTAGTAATAGCCAGCTTACTTTCATGGATAGTCATTGTGGAAACACTACCCGTGACCGAATAGCGGCAGTTTTTGATTTATCACCGATAAAATCGACTTCTTTTAAAGAAATTAAACTATTTACAGCGACTGTTAAATAAAAAATATCATTTAAGGGTAAATGCCATTTAGCATCTATATAGTAGGTGAAGTGCAGTTTCGCATAGCAAGGTAGCAGTTTCACGGTATCGACTTTGAGCTTAGTAATTCGACGCAAGCTATCGCATATTTCTAAACTCTTGGATTTTGAGCATTATCGTCTCCGTTAATGCGATAGAGAACTGCACCGCAGTTTGCGACTGTAGCGTACTATAAACAACTGGCTATTGACTCTCAAATTCCGCATTAATTAGAAAGTTAACAACAGTACACACGCTTAGTTTTTGCCAATTTTGCTACATAGGGCTGCTTTTTCGCGAACGAATACTATGGAGTTGCTAGCTCATTAGTTCAAATTATTATTCAACGGAAGGACGGAAAGCTGCGTTTAAAAATCATCATGAAAAGGGATAAGTCACCGCTCATAAGACTAAATAGATTTTTCAATCACTTATTTCGCATCAAAGCTCAGTCTTTTAGATGGGAAGAGTGAATTGCTAATTGGCCGAGAGATAAGGTTACATTGCATTTATTTAAGCGGTATAAAAACGACCTTGATGAATAGTTTGATTTATTGACGCTAAGAGTAAGCAACTGCCTCTTAAATCTTTAATAAATATAGCGAGCCTTCGAACGTCAAATGACCATAGTCGAACTGAATCGGCACATTTTTAGCGAGCGTTTTGCATTGAGATGCATTAGTGCAGATACTTTTTAAAATTGATATATATTTTGCATTTCTACCCCTAAGCTCATTCTCAAACGCTGAATCAATCCTTGCGATAAATTCATATTTTCTCGTACGCACTAGCTTTTCTTCAAAATTAATATGAGCCAATATGCGTGGAAGGGGTTGCGTGTATTCAATAATTGGTCCAAGTATGACAACTTCCGTGTTAGTTGTAGCCAATCCGTCCAGGGTTTTCAGTAGCCACGATAAGTCGTCGATTTTCCATCTAGCAGAAATTATGATCTTTTCATATTTTCCAGTCGGAATTATCTCTTCAAACGCAATGCGCATTAGCTGAGCACATCGCTTTTCACCTTGGTAGCTTATCGTAGGCTTACATCCACTAGCTGTTATTTGACTTACCGTTTGATTAGGCTTTTTATTCGCTTCTAAACCGGCATACCAGTGTGCTGCATGGCTATCGCCTACCAATAGGATATTTTCTTTTTCTTCTTGAGCAATTAAGCAAGTGTCTTCTTTGAAGTATGAAATATTAGAATACTTACTTGTTAAAAAGCATACACCAGGCCTAAAGTAAGACGCATCATAATTGTCCATGAATTCCTCATAGGCTAATTGCTGTTCGTTGAAGCGCATGGGCAATACATAAGTTAATCCATAAACTACAGCGCATAGTATTGCGCTAGATAAGGCAACTTGAAGATATACTTTTTGTGCAACTCCCTTACTATTTTTTGATTTTCTAAAACGTTGCTCAACAAAGTAATATGAGAGCACACCCAATAAAATTGAACACACCAATACAATAACTTTATCAAGTGCTTTTAGCTCTGTTTCAAAGTGAAGTTGATAGAAGATTATAACAGGCCAATGCCATAGGTAGAGAGAGTACGAAATATTACCTATAAATTCTGAAGGCTTGATTGATAATAATCGGTAGATGAATAAACCCTTTCTTGAAAAGGCAAGCACGGCAACTGAAGCTAATGTAGGAATAACAGCTTTTAATCCAGGAAACTCATCGTGAGTTAGAAAAAAGCAGCTTGCGAGAAGGGTAATTACACCAATAGTTGTCAATAATTCGCAAAGAGTACGATGGTTTTTCAAGTGTAAGCCATAAATAGCTATAGCACCTCCTAAAATAAATTGCCAAAATCTCGTAAATGATGCGAAAAACGCAAGGCTAACATCACTATGAGTTAAATAAACACAGCCAATAAAACTTAATGCGCCAATGGTACTTAATATAGCAATAGAAAACCTTCTACATACCCCATACGCAAGTATCATAATTACTGGCATGAATGCATAAAACTGTTCTTCGACCGATAGCGACCAAGTATGTAGCAGAGGGGAACCTTGTAGTTCGCTATCGAAATAGCCTGATTTAGTATAAAAGTAGAAATTTGAAACATAAAGACAGGAAGATACTAAACTCCACGCATATTTACTGAATTCGCCGGGAAGAAAGTACGTGAATGCGAAGAAAGAAGATACTGAAACTGTCGCAAAAAAAGCGGGGAATAAGCGTTGAAAACGTTTCACGTAAAAGTTTGAAATAGAAAAAGCGTTTTGCTGAATTTTATTGTATATCTGTCCCATGATGAGATAACCAGATATAACAAAGAAAATGTCTACGCCTATGAAGCCCCCAGGTAAATGGTAAGGGCTGATATGATATGACTACACTCAATACAGCTAATGCTCGCAAGCCTTGAATGTCTTCCCTGAATGTCATTTTTTGTTTTACCTGTTGCGATAATTTGTTTTTCTTAATTTTATACACATAAAGGAAAGTAGTGAACAGCATTACTATAATATTTAGGGATATTCACTTTGCTAAGTCCAAAGAGTAGTACCTTTATTCGGGCGCCTTTTTAGAAATTTGGACTTAATATTAGCTATATAGCATGCTGGTAAAATCTGTAACTTGTTTAAATTGTTATTTACATCCCATGTAAACCTAAGCACGCAGAATGCACCTACTTCTTATAAAGTCACATATGAATAAAGCTTTTATCTATAAGGGTAAAGTTAGAAAGAGCATGATAAGCGTTTTCTCAAAGCCTACTGTCACTTGAAAAACAAATCATTATTTCCACCTATTCGCTTTCACGAACAAAAGAAAAGCCGCAAAAAAATAAAAGGTGAAGTGCATCGCCGGCGAACTTACCTTCACAGTTTCCACACTCGTTAGAGTAAATCTAACGGTAGAATCTACAGGATAAGTTACCCCCGTATTCACATCATCAACACGTTCGATAAATCTAAGTGAACCGCCACCTCTTTGGGTATCTGTATTAAGGTCGTTATCGAACCATGAAACTGGAGATGTAAAATCAGGCATTTCGTCCCGCAATAAGGTATCTTCATCAAATTGAAAAAAGTCATTAATCAAATCACGAAAGCCGAAACTGAGGTGCAACGTTCTTGCTAAGCTTCCATTTGAAAAGAGAGTAGTTTTTCTTGCGTAATCTTTAAGCCCTAAACCATCGCCAATGGGACCATTGTAGTAATCTGGCCCGTCGTACATGTCTAACATTTCTTCAGGGTAGGGGTAGTACTCACCATATTCTTCTTGATAAACACCTTCGTTGTTTAATTCATAAAGCGTACCGCCAAATTCAATATTAGAAGTTAATGCTGGCCGGCCGTAATCATGAACAGACCACCACCACCAGCTGGTTTCGACTCTGCCATGTATAGGGGCTGAAGTGTCTAAAGTAAAAGAGCCCGTAACGCTTTGCCCCATGGTTTCTAATGGGTCGAAAAATACTTGCTCTTCATTTTCAACGCCTGAAACAAAGCCTTCAAACTTGAAAGTAACTATGGCGCTGTTTGCATTAAAACTAAACAAAAAAAGTGCAATGCATAAGTTTATTGGGAAGTGTGAAAGCTTCATCGAATGGCCGCGTCAGTTGTATAAAAATTATACTTTAGTATAAGTGCGGCCGCGTTACTAGATTTTATTTGCAAGGTACTAAAAGATATCTAACTGCTTATGGATTACTGTATATACGTCGTTAAACCCACAAAATTTCGCCATTATCAGCTATATAGGGTAGCGGTAATGTCTGTCACTCGTGTAAACTACCGCTTTTATTTCAGGCAAGCCTTAGCGCACAGAAAAATTCTTCCTATGCTTTGGCCATGCAGTCA
>Ga0208315_1000326_pt1 | contig 38163 bp, 48 predicted proteins | sample MalvireepMed_215_FD_184239 | JGI IMG/M metagenome (GOLD analysis project Ga0208315, IMG submission 184239) | Marine viral communities from the Global Malaspina Expedition - Malaspina viral metaG DeepMed_215 (SPAdes) (version 2) | ecosystem: Environmental > Aquatic > Marine > Oceanic | place...
GTACTTAAGAGGGAGAACCAACAAATGACTGAGTACATACCAGACACTTGGAAACAGAGTGCTCCTACGCCTGTCATATGGAATGCCAAGGGCAAGGTCTCCCATTATCAGGTATCAATAGTGGCCGGGGGTAGGACAATTTGTGGTGGCATTAGCTCGAAAGCAGACGCCACATTAATAGCTGCAGCACCAGACTTACTGGAAGCCTTGCGTGGACTCCTAGAGGCTACAGCCCCACATAATGAAGGAAACGACACTGTAAACTATGGCTTGTTGGATGCACGTGATGCACGTCTCGAAGCTCTGAATGTAATTTCAAGGGCGGTTTCAACGAAAGAAGAGGATAAATCCTAATGGGGTGTATGAAAAGTTGGCCCCATACCGATAAGTATATTATTATTATATAGATAGGTGGTCAGATGGTAATGACCTGGAATGGCCCCAATGGCCCCATCGAGCCACCGGGCCATTTACTCTAATGGGCATTGTCTCGTCTAAACTTATGATTCTACTATGGGTTAGCCGTTTGGGGCCAATTTTAGTGATTTATCGGGGACTTAGTGATTTATTGGGGACTTCTGGAAGGAATTAGAACTGCTGGTAGACAAATGTCTGGATTCCACCATTTCGGAGAGCCACCTATTCAAGGTTCTTCTGGTGGTCAATGGGTTGGCCTCAGCAGCTTGTTCTCGTGAAAAACTATCTGGCAGGGTCTGTAACATAGCCCATTTGCCATCTGAGAGGTTCTGGGGGCGGTCCTCGAACTCTAGGGTGCCAGAAGAGGTGAAATGAGCACCTAGATCCCTTCTGCGGTCTCTGCGGGGCATTATGGCAATAGCTCGATGAGTGTCATCATTCTTGTCGTCACGCCACATTGACAATGTACCGCTACAAGACATGCCAGGTAGGATTGTGGACCCAAAACTCCGCTGGAGTGGATCAACTTCATCTGCGTTGATATATTTCCGTTCGTGCACACTAACGAGGGCTGCCCTTTGAGTCTCAGCAAGCCATCCGCCAAAAGGAGCTAACACTCTTCGCATGGCTATGTAATCATTGGGTTTAGTGCAAAAACTCGTGAAGGCCTCGATTACTACCAGCCGATGTTTGGGTTGGACAATTGCCTCATTTGTTAGCATCTGCCATGAAACGTCTGGCTCTGTGCCTAGAGACACCCAATCGTGTTGAGAAGGATCTAAGCCAGAATCGAGAAAATCCTCTTCAATCGCATCAGGGGGCTTGTCCAGGGCAATATACACCCAGGGTACAGGATCAGCGCGATAGCCCAAGAAGGATTGACCACTTTCCCAGGCCGCCATCCACTGCATAATAATGTGAGTCTTGCCCGTCTGGGGGGAGGCAGTGACGATAAAATACTGCCCTGTTCGGAATATGGGATTTAGGAGCCAATGCTGCTTTTTTGGCAAGTGAGTACTCTAGGGGTAAAATGGAAAGGGGCCAACAGCTATAGACCATCGGCCCCTGCCCAGGAGGTTGAAAGACAACAACAGAGTGTCACTAGGAAGATTACCAAAATTGTCGAGATAAAGCAAACTTCATTCAAGCTGTAAAGAAATAATCAAATTGGACCCATTAATCATTGATCATGGCCTTACAGCTGTGTTATCTTTGGTCTCAATTGGAGGTTGGGTAATAGGTAATATGATTTATGACACTAGCAGTGATAAGGCTTACATGAAGAGTTTGGAGAGGAAGGCTGGAGTTGTGGTTAAATCTCAAGATCCCCTTGCTTAAGATGCCTGCTAAAGCTATGTCAACCCTGGAACAAACTGATCAAATCGCTGGAAGGCACAAACTTATCCAGTTTAGGCTGGATGATGGTCATAAGGTACAGATCTGGCTATCCAAGACTGTCAATGAGAGTCTGGAGGGTCAACTCCGGCAGCAAGGCCTCACTGCCAAGGGGGATAAGAGCATCTATTTGAGAGGTTTAATAAGAAAGTCCACAACAACATTCAGGGAGTTGCAAGACGAAGCTGACTGGGCTGGATGTCACAGTGTGAGTTCCTACCTCAGAAAGTTGATCAAGAAAGAAGATCTTTAGATTTGGAGGGTTTAAAGATGATCAGTGACCTACCTAAAGCCACAACCTCCAGCTGACAACCTGCTACCGAGTTGAGTATGACTTAGAAATGACAGTTAAATTAGAAACTAAAGGAGAATGGAAGATGGGATATCAAGATGAAGCTACTGCTCAGATCGACAAGGCTGACAACCCTGACGTTAATCCTAAGGTCAACAATAATCAGGCCATCTTGGATGCTTTACCTCAATTAGAGGCCTACCTGCGGACTCACCCAAATGCCCCTACATTTCGAGGTGGTATCAAGCTAAATGAGTGGTGTTTTGATTTGGAATCGCTCAAGTCAGCTGTCAGAGGTCTAGGATCAGTTACAAAAAATTTTGATGCTGGCCGGTATATCGAAATAAAGGTCTCAAATCTACCGAAAAAAGTACTAGAAGTGAGCATTACATGCCCAAGGGGAAAGGTGTGCGAGGAGGTAATCACGTACAAATGCTCTGATGAAATTGCCAGCATGTTGAGGTCGATGGACGGTGAGCCTGCAGTTGAAATCAAGGGTGCATAAGATTGCCTAAGAAGGGTATTGGAGGCAGGGGGCAACATGGTGAGACTCGTCGGCTATTCCGATTAATCATCAGGTCACCGCCCCCACCTGCCTTCCATGAGCGTCACTTCAAGAAAGGCCATGTTCCAGTGAATAAAGGAAGTTCAATAGATCGTATACGATATTTGGCATTGATGGATGAGTGCATGGCCATATTAGAGGAGGAGGAGTAAATCCATGAAAACCATCTATACAGACCGCTCTCGGTATGTTGATGGCCTGAACTGCTCTCGCCTGCGTTACCTGGGCTATGAACATAACGGCAGAGGTATAACACCCATGGCGAGGCCCAGCTACTTTGAGGTTGGGACTACCGTTCATGAGGTTTTGGAGAGGCTGATAGTGAATCCTGTCAAAGAAACAGCCACAAGGATTGCTCAGGAGCTGATTTGGTCTTTTATGGACAAGGCAGAACAATTCTCATGGCCTGAAGAAGGACCACCTCTTGATCTTTCAGCCAAAGAACAAGCCACTTGGATAGAGGCTGTGATGTGGGCATGGCTGGAAGTGAGAGTGCCTGCGATCCTAGATGAATATGAGATTGTGGCTATCGAGAAGGAGTTGGAGTACTCACTGGGTTATGTGCATGAGATGGTACATGCTAAATCATTGGGCTACTACTCAACAGATGTTGTCTGGTTATCCAGGCCAGACATAATCCTTCGGCGCAAGTCCGATAAACTGCTATATGTGATGGACCTGAAGACCATGAAGCAAGCGAGAATTGGCGACCTTGATCGCAATCTTGCCCATAGTGTTTTAGTTCAGGGACAAATGGCAGCTGTGGAACATTGTTACGGTGAGCCAGTGGGGGGATTTTTGTTGGAGGGTATTCTCAAGGGTGCTCAGCGCATGGACAACAGGCTGGGATATAAACGCTACTACAGCCCCCTCACATGGGCTTATACCTCTGGGGTGGAGGATGGGCTGGTTTCTGCCAAGACAAGCCATGACAACTATCGTTTAGGCCCTCCAGTGCTGTTGTCAGACCTGTCGTCCATATCCATTGAACAATATGTAAATGACCTGCCCAGAGAAGTCAAAGCAGCCCAGTTTGTGCAGCCAGAACCCATTGGGGTTAATCCCCTCATGGTTGAACGGTGGAGGCGATATGTACTAACTGAGGAACAGTCACGAATTGAGACCATTGAAGCGACTGCAACGATGAACACAGACCACTGTTACAAATACACCAACAGCTATCCTTGCCAATTTGTGTCAGCTTGCTTTGACGAGGCTGTGAGGGATGATCCTGTGGGTAGTGGGCTGTACACAAAGCGCATTCCGAATCACGAAACTGAGTTATTGATTGGAGGTTAAACAACAACATGAGACTAAGCGAAGCAATCCGGTTGGGTAGTACCTTGAGCAGGCAAGTTCAGGGCATCTTCTCACATAAAGACAAAGGCACCTGCGCCTTAGGTGCCGCATTTCAGGCTGTTGGTGGAATGACTACAGAAAAAGTAGCTATAGGGACCAGAATACTGGGCAGAAATGGAAAGTTCTGGAGGACTACCAAGGAAACAGGGTCTTCCCAAATCGTCTACCCGGAGCAGTGGAACATTACAAAACAGGTTCGTTGCCCTGCATGCAGAAAGAAAGCAGAATTAGGGGCCATTATCACCTTTCATCTGAATGATAAACACAATTGGACCCGTGAGGCTATAGCAGATTGGTTGGAGTTGGAGGAGGGCCTGCCAGTAGAACAGCTGGAGGCAGTTCTGGGGGTGGAAAGTGCAGATTAACCTGACCCTTCATGAGGTTGCACAGTGTGTGGCAGACAGTTTTAGCCATCTGGGTGACTTTGAGGTTGTTGATGTGGCCTATCATGCCTGTGACAGGCCCCTTCAGATCCAATTGGCCAGGATTAATAACCCACCCGCTGTATCCATACCGGATAGATGGCAGAAGGGTATGGAGGAGGTTATTACAGGACAATGATCATTCCAAGATCCAGCTATATTTGGTACGGCAGATATGCTCAGGGTAAGACCCTTCTAGCAGGTCAACTGGCTGACTATGTCCATGACGTTACAGATGGCAAAATGATCACCCGTCTATACAGTGCTGATGGAGGTGGGGATGCAACCATCCAGGACAAAATTGACGAGGGTAAAATTGAGGTCTGGCACCTGGCGGCTCATCCGTACACTTTCGAGGCTCTGGATCGAGTGAGTAAAGCATGGTGGCCAGAAGACATGTCTGACCCAGTAAACAGCCTCAGACCACCCACCACTGAGACTTGGGACAAAGTAGGGGCCAGGGTCTATGAGGGCCTCACAAGCTTCACCAGTGCCATGTACAGGCGAATTAACGAGAGAATTGAGGATGGTCAGATCTCAGTCAATCCTGATACCAACAATCGCTATGAAAAGCCTCCTGTTCATTTCAAGGATGGCACAACCATGATTATTGGGGTGCCTACTGGCATGTATGGCACAATCTTCTCCCGCATTGAACGCTATGTCAGTCAATCAGTTGGATTACCAGGCATTACAGCCTGGACAGCACGAGAGAAGGAGGTGGAGGATAAAAAGATAGGTGATGTCGTTGGACCGGCTCTGGTAGGTACTAAGCTGACCTCTGAAGTGCCCAGTTGGTTTTACCATACCTTACGCCTGTCATCTGAAGAGGGCTGGGTTCCTGGACCTGGGGGTAAAAAGGTAGTTGGCAACATCTACAAAGTCTACATTCAGCAGCACTTCGACAAGGACAATCCAAGAATCCCTTATCTATGTGGGTTGAGGCTACCTGCCAGCATAGATCACAGTCAAGTTCCAAAGTTTATAGTTAACGACCTTAAACATAATGTGTTCAAGGAATTAGCTGGAATCCTAAAACCAACAAAACTAGGAGTAAATCATCATGGCTGATCTCAGTCACTTACCAGTCAGAGAACCAGAGTCAGATCCCATTGATCTGAGTAGTTACACACTCCCGTCAGAAACTTTTGCCCCACCCAAACGTGGCATATATTTGGCAAAGATCATTGATGGCCAAATGTCCACAGTGGATGAGACGGGAACTGTGCCGATAAAATTTAACTTGGACAACAACGACTTTCTGTTTGCTCTCTACTCTTTGGAGCTTATTGGTTTGTTTGACCAGGAAGGGCTAGTGACAGATGAGGGCAAGGGCAGAATAGTGCGATTTCAGTACATAAGCAGGTCACCTTTCAGAAAGGGTAGTCGAGTTGGATCTAACATGATGGCGGACATGTTGAAGGCAATTGGCCATAAGGGGTCGATCCACACCAACCAGGAATACGCAAATGCCCTTGAATGGTGCATTGGAATGCCAGCCAGGTGCAAAATCAAGTGGAAAAGGGGAATTCCCAAGCTGGATGCACAGGGAGAGCCTGTCATAGCTGATGGCAAAAAGGTCTACATCAATCTAGTTAACTTCAATGAGAATGGAGAAGCTACCTATGATGGCCAGATCTATAAAGCCTTCGCAGCAGTAGATAGCTGGCTCCCATATGAAGTCGAAAATTAGTCAGTAGTTATGGGGGTGTCCTTGCCAACAATTGGCTTGGAATAGGTCTTTAATCGCCAGACCTAACACCCCCACCCCCTTTCTCAGGAGTAAACAAATGCCTAGAGCTAAAGATCTGGAAAGTAGAATCCTCGACTGGTTTCACAGTGCGCCATTATCTGAAGTCAGTCTGATGCTCAAAATTCTCAAGAACATTGTTAAGGACAGAATGAATACCAGAGTATCGGTTCCTCCTAAGAATGAGTAGGCTGTACGCCGATATTGAGCGATGGTGCCTGGAACACAAATGGCAGTTCGGAAGCAGCTTCTGGCATGGTGTTTGGTCTGTGTCATTTGTATCATTTAGGAAGCCTGAACAATGTGTCACCAGAAGCAACACCAACCACTGCAAGGCACTGAAGGATGCATTTAAGCACGTGAATGCAAATGACAATCCTTGAAGGCGTAATCCCACTCGAACTGGTGTCTACATTGCACTATTACGTCATGGAGCGTAATCGGCAGTATCGTGCAGATGAGCGGCATTCTACTGCCTGCTTTACGGATCAGCGAATCTTTGATTTGCTTGGCACTAAGGATTGCTTTACCGAGCTGCTTTTAAATCCAGCAATTTTGGATGCCTCAAGAGAAATGCTTGGATCTGGTTTTATCCTGTCTGCATTTGAATCAAATACAATCTATCCAGACCCATGTTTTGAGATGGATTGGCATATTGATTATCCCTATAACATTGAGGCTTATGGTTTGAAGTGTGGTTTGACTGAATCCCTGGCTATTCAAGTCATTGTCCCGCTGGTTGATTCTGCCAATCCAAGTGGTTGTACGCTGATACAGGATGTCCCTGATTCACAATCAAGATGCGGTGACGTTCTAATAAGCCGACCAGACATCTTACACACCAGTTCAATCAATCACTCGAAGATCCCCAGACCAGCCATTCTAATGCAGTTCGTGAAGCCCTACATCACCCCCCAGACTGACTTTAGCCATCTGGCCAAAGGTGATCTGAAGCAACTGCTAGGTGGGGTGCCTTATACATCAAAGGTAACCACTGGAGTGAACTAGATTGGTAATACCAGCCACTACTTGTTGTTGTAGATGTCAGGTGGAGAAACCACTGACCAGTGAATATTTCTATAGATCCAAGTGGATGCGCTATGGCTTCCACAGCCACTGTAAATCCTGTGCTGATGACAACTTCTATAGAAACCGCTCAACCATCAGAAGCGTGGACATGCTCCTGTTGTTGATTGCGTCAAGATACCAAACGACAACAACACTGCAGCAAAGGTATGAGGTATCCCGCAGGACAATATACAGATCCTTGTTGGCCCTGGAAGCAGCAGGTGTACCACTGATACGAACAGACCGTGGTTCAGAGCCTACAAAGGTGGTTATAAACCCTGAGTGGGTATTACGTCGAATTAGAGAGTTGGAGAGAAAATGCTCATCGAAATCCCAGAGTGGGTAGGTGACATAGCCTTCGGGCTTGCGTTGGCCATTGGTTGGTTTGTGCTGACTGTGTTTATTGTCTTCTGAGCCTGTCAATAAAAATAATGATGTACAAGATCAAGTCCATTTTTTACACAATTCAAGGGGAGGGATATTGGGCTGGAACACCAGCTGTATTTTGTAGGTTTGCTGGCTGCGATCTAGAGTGTGGATTCTGCGACACTGATTTTGAGGGAGGTAAGACATATTCAGGAAATCAACTTGTACATGACATTCAAGAAGCCAATACCAGTAACTGCACTCATGTTGTATTAACTGGCGGAGAACCTGCATTGCAGGTAAATGTAAGCCTGATCCAACTTCTGCAAGAAGTTGGCCTAACAACACATATAGAGACACATGGAGGGCATCCATTACCACACAATTTGGACTGGATTTGCGTCAGCCCAAAGACAAAAAAGTTAGTTGTAATGACAGGGGATGAAATAAAAGTGCTATATCCTGCGTTTGACCCTCATGCCTATACTCACCTCAACTTCAAATGGTGGTCCATTCAGCCAGTTATGGACAAGAATTACAAACACAACCTGCAGGCATCTATAGACTTTTATATGAAGTACCCCAAGTGGCATCTCAGCACTCAACAGCATAAACAATGGGGAGTGCTATGACAATTCACTATCACGGCACTCCAATTACACCCAACAATGTATTGGAAACACTGGTTGGGAGAAATTTTTGTGTTAGTTTTCACCGCCCTTGCCAAGTAAAAATAGCCCACCAAATTGGTCAGTCTGTAATGTTAGACAATGGAGCATTTAGTGCTTGGAAACTGAATAAGCCTGTCCAAGATTGGCAACCTTATTATGACTGGGTTGATTATTGGTGTCGATATGTAACTACCTGGGCAGTCATACCTGATGTGATTGATGGTACTGAAAAAGAAAATGATTATCTGCTCTGTGAGTGGTATGCCCGTATTGGCCATCTGCGTCAAGCTGCACCGGTATGGCACTTGCATGAAAGCTTCGACAGGTTGTTGCGCCTGTATATTGGGTACGACCGCATTTGCTTTGGTTCTAGTGGTAAGTATAGCCAAGTAGGTGCTGAGGACTGGATGGAGCGCGTTTCCGAAGCCTTTGATGTACTGCAAAGTAGGCTGGATCTGGCTGTTCCTATTCATATGTTGCGCGGGATGCAAACAGTCAAGATGCTATTTCCGTTTGCTTCTGTAGACTCCTCAGACATTGCTAGACATCACAACGAAGTCAGGGAAAAGTACGGCAGGTCGGCTGTAGATATGGCAAACAGGTGGGATATGCAGCAATGCTTACCAACTTGGGAAATGCAGTCAAATGCGGGTAAACAACTAAAATTATGGGGTTGAGGGAATGATCACTATAGGCATTACATTATATATGGATTGTGCTCACCACCTGCCAGGACATCCTAAATGTGGCGGAGTGCATGGCCATACCTACCAGATAGATATTGAATTGAAAGATGAACTGAAACTGGTTCCAGATCAGCTTCACTATGAGCAAGGAATGGTTATGGATTTTGGGTTGATTAAGGAGAAGCTCAGAGTGGTGTTAGACAAGTATGACCATAAGGATTTAAATCTATTCCTTACAACACCAACTGTAGAAAATATAGCAACTATGTTGTATGCAGAATTTAAACAAGAGATACCAATAGTAAACATGGTTACTGTGCATGAAGGGCATAACAAATGGGCAAAGGTTCAATGAAAAACCATGTCAATAAAAATATTCACCTCTGTGTGGTCAATAACTTGAAAGAGAATAGCTAATGGCAGGACCAGGGTGCCCCCCAGCATGTGATCTCTACAACAAGGGTGATGGCTTTGCCCTGCCCACAGGTACGGGCAAGAATGGAGTCATGTTGCTGGGGGAAGCTCTGGGAACTGCAGAGGCTAAACAAGGAAGGCCATTTGTAGGCCCTGCAGGTATCATGCTGGGCGTTCTACTCCACAGGCTGGGGTTGGATAGGGATGACTTCCTGGTGGCCAATGTAGTCAATTGCAGGCCCCCCAGAGACTGGCTTGAGGGTGCTCCATGGCAGGAGGATGCTATTGAGCATTGCAGGCCCTACTTTGAGCAGACCCTGGCAGATAACCCACAGATCAAAGTCATTGTGCCCATGGGTAACGTGGCTTTGTATTACCTGCTAGGGCAAAAGGGCATAGCCAATTTCCATGGCACTGTGCATCGACATCATAGATTGAACAAGTGGATAGTGCCGACCTTTCATCCTGCACATTTGATGCGTGGCAATTTTGAGATGATCCAGGTAGGCAGGTTTGATATTGAGAAGGCTTGTGAGGTTCGAGAGTGGGATGGCCATGAAAAGCTGTTTGACTCAGAACCCACAGACTACATCCTCCAGCCATCAGCCACAGTTGCTCAGGAATACCTCAGAGACTACCTGCAGGCATTAGCAAACGATCCCACTACTACCTTGGCCAGTGACATTGAAACCCCACGTCAACCAGCTGACGAGGATGCTACTGAGGATAAGGTAGATGAACTGCCCATGAAGATTGAAAGGATCAGTTTTAGTTATCGCGCTGGCCATGCAATAACGATGCCATGGGAGGGACAATATGTGGATGTGGCTAGGAAAATGCTTGCTGCAGCTGGCAGTCTTGTTTTTTGGAATGGGGATAGATTTGATATTCCCAGACTGGAAGCAGAAAATGCTGCCTGCAACAATACAGTTGACGCCCAGGAAGGGTGGCATTTTTTATACCCTGACTTACCAAAGAAGCTAGGCTTTGTCAGTCCATTTTTCACCAAAATAAAGCCATGGAAACATCTCAAGGGAGTAGAGGAACCTTTCTATTCCTGCGTAGACAGTGACAGCCTCTTACAGATCTGGCAGGCTATTCAGGTCAAGATAAAAGCTGCAGGCAGGTGGGATACATTCCAAAAGGATATTGTAGAGATCAACCATAGAACCAGGCAGATGTCTGCTAATGGCATAGCCATAGACAACAAGGACAGGCTTACTCAAATTGAAATTATTGAAGGCAGGCAAGCCATTATTGTCAGTGAGGTACAAGATCTAGTACCCAACACCCTAAAGAATATCCATCCCAAAAGGGGTTATAAGAATACTCCGGCAGATGTCACAGGAATGAGGCAGGTAAAGATTGAGGATATGGTGTTAGAGGAGGGTAAGCAGCTGGTTAAAGAGTTTACCAGATGGGCCAAGATTGTAGATTTTAACCTCAACAGTCATCAGCAGTTGTTGAAATATATTGAATTTAAGCATGGTCAATCTGCTGTGCCCAAACACAAACGAACTGGTACTCCATCTGCTGAGGGTGATCAGATAGAACGTCTGGCTAAGAAGACCAGTGATCCTGTTTTAATCATGGCTGTAGAGTCCAAGAAACTACAGTCTAAGATAGGCCATTTAACAGGGTGGAAGCCTCAATCTGATGGGCTGATCCACACAACCTTTACCAATAACCCAGCCACGTTCAGGTTCAGTGCTAAAAGACCTAATGTCCACAATCTGCCTGGTAGAACTGAGGAGTACCAGCGTATCAGGCAAATGGTGATCCCCGGTGCTGGTTACAAATGGCTGGTGTCCAGAGACTACAACGGGGCAGAGCCAATTCAAGTAGGTCATTATGCAGGAGACAGCGACTATATACGTTTGGCAGAGAGAGGAATTCACGCATACCTGGGATTGTATTTCCTGGGTGAACAGCCAGATATACCCACCTCAGACAGTCAGTTGGACGAGCTTATACGTGAAGCTAAAATCAGGACGAAAGCTAAACGTGTACCGGGGGGTCATACATCCACTTATGCCGCCGCCAAACGAACAGTTAATGGTCTGAATAACGGAATGACTGCTCATCTCATGCAGGTCAATTACCCAGAGGTATTTCCAGCTAGAAAAGATGCCCTTCGCGCTGCCAGGATGTACTTTGATCTATTCCCTAAAATCAAGAAATGGCAGGATAACCTTGTAGACAGAGCACATAGAGAAGCCCATCTAGTTAATGACTTTGGCTATGTGAGATGGTTCTGGTATGTCAAGAAGCCAATCAAACGTGGTGGTAAGTGGGTATGGGTTCGGGCTGAGGATGCTAAAAAGGTTCTGGCCAATCAACAGCAAAGTTCAGCAGCTATCATCATGCGTCGAGCTATGGGTTCTAACGATGCCAAATACCTGCTGGATCAGGGGCAGTTATTCCTGACAGTCCATGATGAGCTTATAGCCAGAGCCAAGGATGATCAGGATGCAGCAGCTGTTTCAATTTACTTGAGGCAGGCAATGGAATTTCCAGTAGTTGAGCAGGGGGGTAAAATATTTAAAACGTCTGTTAAACAAGGGGTTAATTGGGGAGAGATGGCATGACAAGAATTAAGTGCTACTCTGGAGGCGTTTAAGGAATGAAATCAAACACTTTAGGCAAACAATTAAAATTATCCAGAATTTCTCAAGATCTATCTCAACGTGACGTGGCAAAGAGAATTGGAATACCAAGCTACCGTCTTTGCCGTATTGAGAGTGGTAAACTTCAGCCCACATCAGAAGAGTACACAAAATTGATTGCCATTCTCAAGCCCATGAAAAGTGAAATGGGGGATCTAGAACTATTCATACTTCATCTGGCTATGATGGAAGATGACCAAATAAAATTGGAACTGAAGTTGAAGGCTGAGGAGTTGAGTATCAAGTATGAGCAGGAGCAATTAAATGCCTCATATGAGCAGGCAGAGCAGCCGCAGCCCATTCCAATGAAGTCTGTTGAATAACATAAACCATCTCACTGTTGAACATGTCAATCTGCCCTATATTGTGATAGCAGACAGCCCTGCAAACTCTAGTAGGGTGGGAGTTTTTGTAACTCTTATGTGACATGGCCACGTTAAAGTCTGCTATAGCCTCATTATTCAAGCCTGCATGCATATAAGCCAGGGCACGACTGTGACGACAACTGTCATTATATGGGAATCGCTCTAATCCCCGGCTGGCAATGGCAATAGCTTTGTCTAGATCCTTCCTGGCAATGTACAGCTTAGACAGATTAGCAGCAGCCACCTCACGTTCAATATCTGTTACTGTGTCTATGATATGAAGAAGTTCAGGTTCCAACTCTGGCACATCCCCAAATTTCATACGTTTGTAGACTGTAACCCCCAGCAATGACTGACCTTTATTGGGGCTACCTTCCAAGGCCTTCTGCCAGAACAACAGACCATCCCTGTACCAGAATGCCCGTTGTGTAGACCAAGCCATCCACAGAATTATCAAAAGCCACCAAGCTGCTGTCCCACCAATCCAACCAGCAATAATGCACAATCCTGCAGGTAACATGTAGGCTCTGCCATCCCTGCATCGTTCACGTAAATCAATAAATGCATGTGGCCACGCCGCACAGCCACCAAACATGGCTAACCCTACCCAAACTGCCTCTGGACCTGTCAACAGCCCGTAGAAGGCAACTGAGGCCACTGGAAGGGCAATTATCAAGCCGATCCATCTATCTAAATCATTATCATCAGCATCTAGTTTGAGATTCAGGCCTAGAAGGGTGCCCAAATAGAGGTAATAGGTGGTAACTACCTTTAATCCACGCAGGGTAAAGTCATAATATACCTTGGCAGGTAAGGGATTCAGGATATGCTGTGCCATAAAGCTCCAATCATCAACAATATAGTTAAGCCTATAACCCCTAAACCAGCCTCATTACTACCCACAGATCCTGCCGCACACACAGCCATTAGCAGGTAGGACTGATGAAGGAACCCCAATACCAACCCCAGCATGAACAGGGTTACTAATTGGTTACCTCGACTAACTATTGGCACTACGGATGTTACATGCATGGGATGAGCTGCAAACAGACAACCAGCAAGTAGAGAGCCAGTAGTTGTCAGATCCACACTCATGGCAATCCAAAGCACCTCTAAACTGATGATTACATGTAGAAGAACATTGACAGCCAACCAGGTCTGCCGAACTTTACCAAATATCTTGAGCTGCCAATACCAGGTTAATCTCTCCAACCATCGGTAAGGCCCCACAGAGAACAATTTAAGACCAATCCTTTGATGCTCAGTAGCCAGATTATCTATCATCTGGGCAATAGGCAGGTCATCGTAGACCAGTTCTTGTCCACGTATCAGTAATGGGTGATAGGGGATTATGGCAACCAGGGCTACTATCAGCTCAAGGGGTAACCAGATTTCCATCTTGTGGGGGTATGCAGGCTTTGTTCAGCTTTGTTCACCTCATGATGAACAAGTATCTGACAGATATATATATATATATTGAACTATCTATTAATGACTAAGGGCGTATTCAAGGTTGGCTAGGATAAACAATACCAACCCCACTGCAGCACTAATAAAAAAACCCATAACTATGATCTTGAGGAGATAACCTAGCTTTGTCATTGAGGTACTGCTTGTATAGGAGTTGTCTGCCAAGGTCTGCTCGCTAATTCAGGGCTGGGTGCCTGTTCCTGCCTAGAACGCTCAAATTCGTTAATCCTTTGTGCCCAAAATGTGGCCTGAGGTACATTGCCCTTATTTAAAGCAGTTATCAAATTCCTGAAAACTGTCCTAGATCCTGGATGTCTGACTAACAAACGTGATGTAAGATTGGCTGCTAGAACCATTGTACCTGTCCTCATCAAAGCTGCTGCTTCAATAATTCCCTGTAGTACTAAAGCAGCAGATCCAATAATGGCCCCTGATGCTACCAACCGAACAACCATCTGACCTGGGGTAGACTGGGGCTGGATGTCAAACAGATCTGCTGTTAACTGAACAATTCTCTTAGCTGGTCCTTCTCCAACAAGCTCTGCAAGCCTGCCTTCCATTCGTTCAACATTTCTCTTCATTTGCTGGGCACTTAACCGCTGTTGAGCAATTTGAAGATCATCAGAAACACCTGCCCGTTTCAGAGTTGTTTCAGTCAGCTGACCACCAGTAGACTTGTCTATGATATCCCGCCTTACCATCGCAGCAGCAGCATCATCCAATATGTCTTTGGGTACCAGCTTCTTCAGAGCACGAATAGTTTGTGTAGGAGATCTTGAAAGGATACCTGTGACAGCCTCTGGTGAAGAGTTCAACAACTGTTTAATGGTTCTCTCTCCAAGCATTCCTGCAGTCTCACGCCAGATGGCATTGGCCTGCCTTAGTTCAGTCAATAGATCAGCTCTGCCGGACTGTATTAGAGCTTCACTCATAGCTGCATCAGTAGCAGGAGCAAGTTGATTGACAATACCTGCCTTCTTACCTGGTAAGGGATCATCCAATGCACGAGCAGCCCTTAACAAGTCAGATCTAGCATCTTGAAAAGCTTGGAAAGGTAAACGATCTGGAGCATTGACAATCCTATCTAAAGTTCCACGAATGCTGGCAAAGTCTGCAGGATTAATTAGTAAAGACTCATCCTTAAGCCTTTCAAGAATGGGCTTGGCAAGCTCCTTTAGGCTAGCTGTCTCTGGCATGACTGGACTGACACGCCGTGGAACCTTTGTTTCCACAATCCTTGGATAGGCTACATCCGGGTCAAATCCACGTTTGGTAATTAACTCTGTAGTAGTACCCAGTTCCGCATCAATCCTTCCATAAATCTCACGGGCAGGGGCATTTAACCTAACTTCACCCTCATCCAATGCATTTAGGAAAAGCTCACCAACATCTACAGCATCTAGAGGCCTCTTACCAGAACGGATGCTATCAATAATTTCATTTGATATAGTAACTGCAGCTTTTTCCTGTGTATCCCTCATACGCCTAAACACAGCAGCTCCACCTGGCACACCTTCTAAAATTGCCTGCAGCCACTGTAACCTGCCAGTTCTTTGTGGATAAGTCTTGGGAATACCTGTGACAATTCCAGGTACAGTAGGAGATACCCTTTTAAGCCTGCCCTGAAACGCAGGAATGGACTGCAATAACCCCTCTGTAACGGCCCCACTTACATCCCCAGATTCTGCTGTTTTGGCAATAGAGCCTAGCATGGGGCCAAACACAGGTATATTTTCAATGCCAGCCCGACCCTGCTGAATATTCTGAACACCGCTAATAGCTTGCTGAGCCATGCCAGAGGCAGTACCTACAGGGTCACGAACCGTTTGCTCGATGCCTTCAGCCATATCACCAAATACTCGTTTCAGAGCACCAATGGGACCAGTTGTAGGCTTCTTGGGAATTTCATCAAGTCCTTGAGCACCCCGGAGACTCTGAACAAAAACCGTCCGTTTCATGATGTCGTCGGAGAGATGACTGGGTACTGTTACTGTAGTAACTTTACCATTCTGGTCTGTGTATTGAACCTCAACATTATTCGGACCAGCAGGGCGCTTTTCATACTTTTGTGGCACTAGAACTCCTCAAATTTACCACCTAGCTTTTTATCAGCTGTAATCATAACGTCAATAATTACTTGAAGTTCCTTTAGGAATCCAGACTCACTCTGTGAAGCAGACAAGGCTGTTCCAGCAGCTCTAACCTGCGCCAATTCTGTATCTGACATAGCTCCCAAACCCTGCATTAATTCAAGGTTAGGTAATGTAATCTGGGCAAGAAGCTGTTCTAGCGAGGCCATAAAATCTGCCTCAGGAGTCCCAGGAAGAGGATCAGACTTAGCACCAAATAAGAAAGCAAAACCCTTTGCCCCTACAGCTCCTGTAAATCCTGGATGGGTTTTCAATTTCTGGGCATTAACAAGGGCACGAGCAGCGATAGCCTTCCTAAGAATATTCCTCGTGTCTGGTTTGTCAAGATCTCTGAGATCCTTAACAATTTCTAAGGTATCTACGTTAACAAGTTGGCTGTTTATTACCTTTAGATTGTCAGGTATAGGTCCACTAAAATCAGCTATCACAACACCTGTGCTGCTATTAACCAACTTATCACCGATGACTTTAGTATCTACCTTGGTTTCACCATATATCGCATCACCTGTATCTGCATCAACAAGAACACCATCTACAACGACTGTATTGCGTTTTGGGGCTGGGGCAAACCGATCCCTAATAGTTAATTCCTGGATTAGATCTAGTCCAGTTGCCTTTCTTTCTTGAGCAGCCAAAGTCTCTGGGGCAGTTACTTGTTGTGGACCTAAGCCAGGTATATCTACAAAGGGAGTAGGTGCTTGAAACCGTGTTAGCCCTGGTTGCTGCTGTGTGCCAAGAGCTGGACGACCACCAATAGGGGCTGCTTGTGGGACAGGTGCGGGGCCAATATCAATACCTGGCTGTTGGCGAGCAATATCAAATCTCCTCCCAGCTAGGTCAAATTCATGCATCTCTGCAGCACGTCTAGCAGACTCTTGTTGCAGTGACATCTGTAAATCCTGAATTGCCCTCTGCCTGTCAATAGCTTCCTGCTCAAATGGAGCCTGCAATGCACCACCTAAACCAGCAGCAAACTGTCCTCTACCCCTGGCTTGGCTAGCGGCCTGCAACCCTCTACCAAATGCAAAAGTAAAGTTCGTTAGCAGTTCTTTAACAAAGTTGGTACGTTCTTCTTGATCTTGTGTTGGCATCTAGCTTTTGCCCTTGCATGGTTTGCCCTTAGAGCAATTACCACAGCAATTACTATGCAATAAGCTATGAGTTAATATAGCTATGGAGAGTTGGGGTGTCATTTAAAAACAGGGTCTCTGTCCTGGCATAAATCCACAGTTAATATTTGGATTTTGGCCTCCAGGGAATCTTACACCCCACAGTGGATCGTCTATGGGCCAAGGCCGCACTGGAAAATTGTTAAGGTTGGGAAAAGGTGTGTTGCTAATGTCAGGAGGTATCGTTTCAAAGGTTTCATTATTATTCGGGTTTCCTCTAAGTTTATTGAGAGCCTCAATTAATTTAGGGGCAGTGCCAAGAAGTGAGCCAAATAAAGATCCACGTAACTGAGCACTTAAGCTAGAGGGGTCCAAACCAGCAAACGCCTGTGCAAATGGTGCAGCAGCTTGCACAGCCCCTGTACCTAATTGAGCTGCCCCAATGCGCTGTTGAGCACTACCCAGAGAAGCTTGCAGTAAACTAGAAGGATCTAAGGCTCCTGCAGTTGCACTGAGCACACTAGGAGCTGTACCTAATGCCTGTCCAGCTAATTGATTGCTTTGAAGTCTGGCCTGAAGATCTGCCATAATGGCATCCCGTTCAGACTGTGCGCGTAAGCCAGCAAACTCACTGGCAATTTGACGGGATGGTCTTGCAATCTGAGCTAATCCTCCTGGTTGTCGTCCACCAATAGCACCAGAACGCAAAAGTTGGGTATTTAAGGCCTCTGTAGCTTGTCTCTGGCGTCCAGGTAGATCGGCCATACGTTGTTGCAGGAAAGCAGCTCTTTCACGGTCAGATAAACCCTGACCAAACTGACCTAACTGTTCTGTTAACGCAGGATCGATAACACCGAGCTGCTTCATTGTTGCAGCCCGTTGTACGCCTCTTTGTTCTCCAAATAGGTCTTGGAACCACTGTTGCTGGTTAGTAAATTGTCCTAATAGTTGATCACCAATGCCAGCTCGCCCTAAAGCTCGCTGAAGAATTTTAGCAAGAAAGGACTGGGCTTCATTACCACCTGCTGGGGGTATTCCTTCAAAGCCCCCTGACCCTGGAGGTGGTACTCCTGGATCACCTGTGTCACCTGGACCACCTGGTTCTCCTGTGCCAACAGTATGTGTGCCTGTAATCGTAAAACCACTGGCTAAAAGTTTATTGAGATCTCTAGATCTTTGACCAGGGTCGCCAACATCCAGTCTGATATTTTTAATTTCCCCAGTCTGTGGATGTATCAGACTAACAACACGGCCAATTGGAGAGATATTGCTGGGGCCTGGAGGTAACTGTGTTGCTCCACCACCATTTTGGCCTGGATCATCGTCTGCGATAACATCACCATTATCACCTGGGAAATCATCCCTACCGTTAATGACATCACCGTTATCATCATCCAATCCAATGTCTAGACCAGTAGTACTACGTCCTCCAGTGCGGGCTTGATCAGCATTTAACGCAGCTGCCAGGTCAGTAGTCGTAGCAGGCAAACCAAGATTAATAACATTAATCTTAGTACCATCATTTCTTTCAAGCAGAGTTCCAGACGGGGTTCTAATTAGACGTGCCATATATAGTCCTTTTCAGAGTTGACTATACCAGATATGGGGGTTAAAAGGATAGTAGATCAAATGGCTATGATAATTTCATGAGGTCGAACAACAACCAGAGTGCTGGAAGCCGTTGTAGCCTTATATTGGCCTTCCTCCAGGTTGTTGATAGCTCTTTCTGCAATACCTGCTGTGAAGTTGAGATGAACCCAATGCGTGATCTGCTGAGCGTCAAAAAAGGGCACATAGAAGGTGCCAGCAAAGTCTGTTTTGATTGCTGACATATCTGGTTCCCATATCTCAACCCGAAGTGTGATGGCATCTCCCAAGACAAACATGTTTTGCTCAGTCCCTAGATCATTCTTGGTAATAACCTTGGCCATTGGCTTGGTTGGCAGGGCAGCTGGAGCAGAAGTCCATGAACTCAAAAAACCAGTATGGTCATAGGGTGTGGGGAATTCACTATAAACTTGATTATCCACATCCACAATAACTTCAGGCAATCCAGGGTGTTCTGTGGGGTGTTGCCTAAAATCCTGGTCCAATCGCAGTTCTGTGTAGGAAAGGCCAGATCCATCCAACTGCCCTCGAATGGTGTCTGACTCAGACCCTGCCAAGGAATAGAAATAGATAGATTTCATGCACCACCTGTTGAAACTACAATGCAGATACCAGAGCCTCCAGCACCACCAGCAGCAGCTGAACCTGAGCCAGTACCACCACCGCCTCCCCCTCCAGCACCAGAATTAGCTGCACCAGCACTTCCTACAACAGCCGTTCCAGAGGTTGAACCATTACCACCTGCCGCTCCAGCAGCATGAGCACCACCACCACCGCCACCGCCACTTCCATCTGAACCACCTCTGCCAGTTCCACCTGCTCCAGGCTCACCCAAACCAACAATACGTGCAGGAGGATTTCCATTAGCCCCACTTGACCCACCAACTCCACCAACCATACTTGCCCCAAAAGTTGAATTAGTGCTATCAACAGTGCCACCTTCAGTATTTCCCCCACCACCTCCACCAGATGCTTTTAGCAGGGAGCCAAAAGTAGAGTCTCCACCTGCAACACCACTCCCCCCTCCTCCACCAGCAGACCCACCTGCTCCACCAGATCCAAGAGTTACCGTAACATTGTCTGTTACTTGAATATTACGAATGGCAACCGCACCCCCAGCTCCACCACCTCCAGCCTCAGTACCATTAGCGCCTCCTCCACCACCACCAGCACCAACAATGTAGACCCGAACTCCAGTTTCACCTTCTCTTTCCCAAGTTCCACTGGATGTGAATATTATAGTTCTTAGCACACGAATTCCATCAATCAGCAAATCGCCATCAGCATTAACCTCAAGGCGACCTCCTATAAGGATTTGATCATCTTCAGTTGTCTCTATATCATTTCCAATAACAACACAATTATTATGGTTAATATGTGATCGAAAGCCAACCAAGGAACCATTGACACCATTTATAACAGATTGTGCGCCAACAGCAGTGCTTTGTGTCCCAGTTATCTGGACATTGTAGCCAGCTCCAACACTAGCAAATCCTTTAACACTGCCCTGATAGCCTAAAACAGTGGCACGATCCTCAAGGGCATTGGCATAGACACCAAAAGCAGCAGCTAATAAACCCCCAGCTGAGGCACCAAAACCAAACTGCGTAGCCTCCTGTACCGGGCGAATAGGCACAGGATTACCCTTTGCATCTCGCCTAAACCGTTGAAGATTGCCAGCTTCTGTTTCACGGTCAGTTGGCAGGATGAGTTTAGTTCTAAATCCTTTGGTAAAACTAGTCGGCATTCGCAATTATGAGAATGGGTTGCCAGCTTCCTGCAGAACCACTATTACTAGCAGTTTGATAACAGGTATCGCAGATATTCACAATGATTTCAGGAGAAATGACCTGTTGGTAGGTTGCTGGAATATTTCCGCACCATTTGCAGTCATGCAAATTCATATTGCCAAGTATCTGTTTTTCTGCCATTGAGCCTCATGATTTGAATCGTTTCTTATGTTTCTTGCTAGTCTCAAACACCTTGATCTCTTTGATATATGATCTAGGAATGACTATCGGATCTTCTATATCCCCATTTGAGTATAGATCACGACTAACAGCAACACTATTTTTGTCGTTGCGTAGCAGAATTCCAGCCGTCAAAATGATAAAACCATCTTCTTTGGTAACTTCAATAGGCTGTCTACCTTCTAAATGATAAGCATCTAGCCAAGCAATATAAGCTATTTTCATTAGTCTAGCTTCAAATCTTTAGTGTGTTCTACCAATATCTCTATAACAACCTCGTTCACCCGTTTCCCACGTAAAATTGCCATAATCCTGAGCCTTTTGTGCAACTCAACAGGTATTAAAATCTTTGGATTGATTAGCTGGGTATCCCCAATATTTTCGCCTATATACTCACCCATGTACGATGCTCCTTGGTCTTAGATCTAAGGTTTACAGTTATGATTGGAGCTGAAAGCGGTGATGGAGTCATAAGCCCTCGCTCAGCATAATCCCCTCTGATAACACCACCTATACGATGCCCCACAATGTTAGATCTGCTAAATCCTCCAGAACTAACCAAAAACACATCCCTGCTCTCTAGTTCATGTTCGCTGTTGCGTTTGCCCCATTTGATGAATGGTCTGGATAGATGGCTTGCTCCCAACTTTGTGTCATGGCCAAGAACATAAACCTCTGCTCCTTGTAGACCAGCTGCAAGGTGATATATGCGGTTGAGAGTACTCCCAGGTAACTTGCCACCACCTGTGCCATGATGAACATAAATTACCCAATCAGCACTGGGCACTCGAATGAAGGCAGATGTACCTAGAAATTGGCATTTGAGCTTTTCAGCTAACCATTCATCTGTTGTCTCGTTCTCAATTTGGTAGAAATGATGGCCCTCAACGATACCCATCCATCTACCTACAGTTGGCTTGAGAAACTTGTCAAAGACCTCCTCAACCAGTTCACGGGACTTCTGACTGATAGCATCCTTAGAGGTATCATAGAGATCAGCACGCATTAGCCTCTTACGATTGGAAGGGCTAAGGAAATCAATGTAGTCACCTGTGCCTACAAAATATGCCCCCAACTCAAGGCAGTAATCTATATGACGTTTGAGTTGATCTTGAGCTGTAGATCCAGCTTCACCTGACCATTGGATGTCTCCAAGAGGACAGACTACCAATTTTTCTAACGATTTTGGGATTGAAAATGAGATAAGTTGCAATCAATTACTCCGGTATAGATGGGGCAACTTCTTCGTACTGCATAATGTCATAGACTGTACCAGCCCAAGTCACAGTACAAAGACCACAACCGACTTCCTTCATTGCTTTATCTAAATATTTCCCCCCTGCAGGTGATACATCTTTAGTGAGAAGTAGAATAGACCCATCGTTACGTTTTAGATAAGAATAACCATTATTAAAAATTGGAGGAGTGGAGTTTAGTGCTTTAGCAGCACAGCCAGAGCATAGGACCAATAGAATTAGTGATAACAGAAAATGTCTCATCTATTCTCACCTTTTACTAATCCTTAGTTAAATAGCCAACAGACATTGCATGCAGGATGAATTCACTATTGGCCGCTGCCCATGTTATTTGTATTGAGCACCTGCGGCCTGAATCACTACGATTCCCATCATACCATTGTTCAACTAAAGTTGTTCCTGCTGTTCTATTGGGAGTGTCCTTGGCAGAAGCTGCAGCCGTGAACGTACCTGTTTTGGGATCTTCATCAAACAGGAATGTGACATTACTTGGAACTATTGAATTACGTTCTACAATGATGCTCTCCAATTGACCAACTTGTCTTGGGTTATCAGGATCTGTAAAGTCTAATAAGTTAGTTATAATATTGGCCGAATAGTTAGTACTTTCATCTTGAAATGTGGCTGTATTCATACGCAAGGGCACATTTGTACTGCCGTTTGTGCGGCCTAAAAACAGCCTGTGAGTGCCATTAGCTGTCTCTCCTCTGCCTACAGCTGTTGGAGTGGTAATACTCCAGGGGGGATACCATAACTCTAAATCAAAGTCATAAATAAATAGCTTATTCCCACCACCATCCATCAACACAAGCCAGTGTCTTCTACCATCATCCCAGAATGTCATATGGGCATTTGAATGATTGATCGTTTCTATATCACTACGAATAGGCTGGCTGATCTCCTTAATCTCTACGCCATTGGTAACTCTAACAATATTTCCTGTGTCCAGCCATCCAATGATGTCTCCTGCAGAAGCTACTGTTGCTCTGTTATGTACCCCTCCAGTAGATGACAAAGTGTCTCGTCTGAAAGTTGAGAGAGAGTCTCCGCTGATTCTGAATATGCCACTTCTTGTGAAGACCAGAAGGAACCCCCCAGTAGCAGCCAGACCTGTGATTTGCTGGCCAAATCTGTATTCATTATCCAAAGGGGCTGATTCCTCAAAACGCCCATTATTGACCTCCTCAAAACCAGTATAGTAGAGACTATCATTCTTAAAAAACCAGATGCGGCCTGCAAACAAAGTAGGCTGGAATCCAGCTCTAGGTTCCTCATTAATAGTTGGTATAGGAGATTGAGTTGCCTTTAACTGGGCATCTGTATTGCTGTCGGTATGCTGAAAATCACTACCATTTGCTGTGTAGGCCTTGGGGCTGTCAGACCATTCAAAATGGATACTACCACCATCTTGTGTACGATAAAGATGAACACGATCAACCTGATCATCTGTGGTGCCACTTCCTGAAAGGGTCCAGTTCTGTGTGGCAGTTGTCTGGGCATCAGATACAAGGCTAACGTCTGAGATATGCTCTGTGGTGGAGTTTCCAAAAGCATAAACCCATGTATGTTGAATGGATGCTGGAACATTGCCAGCACCACTATCTGTCATAGTTGGAGCAATGCTGGGGCCAACAATTCCCCAGCTTCTAACATTAGTACCGTCATAACGCTCCATATCTGTACCATTGGCCATGAAGACGTTGTTGTTGGCAATAGTAAAATCAAAGGGTTCAGCCGTAGAGGATGTGAATATAAGCTGGAATGTGGTGTCTGTGCCGACTTGCTGTTTGTATATTCTTGACAGACTGCTACTTATAACATTGGTAAAGACGTAATGGACACCTGCCCAAGATTGCCAATGAGCAAATCGTTCAATGGTAAAGGCACTGGTAAAGTTATCTGCCGTGTGGGTTGTGAAGCCTGGTCTGCGGACTAGATCACCATTGGCTTCAATGGCTACATTACCTCCAGAAACTAGTCTAGGTTGTATAGCAGAAGTAGAGGCATATGGCACATAGGGCAGGGCCATGGGGTTGAATTTGTGATGTCTGACTTGGCGTGGTAGGGGCATTCAGCTACCTCAGCAAGGCTCACGTCCCAAATAAACCAGGATTAGTGCCCCTAAAATCACCAAAATTGGCATCAGGAAATTGGGGCTGATCTGCCCAGTCTTCAGTATCTGCCATGGCTTGGAGGCTATTCATATAAGTGCCAAAAGCACCTGTATAAGCACGATTACCTGAACGATCAATCCTCATTTCACCTGCCCTGACATCATTAGTAAACCTATAGATGTAATAAATCAGGCCATTTACCACAACATCAATATGACGATCATCGTAGGCTATGGAACTTGATAGAGCAGTTACATTTGTAGGGTTGTATTGGTATTCACCATCAATCTGAACAGTGACATCAGTAGGCAGATTTACAGAATATTCCAAACGCAACCGATCATTAGTGCCCTCTTTAATATAGGCAATACCTCTATGGCCATTAAAGGTTTGCTGAACTTGAAGGTTTGGCGGTAGATATTGCCAAAGATTGAGCATCTTATATTGATCAGGGGCTGTGTCTGTGCGAGTCAGCCATAATTTTGTCAGCTTATAAACATCAGTGTTGGAGATTGTGTAGTCTTGAACACTGGCCGATAATGAGATGCTTGTCAGATTGGATGATGTAAAAGACCATGGCAAAAACTTCCAGATTTCCTTGTTGACCATATCTGCAATGCCAATCTGGGCTGCAGTAGTAATGGCTGTTGAAGAGGAAGCAACAGTGGCAATATCGTAGGCGTTTTGAAATGTATATGTGCTAGCCATTTTAATCTGTGCTAGGATGAAGACCCATGACGGAGAAAAGCACCTTGGCCAATTTTTGGTGAGGTGTGATGGCCTGGGCTGGCTTCGGGGTTTAACCTACGAACACACCAGCTTGGGCCATCTCTCTTTTAAAACTTATTTCTAAGGCGTTCGACCTCATTTTGCAGATCGTCTACCTTTTCCAGAAGCCTGCCATACTTGACAGCAGCAGCAACTAAGGCCAATAGAACAGTCCCAGAAACTCCCAGACCAACGACATCAATTAAACGCAGCCCTATTTCAGTTGCACCAGTACCTGTACCAGCTAGCTGAGTGACCAACATTAGAACCAAGGCTGCACCTAAAGGCTTCATGACTAGAAAAAGCTGCTGCCATCTCCTATCCTTGAACGGCCACCTATATTGGGTATACGGTCAGCCGGAACAGGCTCCCATTCCTTCATGCAATGGATACAAATACCCACATACATTTGGACAGATCCTTCCTTGGCATGATCTCTAGTATGAGCTTGACCCATGATAGCACTGGTTCCATCTTCCTTAAGATGGTTACAGTTATCCTCATGAGCCTGTTTTAATTCCTGTGCCCTGAGCATTTGCTCTCGCAACATTTTACGAGAGTTCTGCCGTAACCTTTTCTGACGAGCTTCTTCAGCCTGTGTCTCCTCGTCTGGCTTTTTAGACTCCTCAATAATCTTGGTGAGTTGTTCAGCCGTCAGGTTTAAGGTGGTGGATGGTTTTAATGTTTTCTCTAAGGGCATAAATCTCCTATTGCGTGACTGCCACTTGCCAGCGTGGGTTATTTCCAGCAGGCACACCAAAATACCTGTCTACCTGTGTCTGTGTAATGGCCTGAACTCTAATTAGACGGGCAAGAACAGTTCTCCAACCCCAAATCATATCGTCAACTGTAGGTGTGGAATGCATTTGACCAGTCTGATCAGGATCAGGACGATCCTCAAAACGAGGTATGAACATATGATGCTCAGGCATAATACCCCGTTGCATCCTTGTGATGAACTCTCTATGTTCACCATCTGGACGAATGGCTTGGGGGTGTAATCGATAGACCCCCATCAAATTGGCGTCTGCACGAGCTACCTCAAAATGAAGGTTTGGATTGAGCTTGTGTAGTTTTGAGATTAACTCTGTAGAGTGCATGGCACACCCCACTTGTCCAATATCAGCCTCTGGGTGTGTAGTCACTACCCCCGTAGCTGGTACAGACGCTTTATCTGCATTTATCTGTTGGCGAACTGCATCAGATTGCTGCCGCTGGGTGGCTTTCTTAGCGTCAACAGCAGCAACCTTAGCAATGCTATCTTCAGTTTTGACCAGCATGAATCAGTTCCAGGGATGAACCTCCATGACAGACCCCCAGACAGTATAGGTCAAGGTTGTTGTACCTGTACCTGATATGCTGGCTGTGATGCGATGATCCTTCATAATAAGACCATCATTGGCATCAGCAGTTGGACCACTAATTTGTGCTAAAGTCTGCTCGGCAGCTGCATCCCCAGGTCCATGATAGTTCTTAAAACGCAACTCTCGCGTTCCAGTGGATGTGGTTATCGAGGCTGTACGACTATGCTCATAGAAGGTGGTCCCTCCATCAGGGCTGTGTTCCAAAAGAAAATCAACAGCAGCGGCCCCAGCACCAGCAGTATCCGTAAAAGCAGTAACATCAAATATCAAACGAATATGTGCCGGAGTGCCTGTAGGCAGGGCATTATTCGTTCCACTTAATGTAGTGGACGTATCTGAGGTTACTGAAGCAGAAGTAACCAAATTACGACTAGTTGTAAATGCTGTTCCCATGGCTAAACCTCCTCAAGCACAAAGCCATCTAAGACAGCCTTGTTGGATGCGTTACCAGCACTAAATGTACCAGCAACAATAAAGCCATTAGTATCATCAGCATCAGGGTCAATCGAAGTAATTTCGTTATCTGAGATGGCCGCAGTCGTGACACTACGGTTAACCATGGATGAGCCAACCCCATTCAGTTTGTTGGACGTGGTGTCCCAGGTCAGCAAAGACTCAATCCACCAATTGCCAGACTCAGAATTGACCGCTTGTGCTCCGCTACCTTCAATCTCTCGACTGGCTGTAATAGTCGCAGAAGTTGCAGAAGCATGATAGTGAATCTGAACCGTGAAATTGGTTGTAGTTCCACCAGTAACCCTGCCCCAGGCTCTGACTTTGAACATTGACGTGGTCGTACCATTTGCCTCAGCTAATTGACCAGCTGATGGCAGACGAAGGAACACAGGCACAGTTCCGTCAGATGTAAAGGCAACTTCAGTAGTTCCAGTACCACTCTGATTCAACTCACGAGGGGTAACAAGTGGAACGGCAATAATAGATGCTCTTCCCATAATGACCTCCCCTAAACCAGAGTGGCGTCTGAGTTAATAGTTCGATACCGTAACGTGGTCTCATCAAGCAGTACAGAGACAAACACATAACGATAAGAGATTGCTGCACCAATCTTGCCTTCAGGATCTGCCAACTGGGGTCGTCCAGGAATGACATTAACGCGAAATGCCTGTCCACCCCTGCGCGGGTCACGCATAGGTCGGCTAGGGCCACGTCCAGCAAGTGAAACAGCACCTATAGCACCACGGCCCACAATGTAGCCAGCATAGAGGACATTAGGTGAGCTACCACTGGTGCCCACATTGGTGGACTCCATGATTCTCACACCCTCTGACTTGCCAACTTCATGGTTCAAAGCCTGTGACGGGTTGGCGTATTTCATTACGTCAATCCAGCCACCAGCAGTGTTATCGGCTTTGATGTCATGAGTGATATAGGGGTGAAAGATGCCAGTAAAATCACTACCCATTCTGGGCAGGACATTGACAGCTTTAAGCAAACTAACATTGGATCGCAGATCTGAAATGGATGTAGATGCACCTGATAAAGGTGCCGTATCGTTGCCAGTGTTGGACTCCAGCTCCACTCGGATAATCGTATCTATTGACAGAGCTGCACGGTATCCCAACTCACGGGCAGAATTTTCAACTATAGGATCAATAGCTGTTTCCTGCAGCAATGAGGCAATAGTGATGAAGTCACTAAACTCACTGACAGTGGCTGAGATAGTGCTGGTCGATGGAGTAATTCCAGTTCCTACTGTTCCTTCGGCTGATGGAGCAGTGTTAGAACCAAAAACACCATAACGATAAAACTGAACTGTTTTTCCAGATCTGCGAGGAATATCATCAGGCTCTGTGACATCCATAAAGACCAGCATTTGCTTCAGATTATCTAGAGCAGTGCGCTCATAATAAACCGTAGCTAAATGATTTAGTCCTGGAGAGGTCGTCAGAGTTGACGCTGGCGTATAGGCCATTTTCAATTACCTCACTAGAAGTTATTGTTGTGGATAGGCATAAATTGCCCACCCAGTTCAAAAACCGTTGAGGTTGTCTGCCTCTAGGCTATGGCCAAGCCAGTTGTCTTTGGTATGGCAAATGAATAGATACCTTGTCTTGTATCTATCCTATTTAGTTATACCAGATGTTGTGGTTATTGTCTAGTGGGTTGGGCAGTAGACCAAAAAGTAACCCCCCAGTAAATCGTAAGGTAATTCAGCCAGGGGGTTAGGAGTAAATGGAGATTAGCTTCTAACAGTCTAACATATCTTAACATGTCTCAATTAAGTTTGCTCAAATACTCCTTCTTTCTCTGCCAATACCTTTAGTTTATCCATATCCATGTGGTAAGGATCAGGTTCATTAGTAGTGAGTTCACCAGTGTCTGTAGTGGTTACAACTGGTGGGGCATTAGATCCTCTAGAGGTGGTCTCTTCAGCAGTTTCTGTAGTTTGCTCTATGGCCTTGATAGAACCCTCATTCTTGAGTTGATAGAAGGCTAATTCCAGGGAGTTGGCACTGATATCCATACCCAACTCCTGTATTCGTTTAGTTACTGCGTCAGAGGCTTCTTGAGTCGCAGGCCATTGCTCACCCACCCTGCGATGGAATTCCTGTGCTGCCAGACCTATTTGCATCTGCTCGTTAGTCTGGTTGAAGTTGTTGAGTTTAGTTGTTAGCTCTTCAGTAGACATGCCAAACCTGAACTTGTCCATATAGTTTTGGGCAGCAATGGGGTCTGTAGAAAGTAAGCTGTAATATTGCTGTTGTTCGAACTGAGCCTGGTCAGTTGGCTGCTGTGGTTGTGTAGGTTGTTGATGTAGTCCACCAATCAAGGCTGTATTCTGATCACGTAACTGCTGATTTTCAACCTCACGCTGCTTCATGGCATCTACAGCAGCCTGGTGAGCCTTCTGGCCATCCTCTAATGTTCTATAGGTCTGGGTCTTATCACCTACGTTAATGGTGTAGGTTTTAGGTTCAGCTGGGGGGTTAGCCTCTTGAGAGGCAATCTGGGCAGCAATTTGCTCTGTAGTTAAATTGGTAACGTCAGTCTGATTGTCATCAGGCATTTTTAGTCCTTTGTCAGGGGGTTAGAGTTAAATCAATTAAACAGTAAAATTATCCTTAGATTCAGTGTTCTCAATGTCCATGGCTAAAACTGGGTCTGAAACCTTATCCTGAACTGGTATAAGCTCCTGTAAGACTTGGTTTTTCATTTCTTTATGCCAATAAAGACGTAGCTGAATTTCCTTCAATATTTCCTCGGCTATTATCCAACGTCTTTGAAGACCATGGACAATGTCCCCACTAGAGGATTTGCAGTTCCTAAGCTTTTGCAGATAGTCATTAGACATATCTTCTATCTCGTCTAGCAGCAATTTATAACCAGGATGATCCATTAAAGCCTCTGCTAATCTGCCCTTTGTGATTGCTTCAATGGAGGCTTTAGGGATGAATTCGTCAGGTTCTGACATTTGTGGATGCTGACTTTAATAGCTCTTTAGACATACCTTGTAGGATAACCTTAGCCATATCTGCTTGAGATTTCTGACCCTGCAATTCCTCATCCTGCTCAAATTCCTGGTTACTTAATTCACGTAGATCCTTCATGCGCTCTTGCTGTAGCTGCAGTTTTGTCTGTTCTGCATCAGGCTGACGTTGTTGCATAGCTTGTACTTCCTGTTGGGTCATGTCACGTATCAATTCAATTCTTTCTGTGTAGCCAATAGAATCAGCAAACAACATGAATACTGCTGGAAAATCCACTGTCTGGCCCTGCGTGGCTAACTGCTGTAGCAACAGAGGGTTCATCATTAACTGCATTAAAGGTGGTGCCATAGCTGACAAAGCCTGTCTGGATGTCATTTTGGAGCCTGCACGCATCTTGAACCGGACATCTGCATTAAATACAGATAAGGGATCTAGCTCTCTACCATCTACTGCTTGTACAAGTTGATTGGGGTCCAGGAAACGCTGGTTCATTTTGTGTGTATCTGCCAGCATGCACTGCAGGACATTCATCTCTATATTCTCTACAAAGTACTGGATACGGCTGAAGGCTCCGCTAGCCAAGGCGTTGGCACCTGTAGCTGTGCGTAAAGCAGGGTTTTGTCTGGCTGGTGCGCCACTAACTAAATCATTTAATCCTGTAATCTTTTGGGCACGGTTCTCACTAGCTTCTTGCTCTACAAAGGCCTGTGAGGTGGCTCCAGTTGGAAATAGACGTATGACATGCTTAGAGGGGTCATCAGCTGATATAAGAGCACCTGGACGCTGCCTTAGCTGGCTCTGGGGTACATTGATACCTCTATGTTTGACTGTAGGTGGATGAATGCTCAAAGCCAGTTCATCTATCCTGGCATTTAACACAGCCTGCTGGAATCGTTGTTCCCCTTCCAGAACATCAGACATGGCCTGACCATAGAACCTATCAGACATATCTGCATATGTAATGGCGTAGAAGGGTATAAAACCAAATGGGTTAGATTGATTAAATATTACCCATGAGGTAGCCCCATTACGGATAACCTGTACATATCTGGATTTAGTCCAATAATGCAAAACCTCAGCGCGGTGGCCACCGGGGTCCAAGGTAGAGTCTGTACGAGGATCATAACTGCCCTGCCTGGATGCTTCTGTAAACAGCAGGGTATTGTCAGCCTCTGTCATAGGCTTGTCTGTGGCCATACGATTTAGGAATATGTTGGAGGGTATAGTCCAATCCTGCTGACCACGTCTGGCTGCAATTTCATCTAGGTCTGTCAGGACACGTCTGATGCAATATCTGGCATCCTGGGGTATAGGCGATGGGCAATGGGGATCAATATAGAATTGCTTGATAGATACATGTGAGGCAATGGGCCTGTTTTCAGTCTCAGTAAATTTCTCCTCACGCATCTTAATCGTAAATTTGCCTGTGGGTACACTAATAAAGTTACCTGATAAGTCCCTTATTCTCTGTCGTTTGGGCTTGAAATCTGCTGTATATCGGTTTACCTCACGTTCAGTATGTAGCCATTCTAACTGTATGATTCCAGTACCATATTTAACGCCATCCTTAATGCTGCGGCGCAGGTTTTCCTTAAACTGGCAATTCTCGTATTGGGCTATTAGAACGTCACGAACGATCTCAGCAGCCTCTGGTGGTGTACCTTTTTGGGCATTTACATCAAACCAGGGGTCATTACCAAATATGGCCTGGAGAGCTTTAGGCAAAAAGGACTCAATTTGCTGGAAAGCCAGATAGACGCCTAATGCAGATCTAGGTATACGAGTACCTTCCCATGTTTTTTGGGGGGCATGGGCTACATAAAGATCATCTGCATTACGAAAACGCCAGTCATGGTTTGTGGTGCGATAAGCCTCAGCCCGCTCAAAGTCACGCACCACCACCTTACCTGCAAATTCATCAGACCATTCCTTTGTAGGTAAATGGATGATATCTTTTTGGGTTCCAGGCAGTTCGCTTACTGTGTCTACTTTAGCCATTAAATACCAGTTTTACTATCGTAGTGTTTATTTAAATCCCCCATTTGATCCCCAAACATGGCCTCCCCACCAAACCCAAATCCATTAAAGTGTGGAGTCTGCCATGGGCCTACAATCTCTTGTTTAAGCCTGGGCAACATATCCAGCTCTATGCCACTGCCCTGATTCTGTGTTTGATCCACCAAAGTGTCCAATATATCGTCATGTTTATATTTTGGAAACCGCAATACCTCGTTGTAGACCTCATCTTTACATACTATATCTTGTGCAAATCTTATATTACCAGAAGAAAACCAGTAACGAAGGCTATGTTTGATTCTGACTTGTTTAGACCATTGATTGTCTCTGGGAATATAGCTAATCAGGAGGTGCTGATTACGGATGATTTGTTCACGCTCAATAGTTGATTTCAACCCCCTGGCATGGGCTTCCTTTTCTATTTTCCAGTCCAATATCCTACCGTTGAGTCGTTTGTCCATCTCGAACATAATTTGACAGACATCATTACCGTCAAAGTGTCCTCTGTGGATTTCAAGAATATACATTTTGCCATCCCGCCCAAATCCTGCAAGGGTGATAACGGAATAATCACCCGTGGACTCTCTTTCAAGTCCTGCCAGATCAACGGTGGCATGGAGACGTAATGTTGGAAAAAGCTCATTTATGACCCTTTGTGGAACCCATAACTTGTCCAGCTGTTGAATGTTGCATAAACCAGTACCCTCAGCCATGGGATTCAGCTCGTACTGATTGGCAAACATTTCATGTCCAAGCCCACCTATTGGATTGTCTCTAAGATAGATTAGACGCTTTAAACTAAATTGCTCTGGCCAGATAGCCTCTGTCTTGGCTTCGTTAGCCCAACAAGTGCGATGGGTTAATTTCCACTCCTCTGCAATCTCTTTTAAATCTGATAATTCCTTGCCTCGTATGTCATCAGCTTTCGCCTTAGCGTATTTTTCACGCTTAATTTGAATTTCTGCTAACAGCTCCGCATGGAAATCAGAATAATCATAAATAGTTCCTTCTATAGTTCTCCAACCCTCCACTGGATTTCCTTCACTATCTGATTGAGTTTCAACCAGTGGAATGCACATGGCAAAATGAGAGGCAATGGTCCTTAGGCCACCTTGGGTTCTGGAATTAAACTGGTCAATAACGTCACTGTGCTTAATCACATCATAGTGAGGACCAGCCATAGAAGATGTGGCTGTGATTATGCTGAGAGTAGACTCCTTCTTTGTAATATCTGTACGGTTTGGCAAAGTAAAACCCTCAGTATTACCCAGTTTCTTACCACGCTTTGGACAATACTCAGGGAAGAAGAAACGCATTTGCTCATTAAGTTCAAATTGGGATGCAATACCTATAACAATATCGGTTGCTAAGTCCTCAGTGGCTGTTGTGACCAGAATACGGATATCTGGATAATTCAACATCCATTGAATGCTGTGAGCAATACAATTCAAAGTAGTCTTGAGATGCCCACGAGGATATAAAAGTAAATGCTGTTTTTGGCCTGGTAGATCCCACAAAGGCACCTTGGGCTTGGAACGCATGACCTTTAGCCGTTGTGTATTGATAATTTCACTACGGCCATAAAACTGTTGAAGGTCATCTATAATTGGGCCATGGGCATGATCCACGACATCTGTAAAACCTAGAATGTTATGGCAAAGCCAGCGCAGGTCTGTACGGGCCAGATTACGGCAATCACCCCAAGATTTAGCAAAGGCTGCTTTCTGTAGGTGGGTTAAGCGTTTCCACGGGATATCTTGGGCTTTGAGTGGCATAGGTCATTTAATTGGTTGAAGGTGGTCATGGTCACCTTCAGGTATTAACTTGAGGCCTAGTCCTTTGACTCGTCTTGTGAATGTGGCAATTCTGTTAAGGCGTGTGTCTTTGTCCCAGACATAATCCCTGCCTCTACCTGACAAGTGAAAGCTGGCTGGACTACCACCAACCTTCTTGTTGTGCTCAAGAGTTCGTCTACCAGATGTCTGACTAATTGGGAATTCCACTTCCAATGTTTCGCAAATGGCATCAAACTCGGTCCTGGTCATCTATTCAGTGGTAGTGCTGCAACTAAAAGGTTATTAATTCCACCAGTTTGTAGCTTTACGGATCTTGACACTAGCCTCAATAGCTTCTTCAATGCCATCCAGGAGCAATGCCCAGTCTTTAACACCAAACTCCACTCTTTCATTTCTATCCAGGGCTTCTAAAGCCATCTTTGCAGAGGCTACGACAAATTCCTTCTTGTTGTCGCCTTTGCCCTTGCCAAACAAGCTCTCAGCTTTGTCTACCAAGTCGTCTAAGTCTAGAAATGTACCCAAAGGAGTTGTATCTAAGGCAATATCTCCAATTGTAGTACCTACCCCAAGGGCTGCTTTACCAATCTTGCTCCAGAAGCTCAAGCGCCTACCTCCATTGGATGGATTTCACTTATAATCTCATTGTTGGGTTTAGAATTCTGTTCCTCAATATCCTCATCAGATAATCGGATATATTCTACCTGTGTCGTATCAAAGGCATACAATTTAGGATCTGGGTTTTGATCTTCAATGTAGGCTTTCACACGCTGCTCTGCGGCCTCAAATTGCTGCTTACACTGGAGATAATGATTGACCAAGATATTGAAGGTTTCTAGCCTGGGGCCTTCCAGTTTCATACTTCCTCTGCTGATAGAGTTGCTTTAATAGTCTTTTCGGCTTTATCCATGAGTTTATGGCGCATTACCAACGTCAAAGATCCAGCAGAGTTGGCTAAATTAGCAAGTCTCCACTTTGCATGGTCTTCTAGAGCATTGTCGATGATTGCTTGAATATATGCCTCAAAATCACCCAGTCTTGTCTTGATTGCAGCATCCTGGGCAGCAGTTAGAGTAAATGTGTATTTTGCCATTAGCTCTCCAGAAGATGTAGTTTGGCCTCCAAGCCTACGATTCTTTTCAAGGCTCCCTGTAGTTTTGTGTAGAGTTGGCAGATTGCACCATTCTGGGCACGTTGAAGTTGGGTGACGTTGGTGAGTCCACCTTCAGCAACCGGGGCACCAAGAATCTTTGCGTCAATCAGATCCTGCTCGTTGTACTTCACAAATTCATCCCACTCTTGTTGAATGACCTTGCCACGACTTCTGTCGAAGGTACGCAGGAGATGAACGTCGTCATACTCATCAAAGGTTCCGCCAGATGTAACAGTGAACATATCGCCATCTTCATCAATGAGGAAACGGGCCACGTTTGCACCACCCACTCTGGCGGTTACTGTGAAGACATTGCCATTTGCCGTGATATCAGCTAAACCATTCGACCCATCATGTTCTGCTGTGAAGAAGTCAATCTGCCCGATACCATCAGTTGTCTTTGTTGTGTCGGCCTGCCCACCGTAAGCTTCGTTTCGCCAAACGGGAGTTTCAGCGAGATCTTCCATGTAAGCCTGAACCCTGACGCCACCCTTGGCACCAGAAGTTTTATGGATAACATAGAAATCATCTGTTTCAGTAGGATTTGACCCACCAGAAGTCAGGCCATGAGCAACGTCGCTTGATTTCAGGCAAATAGCTTGGGTGTCATTCGGTCCCTGATTAATTGTCAAGCCAATTGCCATGTTGCCATTGGTGTCCTCGTTAATACCTAAAATGCCCGCGCACGTGACAACCTGGGCATTGTCAATGGTCAACGCTGTTGTTAACGCGCCACCTGAGGTAGCAGTTCGTAGTTGGATCTCCCCACCAATTTGTCCAGCAGCTACAGAACTATCATCGACTTGGAAAGCAACTTCAGCAACCAGCGTGTCCAGATCCGTTCCATCAGCACCATAGGCTTGGATCTTACCTAGCTCTTCATTGTCAGCGACGGTTGTATTGGAGCCAAGTGTGGCATGACCAGACTTAAACAGTTTAAGAATTGGAGCCAAGGCATCCGTAGTGCTGAACAGGCCAATACCCAAGGATGCATCTGTTTCTGTAGTGCCTAGAACCTGGACCTCAGAAGTGATTTCTCCAAAGGAAACCTGGGCTGTGTGGCCAACGATTAAGCCTTCAAGTGCGTGAATATCACCGTTTGCGTGAATATCACCGTTATTGAAGGTTAAGCTATCAACAGCACCTGCAGTTCGAGCTACTGTAAAGATAGTCTCACCAGCAGCATCTAAATCTGTACGGGTTCTAAGGAGTAAGTCGTCCCCAGTGGCAATTAAATCCCATAGCCCTTCATTAGCAGTGGCATCTGTCTCACGTAATTTGATGCGTGGTGCTGCACCAGCTACTTCTGAAAGAGAACCTATAAGCCTAGTAGTTCTACGAGCCATTATTTGTCTCTAATAGGGGTCATTATCGTTGTCATCCTCGCCAAGCAGGATAATTAGAAAGAAGATAGTAAGTGAAGTCAATATCAGGCCTATTCCAACAACATCCATTATGCAAAGAAGTCAGCCCAGACAGCAAAATTAGCTGTACCTCCTCCAGCGTTACCCACACTAAAACTAAGTGACCATTCTTCACCCAGGTTGACAGTTAGAACTGTTCCTGCTGCCAGACTTCCATCAGTAGGAGTATGCTGGGCATTACCCGCAGCTGTTATTTCAACTAATCTGTTACCTGCTGCCGAAAGCTGGTCAAATGAGGCAATGTCGATCCAGTTAGAATCATCTGGCAACCTTTTCTGCAGCCATACGTTTAGAGTGCTGGCAGTCATCTGGGTAACTTCCAGCATGACTGAGGCAGAGGTGTAGCGATGAACACCAGCCAGGGGGCTAGACTGGGTATCAGACAACCCTGCAGCCTTTTGGGATGAGGCTGACATTTCAACATTATGGACAAATAACTGAGCTGCTGGGAGGGTATTGGAATTTACAGGCATGAATATGCAATCCTCTGGTGCAAAATACAGACTAGCACAATATGTTGGGGTTGGTAAAGGTCAAGATACTAGGGGTTGATATATAACTCAATTAGCTGGGTTTGACTTCAGCTATCTTCTGTTGCCAGGTCTATAATCGCCTTCTTAGTATCCTGATCAATTTCTATATCATTGGGAGTAATGTCAGATTTGATGTTTTTGTGGGACCATTTATCATCTGGCCCTTTAACAGCTACGTTTAATTCTCCTGATCCTGTTCGGCATATGGAAATGTCTGAAAAACCAAGGCACTTAGCCGTTTCTTTGTAGTAGGTTTTAGGCAGGTAATGAACAGCAGTTTTGTTTGTCAGTATCATTTCTTGCCCTTCTGTTTACGTTCAATAGTGGCTACAAAGGCTTCAGGCTTACGAATGCTGGGCCTGGTACGTTTGAGGTGCTTGACTAGCTCCTTAAACTTATCAAACTTTTTGCCGTTGAACTTGATGGGCATGGATATAGGCTAACAGTGCTTTATGTCTTTCTTTTTGAGTTTCTTGTTCATTAATTGTTTGGACAGTTCCTTGAATTTGTCTAGCTTTGCCTGACCTTTTTGGAGGCGCAATGCCATGATATTTGTGCTCCAATAGTTGCCTGATTACTGCCAGCCCATCAACCATTTTTAGTCTGGGCTTCTTCCTCTATCTGAGACTCAATCAACCTGACTTCACGGGCAGGTATGAAGATCTCCTCCATGCCTTCCGGGATCATGCTCATAACCCTGTTGAGGTTCACGTTGATATTGACCTCATCCATGCCAAACTCACCCATCTTGGCGTTGATGTCAAGACCGAGCCTGCCTGCTTGTTGGACATTGCTCTGGTCATTGACAGCTCTAGACATGGCCTGATAGGAATCCTTGACCAGTTTCTCTTTGTGATTTGCTGTAACCTTCATGGACTCTGCTGATTGAATAGTTCTGGCCTGGAATAGTTTTTCAGCCCTTAGAACTGTTGGGGGTGACAGGTCATATTTTTGACCTATCTGCCTGCCAGTCATGCCCCCCTCATGCCTGTCCTTAGCAATAGCAGCAACTATTTCGTCTGTTAGTTTATTTTTTCTAGCCATCTATGTTGTACTATACCATCAAGATGGGGGCTAGCCCAGTGGAACATAAACATAGATGTCCAATGTGTGGCAGGTCTTGGAAATGTTGCGGGTTGTTTTGCAATAGTGTGCATCTACTACAGTGCTCCAAATGTTTTACTGATGATGATGGCTTTCCTATTGATTCGTAATTGCGTTGGGAATTTTATTAAAAATTATCCTTGGAAATTTTGTTAAAAATTATCCCTGCAGCTAGCCTACGCTACCCCACCTCCCCCCTCGGGTGCTCTGGGGGTATGGTTAACAATGGGTCCCCTCTAGCCCTAAGTTATTGATACCAAAAGACTTAGAAGGGTGGGTATAGTCTGATCCTAGACATTGGCTAGTTGGTGTGCATGAGGTAAGGCCCCAGTGGGGGCTGTGAGCTGCTCAGCTGGCAAGGGTGGACCTAGATATCGATTAGACAACAAACGGCAAGTGACGGGCCATTCTAGGCCACCCAGTGACTGATACAGCAACATCATGCG
>Ga0208315_1000332_pt1 | contig 37776 bp, 40 predicted proteins | sample MalvireepMed_215_FD_184239 | JGI IMG/M metagenome (GOLD analysis project Ga0208315, IMG submission 184239) | Marine viral communities from the Global Malaspina Expedition - Malaspina viral metaG DeepMed_215 (SPAdes) (version 2) | ecosystem: Environmental > Aquatic > Marine > Oceanic | place...
TAGCTATCTTCCGTAGCGTATTCAGTTCGTAGCCTTCTGCTTGAAGAACCTCATCTGTAAGGAGTTGGGCATATTTCTTCCTGTCTACTTGGGGACGAAGGGCCTCTGGAATAGCTGCTCTAGCCCTCTCCAGCCTTTGAGCAAGAGTACCAACCCGTCCAAACCCCTTTGTCACACCTACAGCAGCCTTGACAGCAATCTTAGGGAGCGCAGTTACAGGCACAATGTTTAGAGGGTCATACAACCAGGCGGCATGACGGGAGTGGGGCAAGAACTCAGGCACCATATCGGCATTGCGATAGGCAGCCTCTAGGAAGTTTTTGAATCCTGAGGGAGTCCTGATCCCTAGAGGGCCGAGGGATATGGTATGACCAGCCTCGACCTCTACCCCAAGGAGTTCCTCCTGCTTCTTTGTGATATCGAGAGAGAGCGGAGAAGGAATACCAACGCCAGGAGGGAGGATAGAGGTTAAAGCAAGAATCTTTGCCGACCTTGGAGTTTGTCCCCTCTCTTCAAAGACACTTGCCGCAGCCCCAAGACGGGATTCCATTAGCCCCCTGGCAGTAGTCTGAGAGACGTCTACTGTTTTACTTAACAGGTTCCAAAAGCGGCCTAAGAGCCCAGGAGTCTCCTGCTGTACAAGTTCGGGTTGCTGGAGTCTGTTAGCGGAGGCAGTGATTCTCCGAAGTCTTTCGAGGCTGCTCTCCTGTTCTGTAACCATTAGGTAATTAGCCTCCTACGCCTTACTGCACTCGCTCTTTCCTGCTCTGCCTTACGAGCAGCCTCTTCAGCAGCTTTCCTAGCAGCCTCTTGCTCGGCTAAATCGGCTGCCCTCTGACGCTCTGCCTCAGCCTGCTGTTGTTGCTGCTGTTGGAGGAGCCTCTCTCTAGACGCCGCTTCTATCCCTTTGGATGTCTGTTCTAGCCTAGCCCCCATCCCGTAGGAGGTGGCTCCTATACGACGTTGAGCAGAGGGAGTCTTGGCTAACCCTCGGATGGCCCTACTTGTTGGGGCTGGGACATACTGACGATAGAGGTCTGTTACAGGAGCAGGCTTACCTTCATCATCGACAAAAGTCTCCCCCATAAATGTCGCCTTCATTTCTGTGATGGCCTGTTCAATATCAGCTTCCCCGTAGTCACCAAGATCAAACCCTGATGTAGTTTCCTGAAGGTACTTCCTAGCCCCTACCCGCTCTCGCTCCTCTAGGCCTGAGAGAACCTCCTCAAAGGTACCTTCCATATCAGCCATCCCAGGAGGGGTTGGAGCAAAGAGGGCTCCTGCTTGGGCCTCGATCTGCTCGTCAGAGGGGAAGGTAGCTAGGGCCTCCTCTTTAAGTTGCTCAAAGGTCTTTGCTGTACCCGTAGCAAGTTCTGTCTCTATTTCATCTAAGGCTTCGAGGGCCAAGGCTTTCGTATCCTCCGTAAGAACTGTCTGGCCTAGTTTATGCTTCTCCCTTATTCCGAGAAAGAGTTCTTTCAGCCTCTCGTCGGCGGTAAGCTCTGCCTCTGGACGGTCTTTGAGGGTAGTTGCAATCTCTCCAAGAATACGGGTAACGTTTGCAGCAGTGGCAGACGGTACGAATGTCGCTCTATGGGCCTCTGGGACATCCTTTACAGCAAGGTCAGTTTCTCCCGTGTCTGGGTCAGTGCGTAGCCAGTCAATAAGGTCGGTAGGGGTACGAGCATCTTCATTCATAGCAAGGAAATGTTGCTTTCTAACCTCATTCTCATTCGCTAAGAGGAACGCCTTCTTGCTCTCGGGAACCCAATGAAGACTAGCTACCAACGCACCATACTCATCAGCAACAGCCGTAACTTTCTCCACCCCAGGGAACCGTAGAGCGTCTATGGAGGTATCAAGTACGCTCCATACCACCTCTGAATCAACCTCATCCCCCATCTCAGTCTCACGGAGGGCTTCATCACGGGCTCTTCGATGAAGGCGTGTGGCTTGTTCTGCCCTCCACCTTTGTACACCCTCCGTCTCCAGTTCGTCTGCTGATAGGTTATGAACCTTCTGAAGCACCTGCGTTATCCTATCCTCAGTCTGTTGCAACGTAGGCATAGCACGAACATCTAGGATAAGCTCACCCAGCGCATAATCCACAGTCTCAGCCCCCTGTCCTTCCATATGGTTCTTCCACCGTTGACCAGACTCGCTCTGGAGTATGTCATTCAGGACTGGGTCATCAGGGTCAGAGGCTGTACTAAAGATCGCCTGGTACCAAAGGACTTTCTCCTCTTGTGGTGTTCGACCTCCACTCGCTGGAAACGCCTTTATTATGGGCTCTGCAGAGAAAAATATGCCCTCCCCATTTTTAACCTGTCGGACAAGATCGTCTGGGATTTGAGCAGCTTCTGTATATTCACTGTGGGGCTCAAGCTGTACGAAAAGCCATTCTCGGATAAATAGGTCAATATGAGCCTCATAGAATTGCTCCTCGGTCATATCCCCCGCTAGAAACTCTTGCTCAAGTCTGTTCCTGGCACGTTCTTCTGAGGTAAAAGTCCCGTCCTCTACCCTTACGACGGGATCAAATCGAGGCTTCGTTGTTTCGGGGTCTATGTAAAGAGGCTCCCCTGTCATAGGGTGTAGAGGTATGGCAGTACCCCTTGGCTCAGGTATCTGTCCTCGGACAAACCTATAGGCCAAGCTGTCGAACCCACGAAGACGCCCTGTGAATGGAGAGAACTGCCGTTGTATCTCGGAACCTACTGGAAGCCCACCCCAAGGGTTGGCTAGGAACTCCTCTACCATAGCTTTCTCAGCGGCTGTTAAAGGCCCTTCGACAGCCTCCCTTAGTTTCTGGCCTGCTGTTCGAGGACCAGGCTCTTGGGACTGAACATACTGCTCAGCTATAGGAAGAAGTTGTGTTGCAGCGAGGAAAGGGGGGGCAGTGCTTACTGGAGGCGGAGGCTTAGCAATGCTAAAAGCCTGATCGTCGAACCCTTCAAGGCCCCCTCGGAATATTTTGAGATTACCCTGAGGAGTTAGTTGTCGCCTAGCCTTCGGAACCCTTGCCTGTCGTCTTGGGTCTTGTATGAACCTCACCCACGCCTCTATCTGATCCATCTCAGACTCTGCTAGAGACCTCCCAGCCTTCTCCTGTACATACCGCACGGCTGCGGCGAGAAGCTGTTCATAGAGTGGGCTTGGAACCGCTCGGGCAAGAGTGCCACCTCTGTTATCTTCTACCATTAGGGATTAACTCCTACGGGGGGTTCGGTAACCCGATTCTCAGGGGATAGGGAAGGTTCTCCTCCCCCTGCATTAGAACGGACACCACCTGCCTCAGGGAAACCTTGGTTTGGCCTCTCTGCGTTTCCAGGCCTTCCTTGAGGGACGAGGGAGGTCATAAGCTGTTGTAGGGCAAAGGTGAGGAGTTCGGCTTCCAGGTTACCCGCATCCGTCCTCTGCTCTCTGGCACTCAGAATCTCACCCGTAAGCTGCTTTGCTATCTGGACATTGATCCAGAAGGGGTCGGACTCACGACGGCCTGCTGCCGCTAGCTGAGCCTCCTGCTGGATGTCCTGAACCTTCATGACCTTCTCTCGTATCCAATCTGGACTCATACGGAGGTCAGGGTTGAGAGCACGGGCTATATTAGCCTTCATCATGTCGTCTTCGGGGAGGGCCAAAGGAATCTCACTCTTCACCCAGAAGACATCAGGGATGTCCCTGGCGGTGAACTCCTCGTCAAAGTAGCTACCTCCCAGGTCTTGGCCTGTAAGACGGACACTACGGGTACGGCCCTGCCAACGCCTTCGGTACTCTTTGAGCCATTGTTGGGAGACGTATCCATAGATGTGTTCCATGAACCTCTGGAAGGGGCCAACACGACTCCTTGCCCATTCATTGAGCCGTTCAATGGCAACCCCACTGAGTTGGAAACTGGTCTGGCCCAGGAGTGTCCAAGAGAAAGCCTCTCGCTGGAACCTGGTCTCCAGGGCATTGAGGATGAGGCTCTTGGCCCCCAGCTTCGTATCCTTTACTAAGGGCATATCTACTGAGGTATCGTCAGGGAGGGAGGTAAACTGGCCTAAGTCGTTGGCCCCCATAACCTCCGTACCACCTGGAGACCGAGTAATAATAGTGCTTCCAGCTACAACAGCATCCCTTTCCTCCTGCATAAGGTAGGTAAGGTAGCGGTTGATAGCGTCTTGGGTTACTTTTAGGGTAGCAAGGAGGCCACTCCCCCTAAGGCCTAGGATATCCTTATCCGCTGTTGTGTAGGCTGAAGGGACTTCTATCCCTGGGACAGGGCCTACGAGGATAGGGATAGTAAGGAAACCCCCATCTTTACTATTGCCGTCCGAGCCTGCTGCCTTATTTGTCATGGGCTGTAACAATGACCACCCCTGGGTAGAGGACTGTTGGGGGTGGCTTCCCATAAGACCCGTAGGGCTCTGGTTAGAGATAGAGTGGTAGACGGTGTTGAGGATGTCAGGCTGTTCAGGTTTGGAAGGGTTGTACCTGGATTCCCAGTGGTCTAATACATAGATGAGTTGGGAGCCTTCCCCCAGGAGGCCACTGATGTCCCAGCCATTCCGACCCCCCATAGCTCGAAGAGCCCCTAAGGTGATGGCATACTCATGGTCTACCGTGTCCATCATACCGTCGAGGCCCCCCCAGGAGGGGTAGACATTGGTTGGGTCATAGAAGTCGGCCATAGGACGAGGGAAGCCCTTGCTGTCAGGCTCCATCCCCACATACATGGCATACCAGCCCGTGATAAGCATCCAAGAGGCTAGACGTCTCTGATGCCAGGAGTTCCCTCTGAGGAGTTCCCGTTCATTCACTAGACGCCAGTTGCCTGAGAGGAACCGCTCCCCCATATTTTGGAGTCTCTTCTGAGTCTCATCCTGGGTAGACCAGGGGATACGGTCTATGTGGTCGTATCGGCTCAGGATATGGGTGGCTAGGTCGAGGGCTACACGGGCATCAGAAGTCGCTATGGACTCATAGCCCTGCTCCTCTAGCTTATCTCTCTGTTGGTAGAGTTCGACCCAAGCCTTTGCGTTAGCCGCCCGTTTAGCAAAGGAGTCTTTCTTGGTATGGAACTGCCGAAGGAGAAGGTCATTGGATACATCTCTAGTTGTCATGAACGCCTCATCCACCTAGGGATATTGGGGGTAGGCTCAGCCCTAGGCCTCCCTACCCTCTTAGCCTGGTCCCTTGCTATTAGCGTTATCATATCAGAGGAGGCTAGGTCAAGAGTCCCCGTATCGTAGCGTCCGTCTCCTAGGTCTTGCATCATCCTAAACTGACCTATAAGCTCGCTGTCCTGGGACTGCCAGGTCTCTAGGGTCATAGCCTCATGGGTTAGGCCTACCAGGTCAGGCTTTGTCCACCTGTTAGAGGGAAAACCTGGGAGCTTGTCTTGGGGGTACCTGTAGATAAAGGGGTAGTGTAGCTGTTCTCTAATCTTCACGTCTACTCCATGTCCATGATTGTTCCTTTCCCAGGCGAGGAGGGCCATATTGAACTGTTTCCCTAGCTGGACAAGGAGACCTCCGAACTCTCCTGGGGGAAAGTGGCCTTGAAGGGTACCAACATGAGCCCAGTCTCTTACTCGACGGATGGTAGCTGCCGACATATGGGAGTGGGCTAGGCCTTCTGCTGGGTCAGCCCCTATCACATAGCCTTCCCCGTCTTCTCTAGGTAACCACATCTTTAGGGCTCCATTAAGGCTGGTACTGATAGGGGGCTTAGACTGGGCTAGGAGCCTGTCTAGGAAGGCTACAGGGAGGGCTGGAAGACCACTCATAGCCCAGCAGCGTTCATCATCTTCTAGGTATTCAGAGAGGAACTTCTGCTCTCCTAGGTCTGGGGCCTGAGACATGGCCTCTCGTAGCATCCTCCGACGCCAAGCTATCTGGGGAGGGGTGAGGGTATGGAATTCTATGAGGGCTCTCTCGTCAGCGGACAGGTCTTCTGGGAAGTCTTCCGCAGGAGAAACGTACTCCTCCTCCCAGAACCAGGGGTAGAGGTGTCCCGTATAGCTGCTGTCGCTGCCTTTGGCCTGCTTCCACATGGTATGGAGGGTGCCACCAGACTTCTTCGGGGAGCCTTCGATGACGATACGGGCTGTGGAGGGGACACCTAAGAGGGCTTGGAGGAGGGCATTGGCTTCCTGCTCCTCAAAGGAGTCGAACTCTGTGATGTGGACGAAGTGGTAGGTGCCTCCACGAGCCGCCTCGAAGGAGCCTGCCGATACGAAGTCTATTCGAGAAAGCATGGTGGACGCTTCCCCAGGTGGGCCGAAGCCAAATTCCATAGAGAAGGCGTTGGAAGTGTTGAGGCGGGGTCTCAGGGGCTCAGGGATACTGTGGTAGTAGGTCTTTACCCTATTCATATGGTGAGGGACGGTCTTCTCTTCAGGCTTCTGGACGGGGCAGAGGACACGGATGCCTGGATAGAGCATGGCCGCTGAGGTGTAGTCAGCTTCTATGATGGAAGAGATAGCAACCTGACGGGCCTTTACATAGATATCACGGGCTGTACGGGTCGTCCAGTAGTCGTGTTGGACAGGCTTAAAACGGAAGGGGATGAGGCCTTTAGAGGGGTCACGGGGGACTATCTTGAAGAAGTCTTCGATATAGGCCCGACGGTTCTGCCTATACCAGAGAAAGATGGCTGGGTCGTTAGCTGCTGGTCTTGGTTGAGACTGGTTTGGGGCCTCTTCTAAGGCCTTCACACCTCTTCCCCTTCCTCAAAGGGGTAGGTATTCCTGATGTTCCTCCAGAAATACTTGCCTTTGCTTTCGGCCTGGTCTAACTCCTCGAAGACTTCGTGGGAAACAGCACCATAACGGAAGACCTTCCCCGTAACAAACTCTAGTTCTAGGATGCCCCTAAGAGGGTCGTAGCCTACACTCTTAATATCAGAGGACTTTACAGGCCGACGGTACATCCTTCACCTCTTTAGCTAGGGTCGGACGGCCCTACATCCGCTTGTAGGACATCTTTTGCTAGGGCAATGACACCAGCTATACAACCAACCGTAACCTCATTAAGCCCGTGCCAAATCCCTAGTACCGCTATGAGCCCTAGGATACACAAGGCTAGGAATATCTGGGGTCTTACCTTTCCTAGGAAGAGACTTAGCGTCCTCATGCCCATCCTCCTCTGCCTACTGGACTGCTGCTGGCTCCGCTATGCTTACCTCAACGTTATCGGCAACATTCCAATTAGCACCAGTCACACTACTAGCAATACTAAACTCTTTCGTACTAAACCCATCACCATTTCCTATTTCATTTAGCTTTATCGTTAGAGTCCCTACTTCTAGGCGGGTAAAGGTACAGGCACCCCCCTTAGTATAGAGGTTAGAAAGGGTAAGTTTTCCGATTTTCCCGTTAACGGCACTTGTCGGGGCATCAATATGGATACGGTCGTAGGTACCTCCAGAGGTAACCATAGCATCGGCCTGGTGATGGCCCCCTCCTATGGCTAGCATCCTAGAACTGCCTGCGGTGGTGTTAATGGACTGTCCGTCACTCGCATTTCCGACCACATTTATCGTGTGGGCATTGATATTGGTGAAGTCCATTGACTTACAACGGGACTTTTCAATAATCAACTCCCCTATTTCCAAGACGGTGGAGGTTCCATTGGAGATAGCAACACCACCGACCAGGACTGCCGTCGTTTGACCGCTTGGGAGGGCCGATCCCTGAAAAATTGTACCTACCGACACATTTTCTATGGTGATTTCTCGTACTGGGGTAGTCCCCAAGACGATTCTGAGGGTGTTGTCACCTTCCGTAAAGGAGATTGGGGCATCAACAGGTGCATTATACGTCCCACTATCCCCACGCTCGAATGACCTTTCAGAAAATACCGTTTCATTCACCACAACACCACCACCAACAGCACTTCCGGCGACCAAGAAGGACACAGCCATCTGTGGAGAGAACCCCATAGCCCGTAAGAGGCTGTAGGGGGACTTCAGGATGTTAAAAGTGGCCTTCCACTTCCCACTTTCCGCCTGGAGGTACTCTATTTTTGCTAAAAGCCAATTCCGCCAAGCAACAACCCTCCTATAAAAGGTGATCGGGGAGTAGAGGAGGGCCTTTGGAGAACGCTTTAGCCCTCTCCCTAACGTCCTTAACGCCCCAAGAGGGTTCTGGACAAGCAGGACGAGGCTTATGAGGAGCGTAAAGGCTGAAATGCCTATTGCTGAACGGAGTATAAGGGCATCTGCGTAGAGTGTTGTGAGTAAACCTTGCACATATGCCTGTTCTAGGTGAAGCCACCCTCCCCAAAAGAACGTGATATGGACAGGGAAGAGGGGTTCTATCCACGGCATGGGGTTTTTCGTGGCGACAAAGAACCCTGTGAGGGCCAAGAGGAGCATCAGGACTCCTAAAATCTGGCGAAAGACCGTCCTGACACGGCGAAATGAGAAGGGCAATGAGGGGAATTTCCGTTTCATCTTCCTGTCCTTAGCTAGGCTTACTCTTAAAAAGGGGGTTGGCAGCACGACCTAAAGCAAAGGCCCCATATGAGGGGCCTCTACTCTAGGTTCAGGAAAGCCTCGACAGTGCCTAGTATAGCACCTCTACCCTAGCAAGGAAAGCTGTCCTCCTAAGGGTGGTAGGAGAGTTTTAGCCCGTCTACCTAGCGTTACACCTTCGCTTCGGAACATACTCCCCAGGGTCAATCCCCTTCCGCTCCCAAGCAGTAACCCAGAGGTCTTTCGGACTAAGCCCTGCCATAGTCGCCCAGAAAACCCCACAAGGGTCTTGGAAGTAAAAAGGGTTGCCTGCCCCCATCCGTAACACCGCACCTACAAGGCCTAGAAGACCTTCTACACGCTTATCCTGCGGCATGGCCCTTCTCTCCTCTCTACGCCCTAGTGCCGCCCCCGCAACACCCCTAACTTAGAACCAAAACGACTCCACTCAGCCACTGACACCTTACCATCCCGCAACATCGCCACGCCGTAGTCAATCGCCGCCTTACGCTCCTCAGCCGTATCGAGGCTGGAGACGATCCGCTGCGCTAGCTCTACCATCTGCCGCTTCTCCTTTGGTAGGAACCTCAGTAGCCAGTTCATGCCCTGCCTCCTTTTCCTGCTCTTCGCCCTTAGCTCCGTACCTTACCCCCTTTTGGCCCCGACTTCAATCCTCTTCTATATACATTATGTAAAGTAGTCTAAAAGTAGGCCCATACTTCTGGGAGGGACTTATACCTACTACCTCTTGGGGACTCCGCTTCCATTCCTGGGGGCTATAGGCCTAAGGGGTAGCTAGAGTCAACTTCGGGCAATAACTCTCTGCTATGGAAGCCTAGAGAAAATCGGCTGCCATAGACTAGCCTATAACTTCTGGGGGTAGTCTAGCTACTCCCCTTGACCTTAGGGCTAGGCTATGAGGATGCTAGGGGCCTTCTCGTGGATATTAGCTTTGCCAGTAGGGTCTAGCTTCTGGGTCGGTAGCTAGGGCTTGAAGGATAGCTGTCTCAAAGCTAATAGCTACACTGGGGGTATCTCTCATCAGGCCTGAGACCTTTAGCAACTTCTCTATCGCTATCAAGCTGGCGTTTAGCTTTGAGGGTTGGAGTTCCATTGAGGCAGAAGAAGCGATGGCTAACAGCTTTTCAATTAGCATCTGGCTTGCTTCTCTAGCTGTAGTAATAGCTACACTGGGAATATCTATATCGGTTGTGGCCCTTACTCTCTCATAGGTACCCTTGAATGGCTCCTGCTTACGCCATCGACGGATAGTAGAAGGGCTGTATCCAAGTTGAGTACCTAAGGCCCCAGGGGCCATATCAAGATGAGCTGGTAGGTGGGCTAGGTATCGCCTTTGGGCTGGTGTTAGGCCTTCTGCTATAGCATCCATGATGCCTCTTTCTCTAGGGCGATTTTCCTAGGGGCTATTGACAACGTCAACCAAATCAGATAGACTCTCCTTAGGGCTAAATCTCATAGCCCTTGCTGGTACCTTAAAAACAGAATAGAGAAAGGATTGATAAGATGTCAAAGTTTGACGCCGCTATAGCCGAAGTTGTCGAAGTAGAAGAGGCAGAAGAGGCAACCATGCCAACCCCTCTAGAGGTAGCCCAAAGAGAAATTGACGCTCTACTAGAGACAATCAGACTAAGCAGTATCGCCGGAGACATGGACATAGTAGCTACTGCAGCGGAAGAGCTAGTGTCCGCCAAAAGGCTACACGAAAAAGCCTTCAAGGAAGCCAACCAAGGAGCCATCTCCGATGCCGTTCATGAGCTAGCCCTAACCATTAAGGACAAGATCAAGGAGCTAGACTTAGCCAAGCTACTAGGTAGACCAGTACTGGATATCCAGTACCATTACGAGCCTGCTTCCCTAGGTTCTAGCAATGAAGGGGTGCTAACAGTAGGCCTAAAGCAGAAGACCATAGGCAGTGGCCTCACTTCTGAGAGTGTAGTCCGTAGGATACAAGATGGAGTCGTCGAGACTCTAAAGGTAAGGGACGTGATAGAGAAGTACGCTACCGCCGAAGAGATCAAAGCAGCCCAAACCCCTAACATGCAGCGATGGGCTATTAGGCTCTACCCTCAAATTAACGCTAGTCTAGGATTCCAAGAGGTGCTAGTCTAAGATTCCAAGTAGCCTCAAAGGTACCAGCAGAGAAGAGGCCCCCGATTATGGGGGCCTTTTCTTTTGGCTAATAGGCTAGTCGTTATGTAAAGTATTGCAGCTCCACTTCTTGACATAACGTTGGGCTAGGCTAGGGCTAGACTTCCATCGGGTAGGTAGTAGACATCAAATGATGTACGGCCTACGAACAGCCTATGATGTACGGCCTACGAATAGCCCAAGGCCTAACGATAGATAGAACCTAACGCTATACAGAATTCGAGCAATAAACAGAACGCCCGTTCTCAAATGGGGGTTCCTCAGATTCAAATCAGGGAAAACTTGACAAAGTCAACGATATGTGGTAAACTTCCTAGTGTAGGCCGAAGGCATACAAACTTTAAGAGGCCTATAAGAAAGGGGCTAGGCATGATGACTAGGGAACAGTGGCTAAAGCAACAAGGGCTAGACCAACGCCCTCCGCTAGGGAGTGGGGAGTATCTAGGGTTCAGTAACCAAGAAACTTGGAACACTCACCTATGGATAACGAATGACTACTCACTCTATAGCATCATAGGGCAAAGGGCTGAGAGATGCCGTAGCGTCTTGGAGCTAGCCAATTGGATAGAAGACCTACTGCTAACCCGCTGGGTAAATAGGACACCAGACGGTAATAGCCTAGGCCCAGTGAATTGGGTAGAGGTAGCAGCAACGTGGGCCGATGCTAACGAGCTTTTCTACGACGAAAGGAGTATCTAATGCCTAACACTACATGGGAGCATGGCGGTAGTGCTTGCGATGATCACGCAGAGAAACTCTTTGTAGGGCTAGGGAATCGTATTAGGTTCTACCTAACAGACAATACGCCAATCCTAGGAAACTACACTCTATGTGAGGCACATAGTACGGGATGCAAGAATCCAGCAACCTATGCTTACGACTTAGCGATTAGGTACGGCGTCTAAAGGGGCTAGGGCTAGGGCTTATAAAATATTAGTAGTAAGGGAGAGATGTAATGGAAACCGTAGGAACGAAAGTAGAAACTCTAACGGCTAACGTACCAAACAAGAAGCCTTATCTTGTATCGGACTCCCTAAGGAAAAGATTAAACGTGGTTGATTCAATCCTTAGTGAAGGGGCTAACGTTAACGTGCTTATAAGTGGGCCTAAAGGATGTGGTAAGACCGAGCTAGTTACACAGTATGCAGCCACTAGAGGTAGGCCTCTAGCTACGATCCAAGTAGGTGGCTTATCCGAACCTAAGCAACTCTTCGGACAAATGGTACTTAAAGACGGGGCTACTAGCTACCAACCAGGGCTATTCATTAAGGCTATTAGCACTCCTAACGCAGTCATACACTTAGAGGAACTTAATAGGCCTGAGAGTGATAAGGCCCTTAACGCTATCTTCTCAGTGTTAGACGATAGCACTAGGGGTATATGGCTCGACGAACTAGGAGTCTTTATTAGGGTAGCCGAAGGGGTTAGCTTCTTTGCTACCCTTAACGAGGGCTACGAGTATATCGGTACGATGCCACTAGACGTAGCTCTAGCTGATAGGTTCGCCATGAAGCTGACCCTAGGATACCTACCCCATGATGATGAGGTCGAACTCTTACGGCACAAAACACCTAGGCTAACGGAAGAGCAAGCCGAAGAGATCGTTACTACTTGTGAAAGACTACGCCTAGAGGACAAAAACAATCATGGAGCTTTCCACGACGGTAGCGTCTCAACTAGGTCAATGCTCTACATAGGTGACTACGTTGCTAGAGGCTTAAGCTTCTTTGAAGCCTTCTCTTCGGTAGTGACCTCTGATAAAGAGTACCTAGAGCGGGTGCTTAGTACATCTCACTTCGCTGGTAGGGATGTTGGTTACCAAGAGGCAGAAGAGAACTACGATTTGCTCTAGCCTCTTACCGTAGTGGGGGCTAGAAGAGGGGTCTAGCCCCTACTGGGTAGTAGGTTAGAAGAAAGGAAGGTAGATGCTATGACGGTACTTGGGCCAGGAGACTCTAGACAGGCTGTACGAAGGTCTAGCCTTAAAGAACATGAGGAGACCTTAAAGGAATTGGACAGGCTAGTAGGTATCCCTGGTGCCTTTTCTAAAGACCCTTTCTTTATGTGGACTAAGAAAGGAGAGAAGAGGCGTCAAGCTAAGACTAAAGAGATTAGTGACTTCCTAGCTAGGAACGGGCTTCAATACAAGGCCTAAATTAGGTATTAGAAAGGAAGGTAGAGAATGGTAGAAGTAAGAGGAGAAGGGCTATCTAAGGGCTGGCGTATAACAGGCTCTACGGTCAAAGAAGTTGACCTAGCTAATGCACAGACATCCCTACAGAATCTCGCTGATGCGGGACTAGCCCAGAACAAGAGAAAACCCTTACCAGTAAGTTGGGGCTCTAAGAGTATGTCTAACCAACAAGCGATAACGCTAGACCTAGGTATGCTCAAAGACTTACCAAACCCTATACCCTCGCAAGCTATGGATGCTATAACAGGCCATGCTATCCATGAAGAAACTCATGTAGTGGCTGACTACGGGCCGATAGAAGCAAATTGTATCCTTGAAGCTGTGACTAGGCTAGGAGAAGAGGTCTTTGTTGATAGGGCTAGCGAACACTACTTTGGGCCTGTTGCTAGGGAGTATGTGAGAAGGGCTAGGGACTACATTCTAGAGCAGGGTACGGAAGAAGAAAAGCTAAAGCCCGTAACGAGTGCTTTCGATGCATGGTTAAAAGAGGCGGTCTATAACTACCCTCCTGGTAGCTATCCTTCAGCCTTGTCTGCTACGGATACGATCTGCCTACAAATCCTAACGGGTCTTTCAAAGTCCCTAGTGACAAAGCCCTTAGACCAACTCCAGGCCCCCCAGCGACGGGACTTGTACCATAAGGTAGCTACTATCCTTACTAAGCTACTAGACCAAGCCGAAGATACAAGAGTGGATAGTGTACGAGATGCCGAAGCTACTAAAAGTACCCCGAAGCCTACTGGGAAGAGCCTAGTAGATGGAAAGCAACGGAGGCCTACGTCTAAGTCGAAGCCTAGTAAGGAAGTACAAGAGGAAGCTGAGAGGCTCCAAACCCTAATAGGAGAGTCTACTACACCTCTTACCGAGAAAAAAGCCGAAGCTCTAGAGGCTGCTAGGGAACCCCATGAGACTAAGGTTAAGACAGCAGAGGAAGAGCTTCTTATAGGAAAGCTAGCCACTGCTATTAGTGACCATATCGAAGCCCAAACTAAAGACCTTCAAGGGGAAGTAGCCCAACTCCTAGAGGAGGCTGAACTCCGCAATGAGAATAGGGTAGCTGTCCTCTATAAGAAGCCAGTAAAGGATGCCGTAAGGGATAGCTCTTGGGATAAGAAGCTGTTTACGAAACTCCAATGGATTAGAAACCTAAAGAACCTCGTAAGCCAACAGACCCTTAGAGCAGAATCCTATGGTAGCCTAGATGCTACTCGACTCTACCGTGGGGCTATAGATGGGCTAGCTTTTAAGCAACGTCGGAAGATTAGCGTAGCTAAGACTGACATTACCTGTCTCTTAGATGCCTCAGGGTCTATGCATAGTAACAAGCATATCTACATCTGTGCTAACACCCTCCATAGGGTACTACCTGAAACTCAGATACTTTCCTACGCCTCTACGGGGGACACTTGCTTCCTAAACCTACATACGCAAGGTAGGAATTTGCCTACCGTAGTAGAGCCTAGTGGCGGGACTCCCTCTGGTAGGGCCTTACTAGGTACGGCTATTAAGCACCCGAAAGGTCTTATAGTCCACTTTACTGATGGAGGGTCTAACGATGACCTCTCAACAAAAGAAGCCTGCCGTGTCCTAGCGAAAACCCACCCTAAGCTGAAGGTATTAGACATCTGTTTAGGTCATGGTGGTGCCGTATCCTTTGGCCCTAACCACAATAGGGTCTACATTAGAGAGGTAGAAGACTTTGGAACGGTCTTGCTAGAAGGGGTTCAGAAGTTCTACCAGGTATAAGAAAGGAGCTTAACCCTAATGGTCGAAACCTTACATAGAGATGCCCCAGAGAGAGGTTACACGCTAGCTATGAGGTTGGTAGAGGGTAAGACAGGCTTCCCTCTACAGACCTTCATCTCCATGCTGCTAGCAGGGGGAATGGGACAACGGGCTATAGCTGGTCAGCTAGGTATCTCAGGGGCTACCTTGTCTCGGTGGCTAAGGCGATTAGGGATGAGGGACATAAAGGACTAAGACGTAAGAGGAGTGATATGAACATACAGGATAAGCCTGTAATCATTAGCAGCACAGGTGAGGTTCATGGTTGGGGTAGGCATCCCTATAAATGGGTTAGCCGCCTAACTCCTAGCGAGCGTACAGCGGTACAGGACGGGGCCTTAGTAGTTGTAGAACGTGGTGCATCTACGCATAGCGGTCATCCACCATACCGCAAGGTAGTCTATAGCTGGGGCCGATATAGGCATCGGGTTCCTACTGGCCTAGAGCAAGCTACTATTAACCAAGCTATCTATTCTAAGACGAAAGGAGGCCCCCAATGAGTGATACACAACAGGTAACCTTACACAATGTGCTAGAGGACGAGCATCCAGATATCACCACTTATCTTGACGTAGACCAGGACGGCATCCTGCTAAACGATCTAAACGATAGGGTGACGTACCGAGTGGTGGTTGAGAACATTGAAGGCAAACTGATGGTACATGTCTGGGCTACTGAAGCGTCTATAGGAAATGACCCAACGCATAGCATAGAAATAGAGAGGAGACGTAATGGCAAGCTAACCCTAGTTGAATGTCCTGAGTGCGAGCGAGACCTCGGCCTAGATGCTACGAGTTGTCCAACTTGTTCAGGGGGTAAGTAGGAAGGTTATGAAATGTGAGCACGGTAGGCAAGTCTGGTACATCCGAGGGGCTACCCCACTAGTAGCTAACCGTATCGGGCTTACCTGTATCCCATGCCTAGAACGAGAGCTTCTAAGAAGTAGTAAGGCTTAACGAAAGAAAGGGGTAAGTAACATGAGCAAGCAACAAGTAGGCATAGGTCGCATATGGACTGAATTCATAGGGGGAGTACGCTATAGGTTTAACCTTTTGATTTGGACATCCCCAAAGAAGGCCCCTTAGGGGGCCTAAGAAGGATGGGAGTTGCTATGGCTAGTAAGGGAGTGTCTGACCTCTGGCTTAGGCTGGAGGTCAGTGTGTGTTAGTACAGTCACTAGACGATCTTAGACTATGGAACCCTGGGCCTGTTCTAGAATATGTAGGCTCAGGGCTTTTGTTGCCACGGTCTAAAGCGGTTATCTTTGGGGCTCCAAAGCTAGGGAAGAGTATCCTTGCTAAACAACTAGCCTTCTGCCTCTGTACTGGGACAGATTGGCTAGGCTTTAAGACTATCCAAGTACCGCTTCGATGCCTCTATGTCCAGTGTGAGATACCGAAGATGATGTTTCGGGAGAGGCTACTAAAGATGGAACCTAACGCCCCACCTGCGCCTGGTAAGTTTATCACGGCTACAGAGTTTAGCCTAAGGTTGGATAACCCTGCTATGAAACAAGACCTAGAGCTAGAGATAAGTAAGCACCACCCTAACGTAGTCTTCTTAGACTCTTTATATAAGCTCATTACGATTCCAGACATCCCTACCTTTGCTAAACTCTTTGACTACTGGGACTACTTGATAGAGACCTACCACATTACCCTAGTAGTTATAGCCCATGACCGTAAGCCAATGCTAGGCCCTAACGGACAACCCCTTAACTTAGGGGGGACGGACTTAAGTGGGCCTAGGAACCTAGAGGCTTGGTTTGAAACCATCTTTAGGCTAGACGGAGACCTAAGCACCGACGAGCGCATCCTCTCACTAGAGACTCGACACTCAGACGTACTCAGCCCTCCGATCAAGCTGAAATTGAACCGTCTGAAGCTGTGGATGGAGAGGGCTTGACACCCATGATATGCTTGGAAGTACGGAAAGAATGCTGCGGGTATATAAGATACATAGGTTAGGTAGAAATGAAACCAATGTGGGCTGCTAGGGAAGTCTTTTGTTACTGGTGTAAGGAACCTATCTATAGGGGTAACCCTAAGTGGGGCGATTTCATTCGGCAGAGCGGACGTTGGGCTAAGCGAGTACACTTTCATCCCGTCTGCCATACGACCTTTGGGGAATGGTGGTGGAACGTACACCCCTACCAGCCTCCTAAGCCCTCAGGCCGTAAGCCTATGCCTATTACAGAGGAAGCTAGGGTTAGGAGAAAGCAACTCCTTACACAGCTAAGCTACCTCAAACGCTACTACCTAGACGACGTGGCTAGCACCCAGCAACAGGTAAACCTCTTAGCCAGGGCTATAGCACTAGGAGAGGTTAAAGAAGGGTCTTTAGAGGCTAAGCTACAAGAGCCTAAGGCGAACAAACTACGGAGGCTAGACCGCTACACCCGTAACGTCGAGTCAGTGCTGGAGAGGCTAGCAGAACCTGGGATGGGTGGGATACCTAGGCAGCATCAGTAAGGATAGTTGGTACGTTACCTTTAGGTATACCCGTCCATTCCTTCCTAACTTCGTATCTAAAAGGAGGATGATTGGCAAGAGGTTAGCCCCAGGATCTACAAAATTTTGAAGGAGTTACCATGACCAGCCTAAACTGGAAAAATATGCGGAGAGGATTTGAGAGGAACCCTATCAAGGAGGTGATCGGTAGGTTAGGAGAGCCTTACCCAGAGCCTAACAACTTCGGGAAGCTACAGGTTAAGCTACCCCTTACCGCCATCAAGGTACTAGACACAGAGACCTACACCACGGATACAGAGACTACCATTGCTATCAATTACCCTGCAACCCAGGATGGTAGCGTCCCAGAAAACTCAGCATGGGGGCTGTTTGGTGTCTCTGCAGCCAAGGCTCTAGGGGTAACAATAGAAAACCTAGAACTCACGATGCTAGCGAACCAGACTGTCCATCTCCGACGCCATGATAACCATAGCTTTGGGGTAAACCGTCAGACAGGACAGCCAATGCTAGGCCCATACTGGGAGCTAGTCCATGTAGTCCAGCCTGGGGAGACGTATGAGCCTAAGGCATCTGTTCCCCCCGTAGTCTCAGGCGGTAGTGGCCCTACAGCGGTAGCCCCGAACTCAGAGGAGGCCTACGCCAGAGCCCTCTATCTCCTAGGAGGTAAGACAAGGGGAGACTTCTTCAACGCCGCCCTAAGCGATGAGGGTATTAAGGCTGACATCGCTCTCGTCCAAGGGATTGCCTCTGGGTCTTTCATCCAGGGCCTACTAGATACAGGGGCAGCAGTAGAGCAAGATGATGGGACATACGCTCTACGCAAGGGCTAACAGCGTTGATGTGCTTCTGCCTTCGGTAGAGGGGGCAGAAGCCATTAACAGGGCTAACACAACACGAAGGGAGAGTCATGTATTACCTACTAAAGGGAACCCCACAAGGTGTCCATGCGGTAGCCCGTAGCCTTAGAAGCGATGGGGTCTATCTAAGGAGTTACCCCGATGGCAGGGTCTATGCCAAGCTAGGCCGTAAACATTCTCGACTAGTCTCAAAACCAGACCCAGATCATGGTGTGGTATTTAAGCGGGTCACGAAGGAAGAGGTAGGAGCACCCCTAAAAGTAGCGTCTAGCCCCATAGCCTACAACTGCAACCGCTGTGGGCAGCAGCAGCCTAGCGTCACCAGCCTAGCCAACCATATACGAGAGGTACACCAAACCAATGAGAGGCCCTCTCCAGTAGTACAGGCTCCGATACCCGTATCTGCTGTTACGTCTAGCACCCTCTTTCAGGGTAGTCCCGCTAGCTTGTCTAGAGAGGTTGTTGGCAGACTAGCAACAGAGCTTAGGACTCAAGGGTGGAAGTGGAGGGCTATAGGGGAGAAGCTAGGCTACCCCTACACTACCATTATTAGCTGGATACAGCGGTACGTCCCTGGTGGGATGCCTACGCCTCCACCTAATAGCCGACAACTACAGAAGGGGAAGAGAAAGCCTCCTCGTATTGCCTATAGCCCAACCCCCTCTACAGGCACACCTGAGCCACAGCGACAGCCCCGTCTGTTAGAGCTTACCCATAAGCTCCAAGGCCTCTGCATAGAGATGGACTCCTGTGCAGAAGAGATCGCTAACGAGATACGACGGCTACAACAGGCCTTCTTTCTTGGGGAGGAAACTAATGGGTAAAGCCCAACGCCCCATACCCTCTATCAGGTCGGGGGTGGTAAAGGAGGTACGGATAGATGGAGAAGACCTCTTCTACTCGAATGCTATACGGGCTGCTCTAACAGCCTTTGGTCAGCGGGGGAAGAAACTCTCCATCGTAGTAGACCACAGGGATGGGACTACATCCTCCTATGCCTTGGAAGAAGTAGGTGGGGTGTTTGTGCTCTATGGGATAGATAGAAGTAAGGAGTAGATATGACCTCTAATTATGTATACGCCCTCTCCAGCGTAGGTGGATGCCCCCTAGCGTTGTCTGCTGAGGCCCTAGGGAAGCTGCCCGCTCGGAGCCCTGAGGTAGAGGAGAGGCTACGTCTAGCTGCGAGGGAGGGTACTCGACAAGAGGACTGGATAGCCGAAGACCTTATCTCGATGGGGTATCAGGTTGGGCCTCCTGCTGGACTCTGTACCCTCTGCCCAACAGGACGGAGTGGCTACCATGTAGACCTAGACTATGGGGATGCGTCCTCTACGGGTCACATAGATAGGTTTGTTCATGGCCCTAATGGTGAGCGGTCTATGGTAGTGGAGATCAAGACGATGAGTCGCTACCAATACGCTAAGTATGTACGGCGGGGCCTTAAAGCCTTCCCGAAATACCTATACCAAATCTCTGGCTATATGGTAGCCACGGGCCTCCCTGCTCTCTATGCCGTTAAGTGTAGGGATACAGGGGTAATGGTTGTAGAGGTACTAGAGGTACCACCTATGAGGTATGAGGAGCTACGGAACCATGTCCTGGTAGCAGAGAGGGCTAGGAGAAAGGGGGAGCTAGCCGAGTGCCACGAGTACCAGGAGTTCTGCGATGCTTGTGTGCTAAAGCCTAAGCCTGAGCGTCTCTCTACCCCTGCCCCTGATGCAGGGACTCACCTTGAGGCAGCTAAGGAGTACCGTGAGGGGTCTCGTCTTGTAGTAGAGGGGGAGGCTAAGGTAGCTAAGGCTAAGCAAGTCTTACTAGAAGGGGCTAGGAATGGGCTCTCTAAGGTAGATGGGCTAGAGGTAACGTATATGCCAGAGTCAACCTCGTCTAGGCTTAACACTAAGAGGCTAGCTGCTCTTCTAGCTCCCGATGTCATTGCGTCATTGAAAGACCCTAACACAGTAAAAGAACATATTAGAATTACAGACACTCAGAAGGAGGCGGTATGACTGACTTTCAACAAGGGCTCGTAGGTATCTATGGCTATGCTAAGACTGCTAAGACTACCTTAGCTCTTACAGCCCCAAAGCCCCTCTTCCACTTCGACTTTGATGAGGGGTTTGCAAGGGCTGAGTCTCGGTTTAGCCAGTTTAAGATACGGAAGCTAGCCGTGAACACAGTACCAGACCTAGCTGACCTAGCCGATGCCGATATCATTACTCTCCCTATTAGACAGCCCCTCTTGTGGCCTGGGCAGAAGGTAGCTGGGCTACTTGCCCTTAGGGAGATCGTAGACCAGACCCTACGTCTCATAACAGACAACGCCTCGTGGATACGGACAGTAGCCCTGGATACGGGGAGTCTCTTTTGGACAGTAACACATGGGGGGAGGTTAGAGGAGCTACGCAATCTCTCTAAACATGATAAACAGACTCTCCACCCTACGGAGTATGCGGAGCCTAACTCACGGATAAGGGCCTACCTTACCAACATCAGGGCTGCGGGTAAAACCGCTATCCTTACCCACCATACGAGGGATGTAAGGATGGTAAAGGTCATTAAGGGCCAGGAGGAAGAGGTGAAGGTAGGAGAGACTTGGGAGGGCTGGAGCCACCTAGACGGCCTGGTAGATGTCCTAGTCCGTACCCACAAGGAGGAGAGGTTTGTCCCAGGGAAGGGGAAGACTCAGAACCCCTACATGGAGATAGTTACCTGTGGGTGGAGCCTAGATGCTGAGGGGCAGAGGGTAGACAACCACTCATGGGATGGGCTCCTTACCTGTATCAATGAGAAGCGGGGCCAGAACGGGACAGGGAACCTCTAGTGTATAGCCTAGCCCTAGACATCTTTGAACCCCGTAGCATAGAGACGGTGCTAAGCCAGAGCCTCAATGTGGCCCGCTGTCCCCTCCAGTCCCAAGGTCTGGCTGACTACTACTGGGAGGCCATCCATAGGGAGACGATAGAGCGAAAGCAGGGGGGAGAGCTTATCGGACAAGCCTACCCTAGGGGCAGACTAGATGGGCAGCTACGGAAGTACATTATCTCTGAGGTACGGGTAACCCTGCTGTGTGAGGGGCTGATCTCTCCAGCTAGTGATGGAGGATGTATTCTCTGGGGGAGGAGGGGGGACTACTATGTGCGGTTGAAGAGCTTTAAGAGGAAGTACATCTCTCTTATGGCCTATCTCTGGAGTATCCAGAAGAGGTGGGGGATACAGACCGTGTTTACCTCAGACCCAGTAGCCTCTGCCCTGGCGATAGGGGCCATAGTAACCAACTCCCATAAGACAATATCGGATACGTTGAACCCCTACAGCGGGGCTAGGCCCCTGTTGTCAGCCCCGAACCCCTACATAGAGACTCTTATAGGCCTCTCAGGAGCCCATATAGGGGAGGTAACGGCTAAGAAGGTACTTAGCCACTATAGCACCCCTTTCCTGGCCTTTACTGAGGACGTGGCAAGCCTACGGAAGGCCCTTGGGAAGAACTTGGCGGATCGAATACTACAAAGTATAGGGAGAGCAACACCATGATGACACGGATAAAGAGAAGAGGGGAGGGGTAGATGCTCTACTATGATGGGCCAGACCCCCACCCTACTTCGGGCTCCTTAGGGAGGAGGCTAGCATCCTGTAGTACCCTAGCCTGTGATGTGGAGACGGTCTCCCTAAAGGATAGGACACTCCTAGGAATAGGGATAGCTACGTCTCCTGATGAGGCTTTCTACGTTACGGTGGACGACCCAGAGTTTACCACCCTAGCCCATGCCTTCCTGACAAACCCCTATACGCTTATCCTCCACAATGCCCACTTCGATTTACCCCTCATCCAGGCCACTATTGGTGGCCCCCCTGCCTTTGCCTACAACGTCATAGACACCCTTATTGCAGCCCAGCTTATCGGCTTGAGGCCTGACTTAGCCTCCCTCTGCCTTGACCTCTTTGGCTACTTGAAGCCTCCTATCACCGACCTTATAGGCAAGGGGAAGAACCAGAAGACTATGGCTGAAGTGCCTGTACAGGATGTAGCCGAGAGGTGCTGCCTGGATGCTCGGATGACCTACCAGGTTTGGGAGCATATAAAACCTAACGTCCCGAAAGCAGCCCTAGAGTTAGAGCTACAAGTCCTCCCTATCCTTATAGAGGTAGAGAAGCGGGGTATCCTTGTTGACCAGGATCGGCTAGCCCTAGAGATTAAGAAGGCAGAAACACAAGTAGCCTTCTATGGGGCTCTAGCTGCTAGAGAGGATGTAAACCCACGTTCCCCTAAGCAGGTGGCTGCAAAGCTCAAAGAGCGGGGCCATACCCTTACCTATAACTACCAGACAGGGAACCCTGTTACAAATGATGATGCCCTTAGGATGTACCATTGGGATGACCCTCTGTCACACATCATCCTCTTTGCTAGGAAGTGTAGTCACACCCTCTCCTGGTTCGAGGCTATTAGGGACAAGCACCTCCAGGCAGATGGGCGTATCCATGCCAATTTTCACCAGACGATTACCGATAGTGGTAGGGTAGCCTCCTCTAAGCCCAATATGCAGAACGCAGAGGAGCCACATAGGGTTGTCTTTGTCGCCTCACCTGGGAACGAGGCCTACTCAGCCGACTTCAGCCAGATCGAGTACCGAGTGCTAGCCTGGGCTTCGGGGGACTCAAAGCTCCAACAGGTCTACGCTAACCCCTTAGGAGATATCCATACCGATACGGCCCTAAGGCTAAACGTCCCTCGTAGGATTGCAAAGAATGTAAACTTCTCCCTCCTCTATGGGGGAGATGAGCATACGATGTATACCCGCTATAACATCCCCTTAGACCAAGGGAAGGCCCTCCTCCTAGACCACCGTATGACCTATAGGGAGCTATGGGGATGGGTAGATGAACAGAAGGAGGGAGTTAGAAGGAAGGGTTACATCGAGACTCTTATGGGGCGTAGAAGGTACTTCCCCCATGCCCAATCTGATTGGGGAAAGGAGGCTGCTAAGGCTCTACGGGAGGCAATCAACCACCCTATCCAAGGGTCTGCTGCTGAGATACAGAAGAAGGCTATGGTAGCTTGGGCTAAGCACCCACAGACGAACAATATCCATGATGACACTTGGTTTGATAAGCCTTTAGGGGAGGTCATAGGGGAGCCTGGGGCTCTAGCCCCCTTTGATGCCCCCTTAAAGAGAAAGCGAGGGGCTAACTTTGGAGAGATTTATGATGCTTAGGAGAGCTAGTTCTGTTGGGAGGCCCTATGCCACACTACCATCACCGTAATGTAGGGGTCTGTGTAGAGGAGTGTAAGAGGTTTGAGACATCTCTATCCTGTCCTGTCCCCGATGAGGAGGGAGCCCTGTACCAGACGAGGGGCGTTATGCTACTTGGTGAGGCTCCTGGGAAGGAAGAACGGGATGGACTCCAGCCCTTTATTGGCCCTGCTGGAGGGTGGTTAAACAGGGCTATTGCTGAGAGTGGCTACCCCAACCTGAGAGACCACTTCTACCTCCTCAATGTTGTCCGCTGCTACGCCAAGGGGAACCCTCCCCCCACGAAGGCAGAGATCGAGTTTCATCGGCCTTTTGTCCTAGAGGCCATCTATGAGGCTGACCCCGCCTGTATCGTGCTCCTAGGGGCCATACCGTTGAAGTTCTTCAGCGTTACGGGGGGTGTCGGAAGCAGACAGGGACAGCGAATACCCTGGGAGGGGCGAATCCTCTGTCCCACCTACCATCCCTCCTATGCGATGAGGACACGGAGCGACCACTATAGGGAGAAAATAGGGCAGGACATCAAGATGGCATGGGACTTGGCACAGCAGATAAAGAACCAGCCTAAGCGAGAGCCTATCAGGGAGATTCCTCGAAGCTAATCTAGAAGAAGGAGGTTAAGATATTGAGTACATTACAAGGCAAACCCTTAACAGCTAGGGAGGTTATCTGTTTCTACTGTCTAGGGGAGAAGCATACGGAGTGCTTAGGGAACTACGTTGTGGACGGGGCTAGTCGAAGGTGTGTCTGCTGCCTACGGACGACACTCCCTCCTAAGGTAAAGGTTCGGAGTAGGATGGCAAACAAGAGGGCTGCCCGTAAACACTTTACCCCAAAGAAGAAGGCTGTGGTGATCTGGTGATTGGCTAGAAACGATAGCCAATCATCTCTAGAGCTTGGGCATATCGTGTAGTCAAGTCGATGTCCTTGCTGTGTAAGTGAGGAGCCCAGTTTTCGTCCTGTAGCTCCCATTGGTGTTGGAACTCTTTCGTGGCCCCACAGAGCTTACAAGTACCTGTAGTGTAAGGACTCTTTGGGGCCTCCAGCATCCAGTGATGGGTACACATCCTAACCTCTGAAGTAGAGCCCCGCTAAGCCTGCTAGGACAATAAGGAGGAGGGCTCTGTTAATGTTTACATCTGCTTTAAGCCCCCCAATAGAGTAGTAGACCTCGATCAAGAACTCTAGCCACCCCTCAGGAGTCCTTGCCTTCTCTAGGGAAATAGGATTTCCTAGGGTTCTCTTAGGAGTCTTAAAAGGGTTCTTCACTAGAGCACTTCTCTTACTTCTACCGCTACGCTCTCTACATGGGACGGGAGGTCATCATAGGGGCTTAGCTGTCTCCCCATATGGTCTAGCCACCCTAGTAGGTCAACCGTCACATACCGAGTCCCTGTCTTTCCATAGGAGAAGGCTTGGAGAGGGATGTTTCCTTCTGCTGTATGAAGGGTCTTGATGATAGCTTCGACTGTCCTATTGTTGTTGTTAGCTGTAAGGGGGAGGTCTATGGTAAATCTAAACCCATCCAACACCTTAGAGCCGTCAGTCTCTGCTGTGTCTTTCCTGATCCTCTTCTTATAGATAACCTCTACATCCCCACCCTTAGGGGTATTCGTGTTTGTCCCTGCTCGGTTAAAGTTCTCTCTTAACTGGAACTGCCTCCCTGCTATCCCAGCACCAGAACCTAGCTGGACTTCCTTTGCTCCAGAGAGCACATTCCCTATATCCGTAGTCGGAGTAGCCCCATCCACCCCTCTATCAAGGTTGATGTATTCGCCTGAGGTGCTGCCTGACAGGTCATCGGCCTCCCGAAAGACGGCAATCCATGTCGCATCATCCCTAGGCATCCCTCCATCGAAGCGGGGCCTATCCATAACCCCGTCAGCCTCTCTCTTAACAGCCACACCAGAGGCAGGAGAGGCAAGAGGTTCGGCTTGGAAGAGGGTATCTGAGGTACGGGTGGCTGTGCGGGCTGAGAAGTGGAGGCGTACTGTGCCATCATCTCTAGCGGAGAGGGCAAGGACTTCTAGCTCTTGGTTAGCAGTGCCGTGAAAGTACATCCGATGGTGTCCACAACCATCAAGCTCTATGAGGTGTCCCATCCCATTCCAAGCCATTACAGAGGCCTTCTTGGAGGCTGCATTGCCCCCATAGGTGTAGAAGAGCCACTGACTAGAGCCTACGGAAGCCACCATGTGGCCTTGCTTGGCAGTAGGGAGCCCATCATCCTTGTCTGGGCCTATGTTACGGATCAGGACTCCTGAAGAGGAGGAGACAAAAGTATACTCTAGTATCCCTCCATCCCCAGTCCCAAAGTAGAGGCTATCTCCATGTGGGTTGTAGGGGTTGCTCCATTTCCTAAGGCCCCTCCCGTTATTTGCGCTATAGAAGGGGAAGTCCATAAGTAGTTGGATCGTATTAGCACTTATATCTAGGGCGTAGAGGCCTTCCCCAAGCGTTGCAACAGGAGCAGGGTCTCCGTTAAGGTCGAAGTAAGCTGCTGCTCCCTTAATGCCGCTATCGGAGATTACCTTTGGAGAACCTGATACCTCACCCCAGACATTACCATCGTCGGTAGAGCTAGCTATCCTCATGGTGCCTCCATCCTCATCCCAGAGCATGGCATAGAGGGTAGTGCCTACCATGACCAGCTTTCCTCCATCCATATCCTCCCCAGCAGTTACGGCATTGGTAAGGGAAATCCCAGATGGAAGCTCTGTGCTAGGGGCGTTCCAGGTTGCGCCGTCGGTAGAGTTCCGTGACCTAAACACATCCTCATCGGCAAAGATTGCAACCAGTCGAGAAGGGGTAGCTATCAAGTCAAAACCAACAAGGGGAGCAGACTGGTTTGCAATGACAGTCCCCCCACCAGTCCAGCTAGTAGAGGAGCCTGTGTACTTTCGCACAACAAGCCCGTCATTGTTGGAGGAGTTATCCCCATTCGTATCAAAGAGGCCCCAGAGGTCTCCCCTGAAGATGGCCGTAGCTCGAAGGATACTGCTAGCACCACCCCCAAAACCCGTAGGCTCGGTAGAGTCTTCTTTTAGGATGCCTAGTACCGTGTCCTTAAAGCGGGTGTCTATATCTTCGGAGTCGGCTATTCGGCCTATCCTTGATAGGCTATTGATCTCTCTAGAGGGGATACGGTCTAAGCCTAGCCCATAGATAGGAGAGGGAAAGACAAAGGAGCTACGGGCAGTAAGACTCTCTAGCCGTTGGAGCCCTTCTTGTCGTACTACGGGGGCCTCGGAAGGGACTTTGAAACGTTGTACTGGCCCTTTGAGACGGTACTTTACGCTGTTTAAGGTAACAAGGGCTGACTGAGGCACTAGGTCACCTCTACAACGATGCTACCAGCTAGGGGTCGAGTCCTCGTTCTCGATAAGAGGAGTTCCCACTCCCCCCTGAGGTCTCTAAGAAGCTCTCTCCCCTCCTCAGCAGCAGCGTAAGGGGTAGCTCTCAGCACATACCAGGCAGTGTAGGCCTTTAGGTAAGCTGCGTTAAGCTCTACGTTGGTATCATCGGCTGTGATTATCTTCGGAGCTCCTTGACCAACCAACTTCAGTCTCCTATCCAAAGGAGGACTGGCTACGGTTACCATGTCAGGGGTAGCAACATGGGTCTCATCCCCTCCTACCCTTACCCCCGTAGGTTTGAGGACGAGATACTTGGTACCTTCCCGTTCATCTATCCAGTAGTCTGGGATACGTCGTCCAGGCCTGTTCATAAACCTCGTGTTATAGAGGCCTCCCCCAACAGCATCCTCCAACCACACCCCTGACAAGTACACAAACTTACTTAGCTCATCCCCTAAGGGCATCTCATACTCTTCTAGGGCCTTAGAGGTTAGGATCAGCCGTACATTATCAAAGATAGCGTTTACGGCACCCCCTGCTGTGATAGACAGGGTAATGGTTAGCCTTTTCGGGTTATCACTTACCACGAAGTCGTCTACGGTCTTCTCCACGAACACATCTGTGTCGGTAAAGGTGGGAAGACTGTTCGTTGTGATGTCGTCGGTAATTTCCAGGCTGACTCGGCTGGCTGTATCTTGCTGGATAGTCCCTCTAAGGCTTAGGGTCTCACCTGCAAACTTAAAGAAGTTCCTAATTGAGAAGGTGATCTCAGCTTTAGCAGAACCATTCGAGGTTAGTTTCGCAGCATAGCGGAGGTCATCCCCTACCTCAGTCGCTTCCCTTACAGCCGTAGTATTACTGTCTCTATCCCAGTCGTCGGGAACCGTAGAAGCAGTCCACCTCTCCATCTGCCCCTTCCCAAAGAGGACATCCCCTGTGATAAGTTCTCGGTTGGTCTTCGGGACAAGGAGGCGTTTGGCTCCAAAGGCATACCTAGCCGCATTGTTCAGCCCATCGAAGAAGGACTGGATACGGTAAGGGGGGCTTAGGAGGATGTACTTGGTTGTCGTGTTTGGAGTTGAAGACCAGGCTGGGTCTACCGTTACCCTATCGTTGGCAGCGGTAGAGCCTGAGGTAATGCGGTCATCCCCAGAGGACGTACCAGCATAGGTATAGATATTGAAGCCCTTCAGGTCGTCATTAGCAGCATGGATAAGCCTAGTAGAGTCATCAAGGGTAGCAGACCCTCCTGCTGAGGCTGTCCCTGTAGCAGCCAAACAGAGGGGAAGCATCCTAGCTACCTCTATGACGAGGGCTGACCTATCTATAGTCTCTATAGGGCTCACTACACTTCCCTCTAACCTTTCCTAGTAAAGTCTCTTATAGGCATCTACTTTCCCTTAGGCTTCTTCTTTGTTGGCTTCGGTCGAAGTGGGTAGCCACTCTTATGGGGGGACATTAAACCTCCCTTCCTCGTTGTGCAAGCTGGCTAACAACTACTGGTGTTATCTGGCTCTGACGAAGCTCCTCAAGGAGGTGTACCTCTTGTACCATATTTGCTGAGGTCATTGTGCTACCGTCTTTCCCCCAGCGGTATGCCCGATGATGCGCCAATCCATCCCCTGTACAGGTACAGGATGCAGAGTCACAGATTTCAAAGTAGAACTCCGTACTCCGCTCTTCCGCCTTATAGTAGTGTGACATTGCTAACTCCTTTCCTAAGCCTGCAACATAAGCCCTACAGAGTAGGTAAAGCTACCGCTACCACTATGAGCTACGCTAACTCTGATGGTTCTGGGTATTGCGACCCCCTGCATCCCATCCCAGTTATCTTCAATATCGCTAGCACCAAGCCCTAGAGCTAGGTACTGCTGACCTGTAGAAGACTTAGCATTTGCATTTACTATAGTAAAGTATTTATTGGATACAGGGTCTTTCCCTTGGATAGAAAGCGTTACGGTATCCGACCCAGGCACAGCCGTAATGTCAAAGAGGATTACTATCCCCCTAGCATTATAGGTGGTGATGTCTGAGCTTTGGGTACCCGTTGTCCGTGCTCCTGAGGCAAGGCCAGTTACTCCAGTATTCTGTCGTGTCCTATCCCAGGTTGACTCGTTAAATCCCTGGGAGTAGGCACCAACAATAAACTTCGTGTTGGTATCACCCTCGTTGAAGACGTTGGCAACAGCAGAGTTGGACTCCCCATCTGCTGAGGCTGTGACCCCCTGAAGCCAGGTTACATACCTGACACCCTTCTGGCTATTAGTGGCCTTCACCACATCATTAGCTGCTACATCGGTGACCCCTGCTAAGGAAGCATAGGCCTCTCCACCCTCTATGACGGGGTTGCCTGCAATGGCAGCGTCATGGGCCGCAGGGCCTTGGGCATAGATGCCAGAGGCTGAGGCAATGTTGACCCCCTCAAAGGTAGGCTGCACCATTGCATCCCCTTCAGCAGAGCCACGCCACCGCCGTACATCCCCTTCACCTGCGGCTGTGGGGGAGACCTCATCGACACTCAGCCCCATTTGGACTGGGTTCCCTACCTCAGCAGCATCACTCGCTGCCATCCCCTGCACCGTGTTGGGGTACGAGGCGTTATGGATTGTACGGTAGGTAGCAGTAAGGGTTCCTGTTGTCCCAGCCGCACAGCTAATCCGTACCTGAGAGAGTGGGCCTGGAAGGAGGTAACGGGCTGTAGCAAGAGAGGTAAGCTGTGCTACTGAGGGGGCAGAGTTGATAGCTGAGAGGGTGTAGTAGAGGATATTGAAGTAGTTGGCCCCATCTATAGTACCCTGGAAGTCTACTGTCCCATCCCAAGAGGAAGCTATAGCTAGGTTGACGAGGACGCTACCACCATCTGCTTGGAAATCTATGTTAGTAGCTGTGGTGGTTACAGCTACGGTATCACGCCGTTCACCTATAGCCATGAGGTTTCAGTTCTCCTCCTTCTAAGGGGCATCAGTTACCCCCTAGGATATATTTACCTAGATTGGCTCAGAGATCGCATAGGCAGCATCCTGCCTACCACTACCCCGCTCATAGACAATGATGAGGGTTACGTCTGACCCATCATCAGAGATAATCTTAGCTCCCTGCTCAGAGTGCTTAAGGTATCCCCAGTTGGAGGCCCCCACTGCATGGCCGAAGCTGCTGGTAGGGGTTCCTGTGGGGTGCCAATGGACATTATCCCCTGCTGGGACAAAGAACCAGATGTTCCCTGCATTGGCTGGAACCGTACCCCCAGCACTCGCTATCGACTCGGCAGAAGAGCCCATAGCTAGGGCCTCGGCAGAGACAAAAGGGGCTCGGAACTTGAGCTTGCTATTTGCCATCTCTTACTCCTTTAGTGCCTGACCTGCCATATTGACTACCTCACTCCTCCCAGGCCCTGGGCCTTGGGCTGCTCTACCTGGGTCTAGAGGAGGAAGACGTAGAACAGTGTCTACGACCTGTTTATCATGTTTAAGGAGAAACTCCCTTACTGTTTCAGGGTGTTCCTCGTTAGGCCACTCCATTGCTCCCCAGAAATGACGTACCATCTTAGCCATTAACTGAGGGTTCTTCTCCCTAAGGGCAGCCTCTAGGTCAGGGTGTAAGGCTTTAGTGGCCTCTACGGGGCTGCTAGGGACTTCTTGTGGCATTTCCTGTAACACTACTCCCTCCCTATGCTTAGCAGTCTCATAGTGCAACCTCTTCCCTGAGGCTTTAATGACAGCTCCACACTCGCATAGCATGGACTCTCCTATTACTCACCGCTTAGGATGTCTTTCGTCACCACCCTATCATAAAAGGGCCTTAGCCAGAAAGGGGGCTTCTTTAGGACTCCCCTGCTTAGGCTATTGATCTCCATAACGTTATATCCTAAGAAGGTAGAGGACTTACCCTCCCAAGGGGCTACCTCTTTTACAGGTTCCTTAACTAGCTTCTCTGCCTTTAGGAGCCTCCACACTCGGTCTACGGTACCCAACCACTTCTTAACCGTCCAGTCTTCTCCTGCTATATGAAGGAGTTTCTTAGAACGGGTAAAGCCTATCTCTTGCCCCCCTATCTTAAAGCTGCGGAGGGAGTAGACATCGAAAGCAGGCATTAAGCATCTCCTCTACCTGTATCAGGGAGTGGCCCCTGAGGGCTTTAGCGTCTTTCAACGTTTCCAGTACCCCCAGAGGCTCTCTTTTGGGAGGGTCTACACTCCCCTTATGCAAGGTATCAAGGGCCGAAGCTCCTTGCCTTACCTACACTACTAACAGGACAACCTCTAGTCCTAGCATGATGGGGTCGTCCCCGCCAGTGCCTTCCGCAGCCTTCTTGACGGCTACCCCAATATAGTTACCTGGAGCGATGAGGCCAGTAGCATTGAAGCCAGCAGACACATCAGCCACAGCCAGGTCGTTTGCTGCTACCGCTAGGGACGCAGCAGAGATACCATCAGTGGTTGCAGAGGTAGTCTCATCATCCACCCCGCCCGAAGCGTCTATGGTGTAGGTGTCAGAGGTATCAAGGAGCGTCCCTGTCCCACACCACCAGAGGTAGGCAATCGTAGCGGATGTGCTCACACAGTTCTGGGGTACCATGAAGCCACACCCGACCTCAGCATTATCATCGTCCAGTCCCAGGCCCATAAAGTCATTGTCCCTGTCCTGGGGAGCGACGTGGGTCGTATATGGGAACTGCATGGAGATGGTGACTTCACGAGGTATCTGTATCGTAGCACGAACCTCAGACGTGGAGATGGCAAACCCTACCACCTGCATAAGGTTCTCTGCCCCAGTAGGGCGAGTTGTTGTGATCTCTCCTGCGGTAGTGGAGAGGTAGAAACTAGTCCCCTGGGTATAGGGGGCATCAATGTCCACAATGACACAGGAGGTGCAGAGGGTACCAGTCTCCGTGGTCTTAAAGGTGTTGGTAGCAATAGCCTCTGCAAACTTGGTGTTGTCGTCAGCATCGGCAAGCTCCCAGTCCGTACCATCGAAGTAGAGCATATCCCCTGCTACTACATCAGTGGAGCCTATCGTAGCGGTAAAGACGTTCCTAGCCTGCCTGACGTAAGGATCAGCCATGTTATTTTCTCCTTAGTGAACTTCTAAGGTAAGTTTTCCCTAGAGTTTTAGGCTGCTGAATCTATGCCACCTAGAGCCGCAAACATCTTAGCGGAGTAGGCGACTACTTGGAGATACACTACCATCCGATAGAGGTTCTCGTTCTTGTTCTCTTTGATACCAATGTCCTGAATGTCAGGGCCTAACATATCACCGTTGTGGATGACAGTAAGTCCCTGCTTCTCCCTCCCGAATTTCACAGCAAAGATAGAGGTTGCCGTGCTGGAAGGCCAGGTGCTTGTATCGTTGTACTGCTCGGAGTTACTGATCCAGTCTGTGATAACAATCGGGATGCCATTGTACCGACGTACCTGGTGACCGAATAACTCAATGTTATCCATGACAACACCAGAGCCAGAAGCACGGGAGAGGGAGGTCACCTTCCGTCTCATCGTCTTGTTCATGATGAGGGCATCAGGAAGACCACTCTCTACCTGGTCTATCATAGCGTCTAGTCGGTCAACGGTAAGCTCTGTCTCAGCAGCCCCAGGGCCGTCTACATTACCATCATCCATAGCCATCATACGGGTCTCTGAACGGGCTAGGGAATCAAGCCCCTCATACTCTGTAGAGGTAGCTTCAGGCTCCCCAACAATGAAAAGCTGGGAGAGCTTACGAGACAGGCCTTTGGACATCAGGCTAAAGAGCACGGCCTTTTGGTCTTGGACGTTGCTCCGAGTCTGCATGGCATAACGGTCAAGGGGGGACTGTACCCCAACAATGGTCAGGGTTGTGGTTTTCTTGGTGAAGGTAGGCTCGGTGTCATTCCAAGTGTCACCTACTGCGTGGGTGGCAGCAGTTGGAAGAGCGTTCTCTCTGTTGTAGACGAGAGAGTTCCCGTTGTGGCTCTCAAACTGGAGCCAGGGCATCAACTCGTCATGGGTGATAACGTTCTCGAAGACACCAGCGATTACCTTATCATTAGCTAATTTAGCATATTCACTAAGTGTGGGAATCTTATCTGTTTCCTCCTAAGGAATATTAGGTTCCTTCTTGGTCTCTAAGTCCTGCCGCAATCTTATCTGTGGCTGAGAGGTCTCGCCAGGACTCGTTAGGGACACCTGAGGTGGAACCTGGGTTAGCCGTCTTAGTAGGAGGAGGGCCAACAGTTGTCGGGGGGTTAATGGAATCTTGGGGGGCTGTTGGAAGGTCATCGTTTGTACGTCCCTGCTCCATCTTCCACTCATAGGCCTTCAGACGCATATCCTTAGGGTCGTCTAGGCCTACAAACTCTGCTTCTGGCACTCCCATTGACTGGGCTAACTCCTTGGCTGTCACCGCTAACTCACGAGAGAGAAGTTTGTCGGAGGTTTCCTCTGCCTGCCGTAGGGCCTCTCTGACCTTTCTGGCATTAGCTTTAGCCTCCTCATCGTCTCCGTAGAGATCAGCATCTTTAGAGGTATTTCTTAGCTCCTCTATGTCCCTCTTAACGTTTCCTATCTGGCTACGAAGGTCTCCTATGGTAGCATCCCTTTGACCTAAAAGCTTTCGGGTTACCTTTAGCTCTGTCTCTAAGGCTTCGGTCTTCCTAGTAGTCTCTAGCAGGGCTTCCTGGTTAGTAGGCCTACTACGCCTAGACTTAGAGTCGCTGCTGGAGCCTGTCTGCTCGGTTGCTGGGCCTGCCTTAGTGTCTTCTGCCATCTTACCTCCCTGAAGAACTCTAGTAGGAGAGTAGAGAATAGCTAGTAGGGTTGTCAATAGGGACGCTAGTAGCCTAGCACACTGGTAGGGACAAACAAAGACCCCCTGAGGGGCTAGTTCAGGGGGCCTTGGGGGAAGGGAGAGATATGGGTGAGGAAGACAAACAACCTCTAAGCTTTAACTCTATTATAACAAACGTCTCCGCCTCTCTTCAAGGAGGATACGGGCCTCTAGGGTACGGAGTCTTGTCGCCTTACCCCAAAAGTAGAGGGCTGCATCTACCTCAGGGTCTGTGTCTCGAAGCTGCTGCCTAACCCTAGTTAGGGTACGCCTCATTTTTATTATACGAGGATGCTTCTTTAGCCTCTCTATAGTATCAACCTTCCCTCTACGGGTAGCCGCCTGGAGAGCCCTCCATATTGTATTGGTCTCAGGGTTCTGTAGAAGGTACCTCTCCTGAGCGTTCCAATAGCGTTCCAAAAGGCTTTTGTCATCGTGCCACTGGTGCCAAAGTGGGGGAACCTCCTTGTTGGCACGGAAGGATGCCTCAATGTTGTTCACTGTGTCCTGGCCGTACTTGCTTACCATTGCTGCGAGGTGTTCCTTAGCTCGTTCTGGCAGGAAGTCCCCAAAGGCGTCTTCCAAATCAGGGTTAGCGATAACCGTAGCAATGTATTCTGCCCTAGCAACATCTTCTAGAGGTACGAACTCCTTTCCCTCGGTCATCTCCTGTAGCTTAGTAAGGGCTTCCGCATGATCCCCATCTACTTGGTAGAGATCAGAGATCATCGTACCGTATATGGTGTTAATATCTTGCATTGTCTTTAAGAACTTAGCAGGGGAACGCCTGCCTATTACCGACCCAAAAGCAGCGTGTCCTGCGTGTGTTTCCCAGAAGGCACGGGCCGTGTCCCCTTCACGGAAGAAGGTATTGAGGTCAATGTCTCCTCGCTCTTGCTGCTGGGCCGTCGTGAGCTTCTGCCATTTCTCAAGCTCAGCCTGCCTGGTATCAATAGCTTGGATACCTGTTTCCCCCTGGGTAATCCGTTGTTTCTGGCGGTAGGAGAGTACATCCCAGGTAAGGCCCGTCTCCTCAGCCTCCTTACGCTGGTCTGGGGCTAGCTGGGACAAGGGTATAAGAGCAGCCAACTCATCTCGAAGCTCGTCCCTATACTCTCGACGCTGTTTGGGCCAGCTACGGAGGCCAAAAAAGTCACCTGCCATCCCTATCCAGCCTGCTGGGGGGTCATCAGCGATACGGGCCTCCAACCAGAAGGGGAGAAGACGACCCTCTATTTCATGCCGAAAGAACTGGAGTGGGGTCTTTACAGGTTCCCCGATAAAAGTCTCTCTACCAGGAGCTATTCCTGGGATAGGGACTACATCCAGAACAGCAGAGGTAAGAGGGGCTGCACTACCCCTGAACCATCGACTTATATGACCTGCCGCTTCCTCTGGGTCGTCGGAGGCTCCTGCTCGTACCACAGTCCTTACAATAGAGTAGGCCTTACCCCCAAGACCAAGATGATGCCCGTCTACCTCAAGCATCATAAAGTCAGCCCCATCCCCTCCTTGATCTCTACTACGGGGGTCGAGGTGGATAGGCTTGTTGAGGGCTGTGCATACCGCTATATAGGCAGCTACCGTCCCCACAAAGAACTTACCAAAGGCCCGACGGGATTCTGCTCCTTGCCAGCCCCCTTGGACTGACTGGGCCATTAGCCCTGTCATAGCCCTTGTCCAACGAGGAGCTAGGAAGAAGGCTACGGACTCTACCTCACGTTGGGTTGCCGAGACTCCTAGCCTCTTAGTAGAGATAACCCCTGTCATCTTGTTAATGTGCTGGGCTACATCATCTACGGAAGCTGCTCCCTTCTGTATGGCTGGGAGATAGGCCTGCCCCATCTCCATACGGGCTACATCAAAGAACATCTCGTAAGAGGCTGAGAAGCGTCCAAAAACCTGACGGAAGAGGGTCGTTCCACCTGGAACCTTGGGAAGTGTACGGGCTACATACCCCCCAGGTTGAACAGCCTCCATAAACTCAGGGGAGCCCATGTGGAGACGCCTACCATAGAAATGGAAAAGACGTTGGACATCATCACTGCCTAGGTATGCCTGTCTCTGAGCAGGATCAATGAGGGATAAGAAGGACTTGCTAGCTGCCTTAACCCAAGCCACAGGAGCATTTGCTAGCAGCAGAGCCCCTTGGAGGAGGCTTGCTCCCTGGTCTAAGGTCAACGTCCCTAAACGAGACATAGACGAAATATCAGATATCCCAGGCAGAGCCCCACCACCCCGCAGGGCAGACTCAAAGACACCTGTATCCTCTCGGAGTGCCTTCCCAAGGTAGTCAGCAACTTCTCTAGGGAAGAGGTACCCAGAAAAAGCGGGTTCCCATACCTTCCCCAAATCTAAACGAACCTTCTCTTCTTGCCTCGCTGTCTTTGCAGCAAACCTTGCAAGAGCAGCTTCTGCTCTACGCCGCCTCCCTTCTTCTTTTACCCCCAGTACAAGGGCATCTATCGCAGCCTTCTTCCTCTCGACATTTTGAAGCCGTCTAAATGTGATATAGTCTGTCCCCCACTGAGGATGGATACGCTTTAGCTGAGCCGTCTCTGAAGCAGTTAGCTTTATGTGCTTAGGGTTCCGAGCTACCTTTACCAGAGCACGGATAAGGCCTCCCTGACCCCTTTTACCTGCTAAGACTTGGCTAGCGGCTCGGGTAGTCGTTACCCTCTCTAGGAGTTCCGCCCCTACCCGTTGGTTAAGGGTGCTTCCCATAGCCCTTATGTTGTCAGCAAGCCTTGCATCCGTGATAACCTTCATAGCTCCCTTCATGTAGGTTTCTACGATGTCTCCTAGAGGGTCTCTAGACCCTGCCCCCATATAGACCGTGCCGTTGTTAATAGCCTCCTCCGCCATATCGTGCAGACGAGAGCTAGCCAAAACTCCAGGCTTAGCTCCTATAGCCCTTCCTCCAGTAGCGGACTTCCTATTTGCTATCTCTCCTATCATCTTCACAAAACGAGGGAAATAATGTTCGTGCTTTCCAAACTGTGTCAGTTCACGAGCCCATTTCTTTTCTGCTGCACGACGGGCTAGTTCCTTGGCTCGTACCCCAACAGCTTTGGCTACGGCTCCCTCAACAAGACTCTTCTGTACCTCGGTAAAGTAGCCGTCTATAAGATCATCAGCTATCTTAATAGCTGCTCGCTGCTCGGTACTAAGCTGGAAGTCCCCATACCGCTCTATAACATCTTGGAAAGGCACCTTCTCTGCCTCCATGCCCCTAACCTTAGCCCTGTACCCACCCAGAGGGTCAACTAACGGCTTCCATGTACCTCCTGGCCTCATTAAGGGCAGAGGTTTTCCTGCTGCATCAACAAATATTTCCAGGTGTTCTGGGGCTATAGGGAGTCCTGTCTCTCTAAACGCTGGAAGATGCCCCTGTTGTATCCGCAGATTCACATCCCCTGGAAAATCTGACTTCTTGAAAGCTCGCAACCCTAGAAATTCTCCTCGCTTAAAGCCCCCTTCCCGTATTCCTGGTAGCTGCGCCATGTTTGTCCTATGATAAATCCAGGGGCCTGTCACTTTGGGTGTAACAGGGGAAGGAGGAGTTATTGCTCTTCGACGCTTCTCACTAAGGGCGGCTTGTTTGTTCAGTTTCCAGAGCTTCCTACTAGCTGTAAACTTCTTCCCTGGGTACTCCAGCCCTGGATAGTCTTTAGCATACTTGGACGCCTGCTGAATGAGTTTGTCCAGTCCCTCATCTGTTGACCGAAGGACTTTCTGTATCACCTTGTCATACGTCTCGACTGCTATACTCCCCCGTGAGACCTTTTGTACTCCAACGTTTACTCCCTCCTTCCAGAGAGGAGAACCTCGTTTAAGAATATCCGCAGGCGTTGGAAGGAGGGGACGACCAGGCATCCTCTTCACGTTCATAAAGAGGTTGCCACCTTCCTCAAAGGTGCGGAAGAGCTTCGGGTCTTGTGTTAAACGCCGAAGAAGAGATATCTCCGTAGTCACAACGGTATCAGCGTTATCTTGAAGCCTCCTCCAATCTATAAGAGTCATAGCTAACTTATCCCGTTCATCAACTTTATTGATAAGTCCTGAGGGGTTTGTATGGTAAAGGACTTGTTTAATAGGAGGGATTTTCCCAAAAGGACTACGGTGGATACCAATAGCTATCTTCCGTAGCGTATTCAGTTCGTAGCCTTCTGCTTGAAGAACCTCATCTGTAAGGAGTTGGGCATATTTCTTCCTGTCTACTTGGGGACGAAGGGCCTCTGGAATAGCTTCTCTAGCCCTCTCCAGCCTTTGAGCAAGAGTACCAACCCGTCCAAACCCCTTTGTCACACCTACAGCAGCCTTGATAGCAATCTTAGGGAGCGCAGTTACAGGCACAATGTTTAGAGGGTCATACAACCAGGCGGCATGACGGGAGTGGGGCAAGAACTCAGGCACCATATCGGCATTGCGA
>Ga0208315_1000338_pt1 | contig 37294 bp, 36 predicted proteins | sample MalvireepMed_215_FD_184239 | JGI IMG/M metagenome (GOLD analysis project Ga0208315, IMG submission 184239) | Marine viral communities from the Global Malaspina Expedition - Malaspina viral metaG DeepMed_215 (SPAdes) (version 2) | ecosystem: Environmental > Aquatic > Marine > Oceanic | place...
AAGTTGCTGTGGCCGACATTGAGATAGGCAAAGCCCGGTGGCAGATGCCGCGCGAGCAGTGACGGCAACCCGGCAGGCAGACACCGCCCCCTCGCCAAGCGCCTCAGGTCACTTTCCGCCTGTGTTAGAGCCACACTACGCCCCCGTGGCAAGCGCGACAGAAGGTCTGCCCGCCCCCAAGGGACGCGACCTTCAAGCCGATCATGAAAGCCCCGCATCCCGGCGCGGTCCAGCAAGACATAGCCCAAAGCCGTGCGCGCCACGCCAAAGAGCGGCGCGCTACCTGTCAGAAGATGTGAGAGATAGGCCAGTTCGACCCGATCAACCCCCGTCGCGCCCCGCCCGACCCGACGCAAACTGCGCGTCAGGTCCAAGAGCCGCGCGGCGGGTTCAGCCATCGTAGTGGCCGGTCTGGTGCCACTTCCAAGCGTCTGCAATCATCTTGTCCAAGGTCGAGCGTTTGGGCGCCCAGCCCAACTCCTCTTCCGCGCGGGAAGAGCCCGACACAAGTTTGGTACAATCCCCCGGACGGCGCGCGCCGATCTCATGGGGCACCGTTTGATTGGTTACGGCGCGGCTATGGTCGAGCACTTCACGCACCGAAAAGCCACTGCCGGTGCCAAGGTTGAACACGCGGCTGCCCTTCCCGTCCTGAAGCCATTTCAGACCCAAAACATGGGCATCGACCAGATCGCAGACATGCACATAGTCCCGAATACAGGTGCCGTCGGGGGTGTCATAGTCATCCCCGAAAACAGTCAGCGCCGCGCGTTTTCCGGCAATCGCATCCAGCATCAGGGGGATCAAATGCGTCTCTGGCTGATGGAACTCGCCCACTTCGCCTTCAGGGTCCGCCCCGGCCACGTTGAAATAGCGAAAGATCACATGCTGCAGCCCATAGGCCGCTTCAAAGTCGCGCAGGATGTCTTCGATCGCGCGTTTCGATGCGCCGTAGGCGTTGATCGGATATTGCGCACTGTTCTCATCCAGCACGACGTTATCCTGATCGCCATAGGTCGCACAGGTCGACGAAAAGACGAAGCCTTTGCAGCCTGCGGCGACTGCCGCCTCGATCAGCGTGAGAGACCCGTTGACGTTGTTGCGCCAGTAAAGCCCCGGCTCCGCCATGCTTTCCCCCACTTGGCTGAGGGCGGCGAAATGCATCACCGCAATGGGCTGATGTTTCGCAAAGACCTCATCCAGCCGCGCGCGGTCCAGCAGATCGCCTTGCTCAAAGGGGCCGAATTTCACGGCATCGCGCCAGCCTGTCACCAGATTATCGAATGTGACGGGGATAAAGCCCGCCGCTTTCAATGCCTTACAAGCGTGCGAGCCGATATAGCCCGCTCCGCCCGTTACCAATACCTTTTCCATTTTGCGTTTTCCCGACCTTACTGCGCGGCCCGGTCGATTTGGGAAATACTTTGCAGATAGGCCGAAAGATCGTCGCGCAATTCCTCACGGGCGAGGCCAAAGGCCACGGTCGCTTGAAGAAAGCCCGCTTTGGAGCCGCAATCGAACCGCTGCCCGCGGAACCGGAAACCATAGACATCACGGCCTTGCTCGATCTCTTGGGCGATCGCATCGGTCAGCTGAATCTCACCACCCGAGCCGGATTTCAGTTTGTTGAGGTTCTTCAAAACGTTCGGCGAGAGGATATAACGCCCGATCACCGCAAGGTTCGACGGCGCTTCGTCGACGGCGGGCTTCTCTACCATCCCTTTGACCTTCACCATATCGCCGCGCTCTTCGCTGGTGTCGAGAATGCCGTAGGAAGACGCACGAGAGGGCTCGACCTCCATCGCGGCAACCATGCTGCCGCCGGTTTCCTCATAGGCTTCGACCATTTGCTTGAGGCAGGGCTTTTCCGCCGCGATCACGTCATCAGGCAGCATGACAGCAAAAGGTTCATTGCCGATCAAACGGCGGGCGCACCAGACCGCATGGCCAAGACCAAGCGCCTTATGTTGGCGGATATAAGCAATCGCACCGCTGTCCATATTGGTGCTTTGAAGCGTCTCAAGAAGCTCTGTCTTGCCCTTTTTACGCAACTCCTGCTCAAGCTGCGGGGCGTGGTCGAAATAATCCTCCAGCGCGCCTTTGCCGCGCGAGGTCACGAAGATGAACTCTTTGATCCCGGCCGCCCGCGCCTCATCGATTGCGTATTGAACCAAGGGGCGGTCAACGAGGGTCATAATCTCTTTGGGCACCGATTTGGTGGCGGGCAGAAAGCGTGTCCCCATACCTGCGACAGGGAAAACCGCCTTTGTTACCTTCTTGCGCATGTTAATCCTTACAACTTATTCGAAAAATACAGAACGCCACGGTAAATCCACCTGCGTCTTTTTAACGGCTACGATCATCGCTGAAACCGCGCTGTCTGGCAACTCGCTTAACTTCTCTTTTCAGCCGATCACACCGCCGCCTTAAGCGAAAAACCGCGTCATCCCGGGCGGATTTTCCGAATATTCCACCTGTTTGCAGCCAAATAGCGTGGGTCGGATCAAAGGCAACGCGATGGTAGAGCGCCGTTGGCGAAAGGCTGATCAAGGTAACGATCTCTCCGGCTTGCGCCCGTTTTGCAGCGTTTGCCCGGTCTCGTGCCAGTTTAATAGGCCGGGTGAAGATCGCCACGCTGCGCCGCGGGCGGGCGGGAAAGGGGCGAAAGGGGCTGTTGGCTGTGCGCGGTACAGTGGTGCTGACGATGGGGCGCTTCAGCCCCTCGGCGTGGCCTTCATCCAGTCTGCGCAGCAGACGGGGAACATCGCTTGGCTCTAACCCACCGCTTATCAGATGGCGCAGCAACCGGCGGCGCTCGGCCGCCCGAAGGTGTGCCCATTGGGCGGCACGGTCCTGCGGTGGCAGATGTTTGCGATGGAACACGGCCCAGCTTGCCCCGATGTCGAAAAGATCACGCGGCACACGGTTGGCGCGTCGCATCGCATTGGCGGCGAAACCGTGATGGACCTCGGCCAGCGGCACGATTGCGGTGGCATGGCCCGCCCGCGCCAGTCGCATGTTCAGATCGGTTTCATCGAGATAGTAATGAAAGGCCGGGTCAAAACCGCCCACCTCCACCAAGGCATCACGCCGAAAAGCCATATTAGTGCCTTCGGTTTTGATTGCCCCTCCGGCCGGGGGGTGCAGAATGCTGGGCGTTTCGGGGTCTACATCAAGGTTTTCCGGCTCTCCCAAAGCGTTCAGTTGGCGCGCGCGGTATTGGAACGAGATGCCGTTTCGCCCCCGGACGAAACCGGTCATCGCCGCCACTTCGGGCTGTCGCGCAGGGTCCAGCAGATGGCGCAGCCATTGCGGCTCTGGCACGGCATCATCATCGATAAAGGCCACGACCTCCCCCGCGGCCTCGTCGATCCCAAGATTGCGCGCGGCAGAGATGTTCGGCCTGTCGTAAGTGACCAGCTTTAGGGCCTCGGCAAAGGCCATGTCGCGGGCCACGGCGATCCCTGCGGGGTCGGCCACGACGATGACTTCGAAAGGGGCGTACTGAAGCTGTCCCACCCCCGTCAGACAGCGCCGCAATGCCTCGGGCCGGTTCCGGCTGACGATCACGATGCTGACAGGCACGCCGCTTTCCAGCGTGGCACTGACGGGGGTGGTGGTCATTCCAGACCCATTTTCGCCATCATGGCTTCGAGCTTCGGCACGTCTTCGGGGTTGTTCAATTCCCAGAACTCGCGCCCCTTGGCCTCAACCTCGGCGCAGAGCACCGGGCGGCCATTCTCAAGGAAACGAAGCTGTTCCAGCCCCTCCAACTGCTCCAAGGGGCCGACGGGCCAACTGGGGTAGCGCGCCAGCGCGTCGGGCCGGTAGGCATAGACACCGACATGATGGAAAACCGGGGTCATATCAGTCTCTGCGTAGGGCTTTCCAGTATAGGGAACGACCTCTTTCGAGAAATAGAGCGCCTGATTATCGGCCCCGAAAACCGCCGTCGTGCCCCCGACGCGGCCCGCTTTGCGGTCGCCCAGAAGACTGTTCAGCGTGGCACCGTCGCAACGCAGAACCGGGGTCGCAATCTCGGCATTGGGATTGTCTTTCAGCCCCTGCACCAGCCCTTCGACGAACCAATGCGGCGTTAGCGGTGCGTCGCCTTGCAGGTTGACCACGATGTCATAGCCCCCGCCCAGCGCGGCATGAGCTTCGGCGCAGCGTTCGGTGCCGTTGGCGCAGGCTTCCGAAGTCATCACGACCTCGGCGCCGAAATCCTCTGCGGCCTCGCGAATGCGGTCGTCGTCGGTGGCCACCACCACACGATCGACGCCCGAAACCGCGCTGGCGGCCCGCCAACTGCGCTCGATCAGGGACTGTTTTTGTCCCGTAGCTCCGGTGAGGGCCACAAGCGGTTTGCCGGGATAGCGGGTGGAGGCATAGCGGGCGGGGATGACGATCAGAACAGACATCAGCCCGCTTTCAGCTCAACACCCGGTGCATGGGCGATGAAGAAGGGGTTGGCGAAATCTTCCTTGCCGTAGGCCAGCGGGGTGAGGTCGTCGAAACGCACCACAGCGCCGCCTGCCCCGTTCAGCACCGCATGGCCTGCGGCGGTGTCCCATTCCATCGTGCGGCCCAAGCGCGGGTAGAGATCGGCCTCTCCGGTCGCGACCAGACAGAACTTCAGCGACGAACCCGCCGAGGTCATGTCCCGCACGCCGTATTTGCCGATGTAATCGTCGGTCGCCTGATCGCGGTGGGATTTGGAGGCGACGACCATCAGGGCCGCATTGTCTGGATTAGAGACTGAAATCGCCCTGGTTTCGCCAAGCTGCCCTTTGGCAAATGCGCCCGTCTCCTCGACCGATTGACCGTCGGCTTGGGTAAAGAACATCCGGGATTTGGCAGGGGCATAGACCACCCCGCGCGTCGGCACGCCGCCTTCGACAAGCGCGATGTTCACCGTGAAATCCCCGCGGCGGTGGACGAATTCCTTGGTGCCATCAAGCGGGTCAACGATGAGAAAGGTATCGCCCTTGGCGGTATGGGTTGCGGCCTGTTCTTCAGTGACCAGCATGACATCGGGAAAGGCAGCGCGGAGCCCTTCGGAAATGATCGCATCGGCGGCTTCGTCGGCGGCGGTGACGGGGCTGTCGTCGGATTTCGATTTCACCTCGAAATCATCCTGACCATAGATCTCCATGATCTTATCCCCGGCTTCCAATGCCAGCCGCCGCATTTCTGCGACCAATTTCTCGTAATCCATTTTGCCTCCGGCCCTGCGGGCTGTCGTTGCTTCAATTAACCGTTTCCCTTATGCTGTGCAGCTAACGGAACAGCAAGAATTCCGTGCCACGTTAGGGCTTCGTCAAGGACGCGCGCATGTTCCAATCCTCCAGAAAGCCGAAATCCGGCTTTGGCTCGGCTCTCTCCATTGCAGAGTTGGTTTACCATTCCGTGGTGCGCAACGTGCGCAAACAGCACAACAACGCCTTCATCGCCATCGCGATGAACATGCTGCAAACGGTGATGTTCGTGCTGGCCTTCTATGTGATGTTCTCGATCCTCGGGATGCGCGGGTCTGCCGTGCGCGGTGATTTTCTTGTCTATCTGATGTCTGGCATCTTTCTCTACCTCACCCATGTGAAGGCATTGGGCGCGGTCGCCGGGTCAGAGGGGCCGGCAAGCCCGATGATGCAGCACGCCCCGATGAATACAATCATCGCCATCGCTTCGGCGGCGGTCGGATCGCTTTATATTCAGGTGCTGTCGCTCTTTGTGATCTTGTTTATCTACCATGTGGCGGTGACCCCGATCTCCATCGATCAGCCCTTTGCCGCCTTCGGGATGATGCTCACCGCGTGGTTTACCGGCTGTGCGCTTGGGCTGGTGATGCTGGCGATCAAGCCGTGGTTTCCGTCTTTCGTGACGATTTTTTCGACCGTCTATCAACGTGCCAACATGATCGCCTCGGGCAAGATGTTCCTCGCCAACTCTCTGCCCGGCTATATGCTGGCGATGTTTGATTGGAACCCGCTGTTTCATAGCATCGATCAGGCGCGCGGCTTTGCCTTCATCAATTACAACCCGCGCTACAGCAGTTGGGAATACCCGCTCTGGGTTGGTCTGGTGCTTTTGATGATCGGGCTGATGGGCGAATTCTATACCCGCCGCCATGCGTCGATCAGTTGGAATGCCCGGCGGTGAGACTGCTGGCGGTCCTTCTCTGTCTCTGGGCGCTGCCTGCCTTGGCAACGCAGGAGGCATGGCCCGCCCTGCATGACGTCAGCGGGGTTGCGGCGGATGATGTGCTGAACATTCGCCAAGCACCTGACGCAAGCGCTGCGATTATCGGCAGCCTCAAGCCCGACGCTGAGAATATCGAAGTGATCCGTCCCGATGACCACCATAGCTGGGGCTTGGTTAACACCGGCGACGGGAGCGGCTGGGTCTCTCTAAGCTACCTCACACGTCAACCAGGGCAATGGGATGGGGCGATGCCGCCCGTGGCGCGCTGTAGCGGGACGGAGCCGTTTTGGTCTTTTGATGTCACCGGAAAGAGGCTGAGCTATGATGCTATGGCGGACAGCCCGCGCGATTTCCGCATCACCCAGTCCGGCACGGCGCAGGGGCGGCGCGACAGCTTTCATCTGATTGCCGAGGGGGCCAGCGGTGCGGCAATCGCCGCGCTTACGGCGCGTGCCTGTAGCGATGGCATGTCGGACCGCGCCTATGGGCTTGCGGTCGACCTTCTTTTGCAAGGAAATGATGGCTGGCAACATCAGACAGGGTGTTGTTCTCTCGGCCGCTGAAACGACGGACTTTTCAAAAAAGTCCGTCGCCGTTTTCTTCAAAAGAAAACGTCACTCCACCACCCGAAGCGTCAAATTGATCCGCCCCCCTTTGGGCAGCAGCGTCGACGTGCCGGGCTTGATCCGGTCCACCCCGTGGTAGGTCAACCGCGCTTCACCGCCCATCACCACCACATCGCCCGACTGCAGCCAGATCGATTCCGTCTTGCCGCCTCGGGTCAGGTTGCCGATCCGAAACAATCCGTCATCTCCCAGAGAGACCGAAACGACAGGCCACTGAAAGTCCGCCTCATCCCGGTCCTGATGCAGCCCCATGCGCGCATCGGCATCGTAGTAATTGATCAAGCAGCATTCGGGACGACGCTCCAACCCCGTCAACTTGTCCCAGATCGCCAGAATCGGGGCGGGGATCTCGGGCCATGGCTGGCCATCGGGATGTTCGGTGACGTAACGATAGCCGCGCCGGTCCGAGAACCAGCCATAGCGCCCCGCCGCGCTCATCCGGACCGACATGCGCCCGCCGCGCGGCACTTCGGGGCGAAAGAATGGCGCCTCGCGCACCACACCGCGCACCGCGTCCAGCACCTCCTGCTGGGCCGCTCTTCCCAGAAATTCTTTGTGGATATCGAAGCCCCGCAGGCGCAAAGCAGTCATTTTTCTTTCTTCCTCACTCGTTTGGCAAAAACATCACGGAATCGCGACCATCCTGACCAGCCAATGGTTGCAGGGTGCAAATACCCTCCCTATATACGCTCCGAACCGTCGAAGGCACGTGGTCTTCGATGTCAACAGATCGGGGCAGGATGCCGAAACGGGTCCGCGCCTCGTGTCATCGCCTTAGATTCAAAGAGGGATCGAACATGTCCAAAGTAATCGGTATTGACCTTGGCACCACCAACAGCTGTATCGCCATCATGGATGGCAGCCAGCCGCGCGTGATCGAAAACGCTGAAGGCGCGCGCACAACGCCGTCGATCGTCGCCTTTACCGACGATGAGCGCCTTGTCGGCCAGCCGGCGAAACGCCAGGCGGTCACCAACCCAGAAAACACTGTCTTTGGCGTAAAGCGCCTGATCGGCCGCCGCAATGACGATGCGGATCTGGCCAAAGACAAAAAGAACATGCCGTTCAACGTCATTGATGGCGGCAACGGCGACGCATGGGTCGAAGCCCGTGGTGAGAAATACTCCCCAAGCCAAATCTCGGCCTTCATCCTTGGTAAGATGAAAGAAACCGCAGAAAGCTATCTGGGTGAGGAAGTCACGCAGGCCGTTATCACCGTGCCCGCATACTTTAACGACGCCCAGCGTCAGGCCACCAAAGACGCCGGCAAGATCGCCGGTCTCGAAGTGCTGCGGATCATCAACGAGCCGACAGCCGCCGCGCTGGCCTATGGCCTCGACAAAGAGAACACGCAAACCATTGCGGTCTATGACCTTGGCGGCGGTACATTCGACGTGACCATCCTTGAGATCGACGACGGCCTCTTCGAAGTGAAATCCACCAACGGCGACACGTTCCTCGGCGGTGAAGACTTTGACATGCGCATCGTCAACTACCTTGCGGATGAGTTCAAAAAGGCCAACGGCGTTGACCTGACGCAAGACAAGATGGCGCTGCAGCGTCTGAAAGAAGCGGCCGAGAAAGCCAAGATTGAGCTTTCCTCGTCCAGCCAGACCGAGATCAACCAGCCCTTCATCTCGATGGGCAAAGACGGCTCGCCGCTGCACATGGTGATGAAGCTGACCCGCGCCAAGCTGGAAAGCCTTGTGGGCGACCTGATCAAAGCGTCGATGAAGCCCTGCGCCGCAGCGCTGAAGGATGCCGGTCTCTCGGCCTCCGACATCGACGAAGTCGTGCTGGTCGGTGGTATGACCCGGATGCCGAAAGTCGCAGAAGAAGTGACCAAGTTCTTCGGTAAAGAGCCGCACAAGGGTGTGAACCCTGACGAAGTTGTGGCCCTTGGTGCCGCCATTCAGGCCGGTGTTCTGCAAGGCGACGTCAAAGACGTGGTTCTGCTCGACGTGACACCGCTGTCGCTGGGTATCGAAACGCTGGGTGGCGTCTTCACCCGCTTGATCGACCGTAACACCACGATTCCGACGAAAAAGTCTCAGGTCTTCTCGACCGCCGAAGACAACCAGAACGCTGTGACGATCCGGGTTTTCCAAGGTGAGCGTGAGATGGCTGCCGACAACAAGATGCTCGGTGCCTTTAACCTTGAGAACATCCCGCCTGCCCCACGCGGCATGCCGCAGATCGAAGTGACCTTTGACATCGACGCCAACGGCATCGTGTCCGTGGGCGCGCTCGACAAAGGCACCGGCAAAGAGCAGAAGATCACGATCCAAGCCTCGGGCGGTCTGTCGGATGCGGATATCGACAAGATGGTGAAAGACGCCGAAGAAAATGCCGAGGCGGACAAATCCCGCCGCGAGCTGATCGAAGCGAAAAACCAAGCGGAATCGCTCATCCACTCGACCGAGAAGTCGCTGGAAGAGCATTCCGATAAGGTTGACCCGACCACCGTCGAAGCGATCGAACTGGCCATTGCCGCGCTGAAAGACGAGCTGGAAACCGACAACGCCGACAAGATCAAATCCGGCATCCAGAACGTCACTGAATCGGCCATGAAACTGGGCGAAGCGATCTATAAGAACGCTCAGGAGGAAGGCAACGACGACACGGCGCAGCCTTCGGATGCTCAGCAATCGCAGGGTGGCGACGATGACATCCTCGACGCCGAGTTCGAAGATCTGGACGACGACAAGCGCGCGTAAGCGTGAAACGGAACCTGTGAAAGGGCCGGTCCGTCAGACGGGCCGGCCCATCACGTTCCAGCGCAGGAGCATGATAACCCATGGCAAAACGTGACTACTACGAGGTGCTTGGCGTTGCCAAAGGGGCCTCTGCCGACGAGATCAAGAAGGCCTACCGCAGCAAGGTCAAAGACCTTCACCCCGACCGCAACAAAGACAATCCAAACGCCGAAGCCCAGTTCAAAGAAGTGGGCGAAGCGTATGACGTGCTGAAAAGTGACGACAAGAAAGCGGCCTATGATCGCTACGGCCACGCCGCCTTTGAAGGTGGCATGGGCGGCGGTCGTCCCGGCGGCGGCATGGGCGGCGGTCAGGGCGATTTCTCTTCGGCCTTTTCCGATGTTTTCGACGATCTCTTCGGTGACTTCATGGGCCAACGCGGGGGTGGTGGCGGACGCCGCGCCGCACGCGGTGCCGACTTACGCTATAACCTGCGCATCTCGCTCGAAGATGCCTTCTCGGGCATGCAAAAGTCGATCACCGTTCCGGCCTCGGTCCAGTGCGATTCATGTGACGGCAGCGGTGCCGAGGGCGGCGCAGAACCTTCGACCTGTCCGACCTGTTCGGGCATGGGTAAGGTGCGCGCACAGCAGGGTTTCTTCACTGTTGAACGCACCTGTCCCACCTGTTCCGGCATGGGTCAGATCGTCAAGAATCCTTGCAAGAAATGCCGCGGCGCGGGCCGTGTTGAGAAAGAGCGCACGCTCTCGGTCAACATCCCCGCTGGTGTTGAAACCGGCACCCGTATCCGGTTGGCCGGTGAGGGCGAAGCGGGCATGCGCGGCGGACCGTCGGGCGACCTCTATATCTTTATCGAGGTGGCCGATCATGAGCTCTTTGAGCGTGACGGGCCGAACCTGTTCTGCCGTGTCCCCGTGTCGATGAGCACCGCCGCTTTGAGTGGCAATATCGAAGTGCCCACCATCGACGGGGGTCGTGGCCGCGTGCAGATCCCTGCAGGCAGCCAATCGGGTCGCCAGATGCGTCTGCGTGGCAAGGGCATGCCCCCGCTGCGGGGCGGTGGCGTCGGTGACATGATCATCGAACTGGCAGTGGAAACCCCGGTCAACCTGACCAACAGACAGAAAGAACTGCTGCGGGAGTTTGAGGGCGAAGCCCAGAACAACAACCCGGAAAGCAGCAATTTCTTCTCTTCCGTCAAATCCTTCTGGGATTCGATGAAGGGTTAAAATTTTGCCGGGTGAGGCGTATCGCGCGCCTCACCCGCAACCCTAGGTGCACTAGGTAAATAGGACGTCAAAACCCTGTTAACCGAATCCTAACCACCTTCACGCAAAACTCTGGTCATGACCCGTGCCCCGAGAACCTTGGCTGATCAGCCCCTTCCCTTCCTGATGGACGAGGCGCGCAGACCGCCGTCCAATACGGGCAAACAACCCTCTTATATTGCAGACCACCGCCAGCGCTTGCGCAGCCGTTTCATTGATGGCGGCGCGGCGGCTATCCCGGATTATGAGATGCTGGAGCTTGTCCTTTTCCGCGCCATCCCCCGCCGTGATGTGAAACCGCTGGCGCGCGAACTTCTGGACCGGTTCGGTGACTTCAACCGCGTCATCACCGCCCCTGCCGCCCGCCTGCGCGATATCAAAGGTGTTGGCGAAGCGGTGATTGTCGAGCTCAAGATCGTTGAGGCTGCGGCCCAGCGGCTGGCCCGGGCGAAGGTGCTACAGCGGCATATCGTGTCCTCTTGGGACGCTCTGCTGGACTATTGCCACACCACCATGGCCCATCTGGAGATGGAGCAGTTTCGCGTTCTCTACCTCGACCGAAAGAACATCCTCATCGCGGATGAGGAACAGGCGAAAGGCACGGTCGATCATGTCCCGGTCTATCCGCGCGAGGTGGCCAAACGGGCGCTTGAACTGAACGCCAGCGCGATCATTCTTGTCCACAATCACCCCTCGGGCGACCCCAGCCCATCAAGATCGGACATCGACATGACCCGTCAAGTTGCTGCTGCCTGCGATGCCTTAGGGCTGACCCTGCATGACCATCTGATCATCGGCAAATCGCGCGAGCTAAGCTTTCGCAGTGAGGGGCACCTGTAACGCCCGCGCTCCTCAGCGCACCCAAACCTCGACCCGCCGGTTGGCTTGTCGGCCCCACTCGCTGTCATCGCAGGCAATCGGCATCGCCTCGCCAAAGGCATCCACCCGCAGATCAATCCGCGACAGGTTGGCTGTCACCGCGGCGGCGCTGACGGCACGTTGGACCGCCTCGGCCCGGCGCAGCGCGATCTCGCGGTTGGCCTTTGCTGCGCCCTCCCCATCGCTGAAGCCCACGAACATCAACCGGCGCGCGTCATATTGGCCCTGCTCCAGCGCCCGCGCCAATTGCTGAACGTTGGAGCGCGACTGCGCGTCAAGCCGGATCGAGCCTGCCTCGAACCGGAAAGAGGTCGTCAGCCGCGCCATCGGCACCAGCGTCGCCGTCATGCGCTGCAATTCTTCCAGCGGGGTTTCGATCCCCGCCGTGATAATGGCATTGGCAAAGCGGTTGCCCTGTTCCTCTACCGGGATTTCTTCGGGCGTTTGATCCACGAAACCAGCCCTGCGGATCACGATCTGCGCCGAGGGGCCGCGGGTAAAGGCGAGAAACTCGCGTGTGATAAGCGGCAGCCGACGCGCCGGGAAATAGAGGAACATCGGCGCGGTCAGCGGGTAGTCTTCGGTCTTGATCGTGCGCCGCGCGGCATCCAGCGCAAAGCCGCAGTTGCCGCCAAGGGTCAGCACCTCGGTCCCGCCCTGTTCGGCATAGCTGGTGATCCCAAGGGCAAAGACATCCCGCGCGACCGCCTCTGCCAGCGCGTCGGGCATGGTGTGGCGCGTGACATCGCCGCTCAGTTCCAGTCCGGCGGGCGTTAATACCTGATCCACAATGGCTTGGCTCAAGCCGCTGTCGGCGGTGGGCAGATGCAGTTCAATGGGCGCGTCCGGCCCGCCAAGGCGCTGCCAATTCTTGATCTCACCGGAAAACACCCGGGCCAAGGTCAACGGCGAGATCTGTTTCACCGGATTGGACGGGGCAACCACAGGCACCACCGCATCAAGCGCCAGCACCCGGCTGCGATTGGCGCCGGTCAGATCGCCCAGCCCCAACTCGCGGGCATTTATCCGCTCCTCGCGGCGCACTTCGCGCAGGGCCATCACCACATCGGCCTCATCCGCCAAAAGATCGGCAAAGCCTTCGTTGGTGTTGGTCGCCCGGAAATCGAATCGCGCGGCCAGTTTGCCATCATCTTGACGCGAAAGCAGCAGCGCGAAACGCCCGCCTTCCCCGTCTTCGCGGTTGACCGTATAGCCCTGCCGCGCCGCGAAGGCTTCGATCAGCGCGGGCATCAGCACCGCCCCCATGGTCGCCGAGCCCGAGAACCGCACCTCGGCCACAAAATCCTCAAGGTTGGGGCAACCCGGCCCGGCGCAGGACACGCCACTGCTGTCGACGGTCAGCTCGCCGTAGTCGGTTTCGACCCGATAGAATTCGCCGTCAAAACCCAGCAAAGTGCCGCTGAGTTCAACGCTGCCATCGCGCGAGGTCAGCGCGATATCCTGCGCCGCGCCCGTAACCGCCGTAAAAAGCAAAAGTGCGGCGCTGATCGCCGCACGTTTCAACCCGTTCATCAAGACCTACCCGGTTGCGTCAGTTCTGCGCGACTTTCAGGTCTTGGAGCAAATTATTCAACACCAGAAAGTTGCCAACCGCATCACACTCCGGCACGGCGAGGGTCAAGTTCTGGGTTTTCACCGGATCGTCGCCACGCAATTCCAGCGCCTGTGCTTCGATCTCAAGCCCGCAGTTGGCCTCGCTCACCTCTGCCTCAACACTGAGCGCGACATCGCCCTCCTGCGCCGCTTTGGCGACCGGGAAGCTATAGACTTCCGCCATCAACGGCTCAGCGGTGTCGGTGTCGCCATTGCGGGTCATGAAGCCGCCTTCGCCCAGCACAGCAGCGGTCATATCGCGCGGGGCGCCGGACCAGACATGGCCCGCATCGCCGTAATCCGCGCCGAACTCACGGGCATGAAGCTCAAACCCCGCGGTGCCTTTCCATTGCAGCACGACGCGGTTGAAATCAGACAATTCGGGCACGGTAGTCTGCGCCACAGCGCCGTCACCGTTGCCAAAGGCAAGGATGAACACAGCCTCTTCCGCGAGGGCCGGGACGGAGACGGACAACCGCCCTTTGTCATCGGTGACTTCGGTAAAGATCATGCCGTTGTGGTGCACGGTCAGCCGTTCATTCGGCAGACAGGCCGCATCCAAGCTGAGTTTCACCATAGCGGCGGCCACGGCGTCTGCAGTGGCGATGATATCGCAGGTCGCGGGGATCGCGGTGCTGTGGCTCTCAGGTGCGGGCGGCAGGCTTTGAGGGGCTGCGGCTTTGACCACCCGGTCATCCAGCGTCGGCAACGCGATGGGACTGTCAAGCGCGGCAGAGGTCAGGGTGATGCCCTCAACTTCGAGCAGCGCGCCATTGTCGGCCACCAGACGCTGCGCCTCAGCCGCGCCATAACGCTGCTGCGCCGTGTCAGAGCTTTGCATGACATAGCCGATGCCCACGGCACAGGTGAGAGTGCCGACAGCCGTCAGAATTTCTTTAGTGCGCCACATGACAAGTCTCCTTCAACGGATTCGTTGGAGACTTTATGAGCGGGGATCAGGGCCGGGGTATGGCCCTGAAACGCCAAGTTATGGGCGAAAAGATGTCGCGGCTCAGGTGATCTGGCCGTGGCAGTGCTTGAACTTCTTGCCAGAACCGCAGGGGCAGAGATCGTTCCGGCCCGGGTTGCCCCATGTGGACGGATCGTTTTCGTCAAAGCCCGGTGCGGCGGCCTCGGCCTGCTCAGATGCCTCATCTGCGGCCTCGGTGGCAGCGGCCTGCATGGCGGCCTGACGGGTGGCCATTTCCTGCATCATCTCGCGACGCTGCTCTTCGCTCATCGGTTGGATTTGCCCCAGTTTCTGGGTCACGTCCTGCCGCAGGCTGTCGAGCATCGTCTCGAACAGTTGGAAGGCTTCGTTTTTATACTCGTTCAGCGGATCGCGCTGCGCGTAGCTGCGAAAGCCCACGACCGAACGCAGATGCTCCAGCGTCAGCAGGTGGTCGCGCCATTTGGTGTCGATGGCCTGCAACAACAACTGTTTCTCGATGTTGCGCATGTTCTCTTCGCCGAAAGCCTCGGCCTTTTTCGCCATCAGCTCATCCGTGGCCTGCATCAGACGTTCGCGGATCACCTCGTCATCCACGCCGTCTTCTTCGCACCATGCGATGATCGGCACATCGACGTTCAACTGTTCGATCACCGCGGCATAGAAACCTTGGGTGTCCCACTGATCGGCATAGGTTTTGGGCGGCATATAGGTGTCGATCAGATCGTCGATCACCTGCTCGCGCATGTCGGTGACGATCTCATTGAGGTTGTCCGCCTCCATGATCTCGCGGCGCTGGCCAAAGATGACTTTACGCTGCTCGTTCATCACGTCGTCGAACTTCAAAAGCTGCTTACGGATGTCAAAGTTGCGGCCCTCGACCTTCGCCTGCGCGCGCTCCAGCGATTTGTTCACCCAAGGGTGCACGATGGCTTCGCCTTCTTTCAGGCCCAGCGTGGTCAGCACCTTCTCCAGCCGTTCCGAGCCGAAGATGCGCATCAAGTCATCTTCGAGCGACAGGAAGAAAGAGGTGCGGCCCGGATCGCCCTGACGGCCCGAGCGGCCCCGCAACTGGTTGTCGATGCGGCGGCTCTCGTGACGCTCAGACGCCAGCACGTAGAGACCACCGGCCTCCAGCACCTTTTGCTTTTCCTCGGCGTGCTGCGCTTCGATTTGGGCGCGGATGTTGGCCGGATCGGCCTCCGGATCGGCATCCAGCGCGTCGAGCACTTTCAGTTCGACGTTGCCGCCCAGCTGAATGTCGGTGCCGCGGCCCGCCATGTTGGTGGCGATGGTCACGGCCCCCAGCTTGCCAGCTTCGGCGATGATCTGCGCTTCTTGCTCGTGCTGGCGGGCGTTGAGCACGTTATGCTCGATCCCGTCGGCGGTCAGCATGGCGCTAAGCTGTTCGGACTTTTCGATCGAGGTGGTGCCGACAAGGCAAGGCTGACCCTTGGCGTGGGCTTCCTTCACCTTTTCAATCATCGCCTCGTATTTCTCACGCGCGGTGCGGTAGACGGCATCGTCTTCGTCGACACGGGCAATCGGCACGTTGGTCGGCACTTCGACAACGCCAAGGCCGTAAATCTCGGCGAATTCCTCGGCTTCGGTCAGGGCCGTGCCGGTCATGCCGCCCAGTTTGTTGTAAAGACGGAAGTAGTTCTGGAAGGTAACGCTTGCGAGGGTCACGTTCTCGGGCTGGATATCAACGCCCTCTTTGGCCTCGATCGCTTGGTGCAGGCCATCCGACAAGCGGCGGCCCGGCATCATGCGGCCCGTGAATTCGTCGATCAGCGTGACCGCGCCATCGCGGACGATGTAATCTTTGTCGCGCTGGAACAGCTTGTGCGCGCGCAGACCTTGGTTGACGTGGTGCACGATGGTCGTGCTTTCGGGATCATAAAGGGTCATCCCCTCTTCGATCAGATCACGGGCACGCAACTGCTCTTCGAGGAACTCATTGCCCTCATCGGTGAAGGTCACGTTGCGGGTTTTCTCGTCCAGCTCGTAATGCTCATCGGTCAGCGAGGGGATCAGCGCGTCGATGATCTGATACATCTCCGAGCGGTCCTGCGAGGGGCCAGAGATGATCAGCGGCGTCCGCGCTTCGTCGATCAGGATACTGTCGACCTCGTCCACGATGGCAAAGTTATGCCCGCGCTGCAGCATGTCCGACAGGTTCGACTTCATGTTGTCGCGCAGATAGTCAAAGCCCAACTCATTGTTGGTGGCATAGGTGATGTCGCAGGCATAGGCCGCGCGCTTTTGATCTTCGGGCATCCCGGAATAGGCGACCCCGGTGGTCAGACCCAACGCGCCAAAGACTTTGCCCATCCATTCGGCGTCACGTTTGGCGAGGTATTCGTTCACCGTCACCACATGCACGCCTTTATGCGTGAGCCCGTTGAGGTATGCCGCGAAGGTCGCGGTCAGGGTCTTGCCCTCACCGGTCTTCTGCTCAGCGATATTACCCTGATGCAGGAAAATCCCGCCCAAAAGCTGGGTGTCGAAGGCGCGCAGGCCAAGGGTGCGGCGCGCAGCCTCGCGGCAATTGGCAAAGGCTTCGGGCAGCAGATCGTCAAGATCCTCGCCCGCATCGGCCCGTTTGGCCAACTCTTCCGTGCGCAGCTTGATCTCGTCGTCGCTTAGCTTTTCGAATTCAGGCTCCAGCGCATTGATCCGTGCCACAAGCGGACGGGTCGCCTTGATCATCCGGTCGTTTGGCGTGCCAAAGACCTTTTTGGCGATTGTTCCGATACCCAGCATGTAATCTCCCGCCGAAGTTATGATGTCTTGCGCCGATCTGGTTGCCGAGCGCCATGGCAGCCCATAGATAGTGGATGAGCCCGCGCCTCTCAGCGCCATAAGGCGATGTAAGGGGCGTGCCATACACTGTCAATGTAGCAGCCTTGCTACGAAGGAAGCGATTGGACCCAACCATGCAAAAACCCCTCACTTTTCTGTCGTCTTTGGCGCTTGCCGCCGCTGTGGCGCTGCCTGTAGCCGCCCAAGACGAACCGGGTGTCGACACGGTTGTTGCCACCGTCAACGACACTGAAATCACGCTTGGCCATATGCTTGTCGCACGCGCCAGCCTGCCCCAGCAGTACCAGCAGTTGCCCGAGGATGTTCTGTTCAAAGGCATCCTCGACCAGTTGGTGCAGCAAACGGCCCTCGCCGACAGCTTTACCGGCGAATTGCCGCCGCGCGTGACCCTGTCGATCGAAAACGAAACCCGCTCGCTCACTGCCGGTGAGGCGATCGAAGGCGTTATGGCCGAAGATGTCAGCGACGAAGAACTGCAAGCCGCCTATGACGCGCAGTACAAAGACGCCGAGCCTGAGCAGGAATTCAACGCCTCGCACATCCTTGTCGAAACCAAGGAAGAAGCCGACGCGATCAAGGCTGAACTCGACGGCGGTGCAGACTTTGCCGAAGTTGCCAAAGAGAAATCGACTGGCCCCTCTGGCCCCGGTGGCGGTTCCTTGGGGTGGTTCGGCCCCGGCATGATGGTCCCCGCCTTTGAAGAGGCCGTGGCTGGCATGGAAGCCGGCAGCGTGTCTGATCCGGTGGAAACCCAGTTCGGCTGGCATGTCATCAAGCTGAACGAGACCCGCACAGGCGAAGCGCCCGCGCTGGAAGATGTGCGCGAAGAGCTTGAGACCCAAGTGCGCCAGACCAAAGTGCAGGAAGCCATCGAAAGCCTGACCGAGGCCGCCGAGGTTGACCGCAGCGCCGCCGAAGGCATCGACCCAACTGTTCTCAACAACATTGAATGGCTGAACTAACTCATGGCTAAATCCCTGGCTGTCTCGCCGCTCGCCCCGGCCCGTTTTCCCGAACTGCCGGTTATCGACGGCGTGACATTCGCCACCATCGCTGCTGGCGTCCGCTATCAAGGGCGCACCGATGTGATGTTGGCGAAGCTGGCACCGGGCAGTGCTGTGGCGGGGGCGTTCACACGCTCTGCCACCCGCGCGGCCCCGGTGCTGGACTGCCAGGCAAAAATCGGCGGTGCCTCGGATGAGGGCGCCGCCATCGTCGTGAACTCCGGCAATGCCAACGCCTTTACCGGGCGGGGCGGCACCGACGCGGTCGAGGCGATTACCGCCGCCACCGCCGAAGCCTGCGGCGTGCCGCAATCGCGGGTTTTCACCTCGTCCACCGGCGTCATCGGCGAACCCCTGCCCCACGAACGGATCACCGCCGTGCTGGGCGACCTTCACGCGAAACTCGACCCTGCGGGCATCGAAGACGCCGCGCGGGCCATCATGACAACGGATACTTTCCCCAAGGGCGCCAGCGCGACCGTAGAGATCGACGGCAAAACCGTCTCTATCGCTGGGATCGCCAAGGGCTCGGGCATGATCGCGCCCGATATGGCCACCATGCTGGTCTATATCTTTACCGATGCGGTTATCGCGACAGATGCGCTGCAACACCGCCTCTCGACCCATACCGAGACGACATTCAACTGCATCACCGTCGACAGCGACACCTCAACCTCTGACGCGCTGATCATGGCCGCGACGGGGGCCTCCGGGGTCGAGGTCGCGGACAACGAAGCCTTCGACGAGGCGCTGCGAGACGTGATGCTGGACCTTGCACATCAGGTCGTCAAAGACGGCGAGGGCGCGCAGAAATTCGTCGAAGTGGCCGTCACCGGTGCCTCTAACGATGACGAGGCCAAGGTTCACGCCATGGCCATCGCCAATTCGCCGCTGATCAAAACCGCCATCGCTGGTGAAGACCCCAACTGGGGCCGGGTCGTCATGGCCATCGGGAAATCAGGCGCTCCGGCAGACCGCGACCGCCTGTCGATCCGCTTTGGGGATATCGAAGTCGCCCGCGACGGCTGGCGCAGCCCCGACTATTCCGAAGAGGATGCCGCCGCCCATATGAAGGGCCAGAATGTCGTCATCGGCGTTGATCTGGGCCTCGGCGAAGGCCGCTGCACCGTCTGGACCTGTGACCTTACCCACGGCTACATCGACATCAACGCCGACTACCGGTCCTGAGCGCATGAAAACATTGCTCGTTTCCGCGGCGGCCTTGATCGATATCGATGGCCGCGTGCTTTTGGCACAGCGGCCCGAAGGCAAGCCAATGGCGGGCCTATGGGAGTTTCCCGGCGGCAAGATCGAACCCGGTGAAACGCCAGAGGCGGCGTTGATCCGGGAGTTGCACGAAGAGTTGGGGATCGAGACATGGGCATCCTGTCTCGCGCCGCTGACCTTTGCCAGCCATAGCTACAGTGATTTTCATCTGCTGATGCCGCTTTTTGCCTGTCGCAAATGGGGCGGCACCCCGGTTTCGCGCGAAGGACAGACCCTGAAATGGGTACGTCCCAATGAAATGCGCGGCTATCCGATGCCCGAGGCAGACGTGCCACTTATATCAATATTGCGTGATTGGCTCTAGCCTAGCGTGGCAGAATTGCACTAGTGATCAGCAATCACTCAGCATGTTGCGGATATTTTAACCCAAAGCGCATCATACTGAGGCAGAGTTGTAACATCTGTATGAAAGGGTGCCGACATGTTGAGAACCATCGCAATCGGAAGTTCCATTTACGTTCAGGGTATTTTTGTAAAAATGTTGGCGGGCGGTCGCATGGCCGTGCAAGTCGACGGTAAGATTTTCGAAGGCAAACCAGTCTGAAAAATCTGCGTGGAACGCCTATTTAGGTGAACAAATAGGCGTTCCACCGCGTTTCCCCTGAGCATTTGGCAGGGGATTTTATGTCATCGAAGCGCGCTATTGTCATCCTGAACCGCGGTTCGGGCCGTCAAAACGGTGACCAAGCTGAAAGCACTATCCGATCCGCCTTTGCGCGGCACGGGGTCACGGCGGAATTCATTCACATCGACAAACGGAACGATCCGGCCAGTGCAGCCCGGCAGGCTTTGTCTCAGCCTGAAGGCATCATTGCCGTGGCCGGGGGGGATGGCACGATCTCTGGCGTGTCCTCGGCCATGAAGGAGCAGGACCGCCCGCTTGGCATCATCCCACAGGGCACCTTCAACTATTTCGCGCGGTCGATGGGCATCCCAGAAGACCTGCAAGAAGCGGTTGATGTCATCGCAGGTGGCGAAAGCTGCGCGGTCCATATGGCGACGATCAACGGTGAGACATTCTTGAACAATGCCAGCATCGGCGCCTACCCGGCGATCCTCAAGACACGGGAGGGCATCTACCGCCGCTGGGGCCGCAGTCGGATCGCCGCCTATTGGTCGGTGATCAAAGCCTTGATAGATTTTCGCACGTCGCTCAAGCTGACCATTGTGGTCGACGGCAAAGAGACCGGCCTCCGAACCCCGCTTGTATTTGCCGTCAACAACGCCTTTCAATTGGATCAAATGGGTCTGGCCGGGCAAGACTGTATCGCGCGCGGCGATATGGTGCTGCTGGTCGCCCCCGATACCTACCGCTTTGGCCTGCTGCGCCATGCGGTGGCGTTGGCCACGGGCATGGCGAAACATCATACCGATTATGAAATGCTCTGCGGGTCCGAGATCGAAATACGCATGAAACAGCGCAAACGATATGTCGCGCGGGACGGAGAGATTGCGGTAATGAAGGGCCCCTATAGGCTCACCCGTGCAACCTCTCCCATCCATATTTTCGTCCCCCGCGCCTCTGGAAAGGACGTGCGATGAGCCGCTTGATCCACTTATCCGACCTGCACTTCGGCAAGGACCGGCCCGACCTTCTTATGCCCTTGTTGGAGGCCGTGAACGGCTATGACCCCGATCTGGTGATCATCTCGGGCGATCTGACCCAACGGGCGAGGGAAAAGGAATACCGTGCGGCGCGGGCCTTTATCGACCGGATCAATGCGCCTGTCTTGAGCGTGCCGGGCAACCACGACATCCCCCTGCATCGTCCCTTTACCCGGTTCTTGGCCCCTTGGCGCTACTACCGGCGCTGGATCGATCACGATCTGACGCCCGTGCACGAAGGCGCGGATTTCGTCGCTGTGGGGATCAACACCGTCGACCGCTTCAAATGGCAGACCGGCAAACTGGGCCTGCGCCGTTTGGGGCGGGCCTGCCGTGCCCTGTCGCGCGGCGGAAAGAACACGTTGCGCATTGCGGTGTGCCACCACCCGCTGGATCACCCCAATGAAACCCACAAGCGGCCCATTCCGGGCGCGCAACGTGCCTTGAAACGGCTTCTGGACTGCGGCGCGGACCTGATCCTGTCAGGCCATCTGCACATCTGGCACGCGGGCACCTTTGCCCATCCGGCACCGGAGCATGACGGCCATCTGGCGATCCAGTTGCACGCGGGCACCAGCCTGTCGTCGCGCCAGCGCGGGGAGCCGAATGATTTCAATCTGATCGATATCTCGCCCCTGCACGTCAACCTTGCGCGGATCAGCTTTGACGATGGCAAAAAGGCCTTCACAAAAGCAGAGGCCCGGCAATTTGACCGGGCCTCTGGGGAATTCGTTCTGTAAGCGCGTGGCTTAGGCCAATGTGCGGGTCACTTCTTCGCGCTCGAAAATCTCGATCACATCGTCGGGACGAATGTCTTCGTAGTTTTCGAATGCCATGCCGCATTCCTGACCGGACTGAACCTCGGGCACTTCGTCTTTGAAGCGCTTGAGCGTTTTCAGCGTGCCTTCGTGGATCACGACGTTGTCGCGCAGCAGACGCACACCGGCGCTGCGGCGGGCGACGCCTTCGGTGACCAGACAGCCAGCAACTTTGCCCACACCGGTGACCTTGAAGACTTCTTTGATGTTGGCGTAGCCAATGAAGTTCTCTTTGATCTCGGCGCTCAGCAGGCCGCTCGCAGCCGCTTTCACGTCATCCACAAGGTCATAGATGACCGAGTAGTAGCGGATTTCGACGCCCTTCTGGTTCGCAGTGTTCCGCGCCGAAGCATTGGCACGCACGTTGAAACCCATGATCGGTGCGCCGGAAGCTTCGGCCAGACCGACATCCGTCTCGGTGATCGCGCCCACACCGGAGTGCAGAACCCGAACGCGGACTTCGTCGTTGCCGATTTTCTCCATCGCCTGAACGATCGCTTCGGCAGAACCCTGCACGTCGGCTTTGACCAAGATCGGCAGCTCGCTGACGTCTTCGTTCGCCTTGGCATTGGCCATCAGCTGTTCCAGCGTCGTGGCGGCACCGGCAGCGGCACGCTTGTCCTTGGCGGCGTTGGCGCGATACTCAGCGATTTCGCGGGCCTGCGCTTCGGTTTCGGTCACGTTCAATACGTCACCGGCCTCTGGCGTGCCGTTGATGCCAAGCACCTCAACCGGCACCGATGGCCCGGCTTCTTTGACGCGTTCGCCTTGGTCGTTGATCAGCGCACGGACCTTACCGTATTGCTCGCCCACGACAAAGATATCGCCCTGACGCAGCGTGCCGTTCTGAACCAACACGGTCGCCACAGGGCCGCGGCCCACGTCCAGCTGCGCTTCGATCACCGCGCCCACAGCGGCCCGGTTCGGGTTCGCCTTGAGTTCGAGGATTTCAGACTGCAGTGCAATGGCTTCGAGCAGTTCGTCCAGACCTTGGCCCGTTGCGGCCGAGACTTCGACATCCTGCACATCACCGGACATCTTCTCGACGATGACTTCGTGCTGTAGCAAGTCGGTCCGAACCTTATCAGGGTTCGCGGCAGGCTTATCGATCTTGTTGATCGCCACGATCATCGGCACTTTGGCCGCTTTCGCGTGGGCAATCGCCTCGATCGTTTGCGGCATCACGGCGTCATCCGCCGCGACCACCAGAACCACGATATCCGTTACCTGAGCCCCGCGCGAACGCATGGAGGTAAAGGCCGCGTGGCCGGGCGTGTCGAGGAAGGACAGAACCGCGCCATTGTCGGTCGTGACCTGATAGGCACCGATGTGCTGGGTGATGCCGCCGGCTTCGCCAGCAACCACTTTCGCATTCCGGATTGCATCAAGCAGCGATGTTTTACCGTGGTCGACGTGACCCATGATCGTGATGACCGGGGGACGGCCCTGCAGATCCTTGGGATCGTCCACAGCCTCTTTGATGACATCTTCGACATCGGCATCGGAAACGCGCACCACTTTGTGGCCGAATTCTTCGATGATCAGTTCGGCTGTATCGGCGTCGATGGTTTCGTTCTGGGTTACCATCAGGCCGTTCTGCATCAGCGCCTTGACCACCGCGCCGGTCTTTTCGGCCATGCGGTTGGCCAATTCAGAGACCACGATGGCGGGCGGCAGTTGCACGTCACGCACGATCTTTTCACGCTCAACCTGACCACCCATCGCTTTTTGACGGGCACGTTCCTGCTTGCGCTTCATCTGCGCCATGGAACGCTGACGGCCGCCTTCGCCACCGGCCAGCGCCTGATTGACGGTCAGCTTGCCCGCGCGGCGGCTGTCGCCACCTTTGCTGCGCTTCTTGCTGTCGTCGCGGTCACGGTCCGCGGTTTTGCGCGGCGTGGCAGCGGGCGCGGGCTTGCTGCCCGGCTCGCGTGCAGCGGCAGGTTCCGGTGCTGGCGCTGCGGCAGCGGCTTCGGCCTCTGCCTTGCGGCGGGCGTCTTCCTCGGCCTTGGCTTTGAGGCTTTCTTCGCGCTCACGCTCTTCGCGTTCTTTGGCTTCGATCTCGGCCCGGCGGCGCTCACGCTCTTCGGCGCGGGCCTTTTCCTCGGCCTCGCGCGCAGCGGCTTCCTCAACCTCACGGGCTTTGGCGGCCTGAACGGCCTTCAGACGGCGCTCCATCTCGGCATCGGTGATGCCTGCGGGGCGTTTCTTGGGATCGCCAATCGGCCCGGCGCCCGGCCCGGTTGGTTTCTGGCCACCCGGCTTGGGCACCACAACACGCTTGCGCTTGGTTTCGACCACAACGTTTTTGGTACGCCCGTGGCTAAAGCTTTGCTTTACATTCCCCGGACGTGCGCCACCGCGCAGACCCAATGTTTTCTTGCCGTCACTATCGCTCATGAAGCTCGTCTATCCTTTCGGATGGCCGTTGCCACCCTCGTTTACGCGCACGCCTTTAAGTCGTCCGGCTTCCTCTACAACACGTTGCGTGAGTCCACCAGAGGCGAGCGCCCCATGTATCACAGTTTGGCGACCGAATGCCAAACCCAATTCATCGGCTGTCAACCAACCGATGTAATGGCCATAGTGTGGGGTGCTCAGCTTGGACTTACCGCGCCCTGACCCGTCTACGGCCTGTATCAATACTTCGGCCTCTTCGGTTTGCAACCAACCCTTGACCTTTTCGTAGCCGGCGACCGCCTTGCCTGCCTTGCGCTGGAGCGAGATCAAGTCCACCACCCGGCGCGCCAATTGCTGTTCGACCTCGCCGATCAACCCGTCTGGCAGCGTGACCGGCTGTTTCGCCGACCGAGCAAAGGCCTTTTTCTTTACCGCAAGTTCCAGCGCGGCACGGTCCGCCGAGACATAGATGCCCCGGCCCGGCAGTTTACCCAAAATATCTGGGTAAACCTGATTGTCCGGGCCGATCACAAAGCGGATCAACCCGTGTTTTGGCTGCACGTCGCCCGTGGCGATGCACTTGCGTTCCGCACCGTCTGAACGGTCATTCGAGGCGCCACCGCGTCCCATGTGCAACCCCCGAGGCCCGCTTAGGCCTCGGCCTCCTCGGCGGTTTCGCCGTCTGTTTCTACGTCGTCCTCGTCCGCATCGGCTTCAAGCTCGGTCGGATCGACCCAGCCCAGCATGACACGGGCGGTCATGATCATAGCTTGGGCGTCTTCAAGGCTGACCTCAAAGGGCTCAAGCGCACCATCGTCCTTAACACGCTCGCCGTTGACCGTGGTCCAACCGCCAGCCAGTTCCCAATCGGCACAGGTGGCGAAATCCTCCAAGGTCTTTACGTCGTCTTTTGCCAGCGCTTCTAACATTTGGGGGGTCAGACCCTCAAATTCAACCAGGCTGTCTTCGACACCCAGTGCGCGGGCGTTGTCCAGAGCGGCTTTGTTCTGCGCTTCGAGCACGTCGCGGGCGCGGGCCTGCAATTCGCCGGCGGTGTCTTCGTCCACACCGTCGATGACCAGCAGCTCGTCGACTTCGACGTAGGCCACTTCTTCGAGGTTGGTGAAGCCTTCGGAGACCAGAAGCTGGGCAAAGAATTCGTCAAGATCGAGGTTATCCATGAACAGCTTGGTGCGCAGTTCAAACTCGGCCTGACGGCGCTGGCTTTCCTGCTCTTCGGTCATGATGTCGATGTCGAGACCGGTGAGCTGGCTGGCCAGACGCACGTTCTGACCACGACGGCCAATGGCCAAGGACAGCTGCTCTTCGGGCACGACGACTTCGATCTTGCCAGCTTCTTCGTCCAGAACCACTTTCGAGACTTCAGCAGGCTGCAGCGCGTTCACAAGGAAGGTTGGCTGGTCTTCATTCCACGGAATGATGTCGATCTTCTCGCCCTGAAGCTCGTTCACGACGGCCTGCACGCGGCTACCGCGCATACCAACGCAGGCACCGACAGGGTCGATGGAGCCGTCATGCGAAATCACGGCGATCTTGGCGCGCGAACCGGGGTCACGGGCGACAGCTTTGATCTCGATGATGCCGTCATAGATTTCCGGCACTTCCATCTTGAACAGTTCGGCCATGAACTCAGGCGCGGTGCGGCTCAGGAAAATCTGTGGGCCACGCTGCTCGCGGCGCACGTCTTTGATGTAGACGCGGATACGGTCATTCGGGCGATAGCTTTCGCGGCCGATCTTTTCATTCCGGCGCAAGATCGCTTCGCCAGCGCCCACATCGACGATGACGTTGCCATACTCTTCGCGCTTGACCAGACCGTTGATGATTGTACCGGCGCGGTCTTTGAATTCTTCGAACTGGCGGTCACGCTCAGCTTCGCGGACCTTCTGCAAAATCACCTGCTTGGCCGACTGCGCCGCGATGCGGCCCATCTCAACCGGGGGGACTTCTTCGACGTAAGTGTCACCGACCTTGGGGTCAGCCATATACTGCTTGGCTTGATCGACAGTGAATTCGGCTTGATAGTTCTCAAGCTCTTCGTCCTCGACCACGGTGCGAACGCGGGTGAAGGTCGCCTTGCCGGTCTTGCGGTCGATATCGACCCGGATGTCCATCTCGGCGCCGTAGCGGGACTTGGCGGCACGGGCGAGGGATTCTTCCATCGCTTCGACGACCAGACCGGGGTCGATCATCTTTTCGCGCGCAACTGCCTCGGCGGTTTGCAACAGCTCAAGCTGGTTTGCAGATGTAATGGCCATTAGGTGTCTCCCTCAGCAGACTCTTCAGTCTCGATATCATCAAATTCGTTTTCGTCGATCGCGCCGGACGCTTTGCGCTGGCGGAGCATTTCTTTGATCAGGTCGTCGGTCAGCACCAGCTTGGCATCGCTGAGCCAGTCGAACTGCAAGCCGATGGTGCCTTCTTCGACGTTGATCAGCACTTCGCCACCCTCAACGCCAGCCAGCTCACCCTTAAAGCGGCGGCGGCCATCGATCAGCTCGGTGGTCTCAATCTTGGCCTCATAGCCCTCAAAGGCATCGAAATCCTTGAGCCGCGTCAGCGGGCGGTCGATGCCGGGGCTGGAAACCTCAAGCGAATATTCGTCCAAAATTGGGTCTTCAACATCCAAAACCGCGCCGATGGCCTGCGAAATCTTGGCGCATTCGTCCACTTCGATCCCGCCATCAGGCCGGTCGGCCATGACTTGCAGGATGGTGGATTTGCCTGACATCAGGCGGACGCGCACCAGTTCAAAGCCCATGTCCTCGATCACCGGGGTGATGATCTCGGCCAGACGGCGGTCAATGGCAGCTTTGGCAATCAGGTCATTCGACATGAGACATCCAATTTAATCTGGCAGTTTCGTTCAGGCATAAAAAAACGGGCGCGCGGCCCGTGTTCAAGATCGGTGGAGCCTTCGGTTTGGACCCGAAAGCGCCGCTATTGAAAGGGGATATAGGCCGGAAAGCCTGAAACTGCAACCCCTCTCAGCCGAACCACCACCGCTCAGGCGCGCGCAGGTTGTCCATCGGCGCTTGGCGTCCGGGGTTCGGCGGTTGGCGCAGATCGTCCGACAGGGCGCTGACCCCGCCAGCACTATCGGCCTGAAGTGTCACATCACCCCGCTCGCGATAGCGGGGCCGCGCGGGCAAATCCGCTGCATCCACAAGCCCTTCGCTCAGTGCTTGCGCCCGTACCTCCCGCGCGGGGATCGAGACAAGCTCGACCGTATCGAACCAACCGGCGGTGCCGTCTTTGTAATGTGCCTCTACCCGCTCGGCCAAAACCTGACGCCCGGCGGAAAAGCGCCGCAGACGGTAAAGCCCGGTGCCGATCCCCGCATCGGGGGCATGGGCGGGGCGGATCACATAGCGCGGTTCGGACAGCAACAGCGGCAGACCGGGATTCGCTTGCGGCAAATTGATCTGCACGTGCAGGGTACCCTGCGCGGTAATCTCAGTTTGAGGCAGTACCCTTTGCAGAGTGGCTACCACATCGTTTGCGGTCAGCGGGCTGCCGTCGTGAAACCGCACATCGGGCCGGAGATCAAACCGCCACTGTCGCGCGCCCTCGCTCGCTTGCCAGCCGGTCGCCAACTCCCCTTTAAGGATGCCGTTGCCCGCCACTTCGGTCAGCGTGTCAAAGATCATGCCCTGACGTGCGACCTGTATAAAAAGCCCCTCGCCGTGGACCCAAGTGTCCTCTCGCGTGGCACCTGAAAGCGCCAGCCGCAGACGCCCCCCGCGCCGGGGTGGCTCTCCGGCGCTGGCACCTGTCGCGGCCAGCAGGGCCGCAGCCGCACCGGTGGTGAAAAGCGCCCGGCGATCCAGCAGAGAGTTGCGCCCGCGCGTCACCGGCCAATCCTATCCATTGTCCGCACCAATTCGGCACTGATCCCCGGCTCTGACAGGGCGTGACCCGCGTTGCGGATCATCCGCAGATCGGCTTTCGGCCAGCGCTCGGCCAGTGCGTAGGCGCCCGAAGGGGGGCAGATCATGTCATAGCGCCCCTGCACGATCACCCCCGGAATATGCGCGATGCGGCCCATATGTTCGAGGATCTGACCGTCGAACTCCAGAAAGCCGTTATTGGTGAAATAATGGTTCTCCAACCGCGAGAACGCCCGCGCATAGGCCGATGGCCCGCCATGCGAGACGCCATCGGAATGCACCGAGGCCAGCGCGTTCTCCCAAGCCGCCCATGCGCGGCCATAGTCCTGCTCGACCCGCAGATCACCCGAGAACAGCCGCCGGTGATAGGCCGCAATCAGATCGTCACGCTCCTCTTCGGGGATCAGGTTCACGAACCGCGCCCAAAGTTCGGGCCAGAACCGCCCGGCCCCGCCGCCGTAGAACCAATCAAGCTCGGCCTGCGTCATCAGGAACACGCCGCGCAGGATCAGATGGCGCACCGCTTCTGGATGCGCTTGCGCATAGATCAGCGCCAGCGTCGCCCCCCAAGAACCGCCGAAAACCATCCATTTGTCGATACCCAGTGTGCTGCGAATCAGCTCGATATCCGCCACCAAATGCCATGTCGTGTTGTCCGTGACCGACGCATGTGGGGTGGAGCGCCCGCAGCCGCGCTGGTCGAACAGCACCACGCGGTAAACCTTGGGATCGAAATAACGCCGCATCGCCGGGCTACAGCCGCCGCCGGGGCCGCCATGGAGCACGACAACGGGGATACCATCGGGGTTGCCGCATTGTTCGACGTAGACCTGATGCCCCTGCCCCACAGACAACATCTGCTGGTCGAAAGGCTCAACCGGCGGATAAAGATGCGCTGCGTCGCGTTTTTGGTCGGGATACTTGTCCATTGCCGCCCTATATAGTCATTAAACCCAAAAGAGCACAGGGAGATCAGAATGCAAGCGGATCAATCAACCATCGACCCCGCCGAGATCGCCAAATTCGAAGCGATGGCCGCCGAATGGTGGGATCTGAACGGCAAGTTCAAGCCGCTGCATATGCTGAATCCCTGCCGATTGGACTATATCACCAGCCAAATCGCTGGGGAGTTTGACCGTGATCTGACTGCCGAGGTGCCGTTTAAGGGTCTGCGCATTCTCGACATCGGGTGCGGCGGTGGATTGCTGTCGGAACCGATGGCGCGGCGGGGGGCCGAGGTGGTCGGCGCGGATGCGGCGGCGGGCAATATCCCCGTCGCGCAAATCCACGCGCAGCAGTCGGGGCTGGAGATTGATTACCGCCACACCACCGCCGAAGCGATGGCCGAGGCGGGTGAGAAATTCGATGTCGTGCTGAATATGGAGGTCGTAGAACACGTTGCCTCCCCCATCGACTACCTGATCGCCTGCCGCCGCCTGCTGAAACCGGGCGGGCTGCACATCTGTTCGACTCTGAACCGCAATCCGAAATCCTTCATGATGGCGATTGTGGGCGCAGAGCATGTGATGCGCTGGCTGCCCAAGGGCACGCATGACTGGAACAAGTTCATCACGCCGGATGAACTTTTTGACCTGCTGAACCGCGCCGGATTGGAGCCGGTGGACCGCAAGGGCTTCGTCTTTAACCCCGTCGCATGGTCTTGGCGTCTGTCTGATCGGGATCTGAGCGTGAACTACGTGACCGCAAGCCTTAATCCGGGCCTTAATCCGGGCCTCAACCCTGGCTCAACTGACGCCTGAGCGCGCGCAGGATCGGCAGCGTGGCGCGGACCTGCTCTTCGCCCAGATCATCCACCACGTTGGAAATCATCGGCGTGATCGCGTTCACCGCTGCATCCCGCGCCTGTCGCCCGGCAGGGCTGATCGCGACCATCTTGCGCCGCGCGTCATCCCAATCGGGGCGGATATGGACGTAACCGGCCCATTCCAGCTTGCTCAGCGTGTTGGTCATGGCACCACGGGTGACGTTGAATGTCTCGGCCAATTGCGCGGGCGAGCGTTCGCCGCCGTGCCACGACAGAGAGTTCAGCACCGAAAAATGCGAGATCTCCATCCCGCGCGGCAGAACCCGCGTGAGGCGACTGCGCACCTGTTGATCGGCGGCCAGCAATTCACCGAACAGCATGATCGCAAGTGTGTTTTTATCGTCGGTCATCTTAGGTCCGGTCAGGGCGCGGCAAAGGGGCGGCGGTTGGCAAGGCTGGGCACTTTGGCGCGGGCCTTGTCACATTCTTCCATGTCCATGTCACAAAAGTAAACGCCGGGGGCCGTCCCGGCATCAAGCACGATCTCTCCCCACGGGGCCACAACCAGCGAATGCCCATAGGTATCGCGGGTCTTATGCTCGGCGCTGGCATGGGTGCCGGTCTGGGCCGGGGCCAGCACATAGCAGCCATTCTCAATCGCCCGCGCCCGCAGCAGACTGTGCCAATGCGCGGCCCCCGTCACCGGAGAGAAGGCCGCAGGCGTCGTGAGGATACGCGCGCCCGCCTCTGCAAGTGATTGATAAAGCGCGGGAAAGCGCATGTCGTAGCAGACTGACATGCCGATCTTGCCAAAAGCCGTCTCGGCCACCACGGCCTTGTCGCCGGGACGATAGCCTGCGGATTCTCGGTAGGTTTCGGTCGCGCTGATATCCACGTCGAACATATGGATCTTGTCGTAGCGGGCCACGATCTCTCCCTGCGGAGAGATCAAGAATGACCGGTTGGCAAAGCGCCCGTCGCCGCCCCGCGTCTTGAGCGCGAGTGAGCCGATCAGCAGCCATATGCCCGCCTTCGCCGCCTCTTCGCGCAGGGCGGCGAGGGTGGCATCGTCTTCCTCATAGGCGAGCACCGCCTGCTGATGGGTCCGGCTGGTGCTGACGCAATTCGTCACCTCGGGCGTCAGGACAAATGCTGCCCCGCCGGCCACCGCCTCGCGCAACAAGGCGCGGGTTTCGATCAGATTGGCGGCCGGATCGTTCGAGACGTTGAGTTGCAGCAGCGCGATTTTCATCTGTCTTGCAGCAGCGCGTCGAGCTTGCCCGCACGGTCCAGCGCGTAAAGCTCATCACAGCCGCCCACATGCACGTCCCCGATAAAGATCTGCGGCACGGTGCGGGCCCCGCCTGCACGCTGGATCATCTCTTGCTTGCGCTCTGGCTCTGACAGCACATCGACCTCATCAAAGGCCGCGCCCTTTTGGGTCAGCAGGCGCTTGGCGGAATGGCAAAAACCGCAGAGCGGCGACGTATAGATTTCGACAGGTTGCATAGGATCACCCTTTGAACAGTTAACGTTGCACAGTGATCTAGGTCTCTTTGGCCACGCGCGCCAGTGCCAGCACGAAAACGGGGCCGGAACCAGCGGCAAGACATGCCTCTGTGCAGGCGGTCAGTGTAGCGCCAGAGGTGAACACATCGTCCACCAAAATCACCGGGCGCATGATGATACGGTGCCGCCGCCGGGGATGAACTGTGATCGCTTCCTGCAGGACGCTGTACCGTTCCGCCCGCCCCAACCCATCCAGCGACGGCGTGTGCCGGACCCGCTGCAAAAGATCGGGACACCAACTGTGGCCGGTTTCAGCCGACAGTGCTTTGGCCAGCAAGGCGGATTGGTTGTAGCGCCGCTTCAGCAAACGCCGCCAATGCAGCGGCACCGGCGCGATCAGTGCCGTTTCGGGCAAGAGGCCCTGCGCCGCCTGCGCCATCCACCGCGCGCCCGGGCGCGCGATCTCTTGGCGGTCACCGTGTTTCAGCGCCAAGACCAGCCTGCGCCCCATATCGCGATAGAGCAGCGCCGTGCGGCCCTGTGCCCAAGGCCGCGGCGTGGCAAGACAAGCATCACAATGCGGTGAAGCCACATCCCCGCCGCCCGGCAGCGGCACGCCGCAGGCGTCGCAGACCGTGCCGCCGATAAAGCCCGTGTCGCGCCAACAGGTGCCGCAAAGCCCGAAATCCGCATCGACCAAACCGCCGCAGCCCAAGCAACGCGGCGGGTAGATGAGTGATACTGCTGTTTGAAGTCCCCGTGGCGGCATTCTATGTGTTCCTCATGACAGCACAGCCCACCCTGACCGACCCCAAGGCCCTCGCCCATCGCCGCGCACGCGCGACGGTGCGGGGCATGTTCTTGCAACAGGCAGCCGCCGATGAGGTTCAGGATCGGGTGGGATTGGTTAAGAAAGCGTTTACCGCTCCAGCCATCGTGACCGCTTTCCCGCAGGTCTGGGCGGCCTCCTTCCCCGAGGCCAAGATTACCCCCGAGGCCGAGGTACTGGCGCTGGAACCGCAGGCCCATGATCTGGTGATTCACGCCATGGGGCTGCATTGGGTGAATGATCCCATCGGCCAATTGATCCAATGCCGCCGTGCGCTGCGGCCCGATGGGCTGTTGCACGCCGTGGCGCTTGGCGGGCAGACCCTGCATGAACTGCGCGCCTGCCTCGGCCAAGCCGAAGCCGAAGTGACCGGCGGCCTGTCGCCGCGCATCGCCCCGATGGGGGAACTGCGCGACCTTGGCGCGCTGTTGCAACGCGCCGGACTGGCGCTGCCGGTGGCCGACAGCCAACCGCTGACCGTGGAATACGAAAACGCTTGGGCCCTGATGCGCGACCTGCGCGAGATGGGTGAGACCAACGCCCTGCAAGCCCGCCTGCGCCGCCCCACGGGCCGTGCGGTTCTGACCCGCGCGGCAGAGCTTTACGCCACCCACTTCACCGCCGCATCAGGCCGGGTTACCGCGACCTTCGATATGATCTTCCTCGCCGGTTGGGCGCCGGATGAAAGCCAGCAGAAACCCCTGCGCCCCGGATCGGCCCAACAGCGGCTTGCAGATGCGCTGAATAGTCGCGAGGAGCCGCTCCCCGATTGACCCAATCTGCAAAGCGGCTATCTCTGCGCGGATCATATGCGAGGAAACCCCATGCAGGCAGCCCAGCCCCAATCCGCCCAACCAGACTCTGGCCAACCAGACTCTGGCCAACCCGAACACGGCCCCAGCGATCACCCCAAAGTCCCGCGTCCCAAGGTTGGCGTTCTGCTCGCCAACCTCGGCACGCCGGACGGCTATGACTATTGGTCGATGCGCCGCTACCTGAGCGAATTCCTCTCGGACCGCCGGGTGATCGATTACAGCCCGTGGAAATGGCAGCCGTTGTTGCAGACGGTGATCCTGACCAAACGCCCCTTCACCAGCGGCGCGGCCTATAAATCCATCTGGAACGAGGCCGAGAACGAAAGCCCGCTGGCGACGATCACCAAGTCGCAGACTGCCAAGATCAAGGCGGCGTTGCAGGCGCGTTACGGCGCCGATGTGATGGTCGATTACGCCATGCGCTACGGCAACCCATCGACCCGGTCCAAGGTCGAAGCGATGACCGCCGCAGGATGCCGGAAGATCCTGTTTTTCCCACTTTATCCGCAATACGCAGGGGCCACGACCGCCACCGCGAATGACGCATTCTTTGCTGCGCTGGCGAAAGAGAAATGGCAGCCCGCGTCGCGCACCGTTGCCCCCTATTTCGACCGCCCCGACTATATCGAAGCGCTAGCCCAATCGGTTGAGCGTGCCTATGCCGCGAAGGACAAAAAGCCCGACCTGCTGGTCTGCTCCTACCACGGTCTGCCGCAGCGCTATCTGATGGAGGGCGACCCCTATCATTGCCAATGTCAGAAAACGACGCGCCTGCTGAAGGAACGTTTGGGCTGGGGCGACAGCGAGATCATGACGACTTTCCAGTCGCAGTTCGGCCCCGAGGAATGGCTGCAACCCTATACGGTCGAAGAGGTCGCCCGACAGGCCAAGGCTGGCAAGAAAAGCATCGCCGTCTGCGCGCCTGCCTTCTCGGCCGACTGCATCGAAACGCTCGAAGAGATCAACGAAGAGATCAAGGAAAGCTTTGAAGAGGCCGGCGGCGAGGATTTCACCTATATCCCCTGCCTGAACGATGATGCCGCGCATATCGAGGCACTGACCACGATCATCAGTGAAAATCTGGCTGGCTGGGTCTAGGTCCGCCTTGGGGTCGCTGCGGCGGCCCCTTTTTCAAAGCCTACCCTAGAATACAAAAAAGGCGGTGCACTGCACCGCCTTTTCCGTTTGATCGTCAGTTCCGATTAGTCGGAAGCAACAGCTGCGGCAACCAGCGCCAACAGGATCAGGGGAACCAGGATGCCCGAGGACGAACCTGTTGTTTCTTCCACGATGACCGGTGCTTCGACGATCGGCTCGGCCAGCGAACCAGCAAAAGCAGTCGATGCAGCAGCGGACAGAGCAGCGGCGAGAACGAGTTTCTTCATAACATAACCTCCAGAATAGGCGTGCTGTATCATATACATACACGCACCCAAGACTTACCTCGTAATCTCGTTCTAAACAGTATCGGCAAAAGTTTGCAAACCCGGAATCAGCTATTGCATCAAGGAATCAGGGGGATGTCGTCAAATAAGCAACACCTGCGTGCCAACCTTTGTCATGGCAAAAAGTTCGGCGATATGTTCGTTATAGAGCCCAATGCAACCATTGGAAGACTTGCGGCCAATTTTTCTTGTGTCGTGGGTTCCGTGGATACGGTAATACGTCCAGCTGAGGTACAGCGCATGGGTGCCCAGCGGGTTATCCGGGCCGGGCCCGACATAGGGCGGCCACTCGGGATTGCGCTTGAGCATGGAAGGCGTGGGACGCCAGCTTGGCCCCTCGACCTTTTTGATGACACGGGTGCGACCCCGGCGCGTAAGGTCTTCGGTCAGCGGCACCGATGAGGGGTAGAGTTTGTAAACGCTCTGGTCCTCGGACCAGTAATGCACCGCCCGGCTGTCGATATCGACCAGCACCGCGCCGTTGCGCGTGTTGCTGAAATAGGGGCGCCAATCCAACATCCGGAAGCTCGAGACATTGCGCTGGACCGATTCAGTCAGATCGCGCTCAGTCTCGGTCGTCGCGGAGGAGTTGAAAGAAGAGGTGCTTTGCGCCAGCGCCGGTGTGGCAAGCATCGCGGCGCTGCCAGCCAGAAAGCCACGGCGGCTCTTAATCGAAAAACGGTGAGCGGACATGGAGCGTCTCCAAACTGAAATTATGCTAATTAACGCCATATATATGGCTCGAAAGACGCAGTTTCAATTGAAACCGGCCCCATACGGCAGAGTCACGCCGATGTGCGTTTGAACTGCAACGCGCCCCGATGTAAGGCAGAAAAAATCTCATTGCGTGGAGCGCTCATATGATCCGTATCCTGTCCATCCTGCTGGCGCTGACGGTTGCGCTGTCTGCCTGTGCCCCGTCCAGCACCACTGGCGGCAAAGCCAGCGGTTCCTACCGCATCAGCCGTTCCGACGCGGGTACCATCCAATTCCGCATGCTCGACTCGGTGAATGCGCTGCGCAGCTCGGCTGGGGTCACACCTTTGGCGCTGGATGCCAAACTGAACGCCGCCGCCGCGACCCACTCGCGCGATATGTCGGTGCAAAACCGTCCATGGCACTTCGGCTCTGACGGGTCGTCGCCAATCGACCGTATCCAGCGCGTTGGCTATACCGGCGGTCTGGTCGGCGAAGTCATCTCGGAAACCTATGAGACCGAGCTTGAGACCCTCGCCGCCTGGATGGAGCAGCCAGACACCCGCCGCATCTTGATGGCCCCCGATGGCCGCCAGATGGGTTTCTCTTGGTATCAGGAAAACGGTGGCAAGATCTGGTGGACGCTGGTCGTCGGCAACTGATCTTTCGCTGAACAAGCGGTTTATCCGGCCCCTGCGGGGGCCGGTTTCGTTTTTACCGACCCGGTGATCAGGGTGTGATCAGGATCGGCGTGCCATCGCGCACCATCGCATAGACATCTTCGATCTCTTTGTTGGTGACCGCGATACAGCCCCAAGTCCAATCGTTCTTTTCTTTCTGTCGCGGGTCTTTTTGCCCGTGAATAAAGATATCGCCGCCGGGGCTTTTGCCCATGGCGCGGGCGGTTTCGATATCCCGTGCGTTGGGGTAATCGATCCCGACGGAAAGATGGAACCGGCTGTTCGGATTGCGACGGTCGATTCGGTAGAGCCCTTCGGGCGTGCGCCCGTCCCCCTCAAAGGTCTTGTGACCCACAGGAGCGAAGCCCAGCTTGATCGGATAGTCCTCCAACACGCGGTTATGATGCAACAGCATCATGCGGCGTTGGCTTTTGTTCACAACCACATAGGTCACTTCGGGACCGTTGTATCGTTTGAATTTACTGCTGCTGCACGCACCAAGCGCCACCATAGCGGTGCCGCCAAGTATCATTGTCCTGCGCTTCATCACTGTGCCCTCAAAGCCCCGGCCATTCCGGCCCTTTTTACCTGAGCTACCACAATGAGGGATTAATTTCATTCAAAAAGAGGTGATGAGCCGAGCCAAATGCAGCCCTTTTGCCTAACCTTCCGGCAGTGTCAGGCAGGCGGCAAGCTCCACATGCGACGACCAGCGAAACTGGTCCACGACCTGCACCCAGTCCAGCCGATACCCTGCCGCCACCATATTTTGCACATCACGGGCAAAGCTGACCGGGTTGCAAGAAACATAGGCCACGCGCGGCACCCCGGCGCGGATGATCTCGGCCACCTGCGCCTCGGCCCCGGCGCGGGGCGGGTCCAGTACGACGGCGTCGATCTTGGCCAACTCATCCGGCAAGAGCGGACGGCGGAACAGATCGCGTGTCTCAACGGTGAGCGGTTTGGCCCCCTTGGCCCGTCGCCAGCCGCCCTCAAGCGCGGCGATCATCTCGGCATCGCCCTCAACCGCATGAACCCGTGCCTTTTGCGCCAGTGGCAAGGCGAAGGTGCCGCAGCCTGCGAACAGGTCCGCCACGGTCTCGGCCTCCCCCACGGCATCCACGACGGCGGCACGCAGGGCCGCTTCGCCATGGCGGGTGGCTTGCAAAAACGCGCCCGGCGGGGGCGTGACCGCTGCGCTGCCAAAGCGCTGCGCGGGCGGCGCGCGCATCGCGATCACCTCGCCATCCCACGTCAGCCGTGCCAGCGCCAAAGCCTCACAGGTCTGCGCCAACTGCTGCCTCAGCGGCCCATCGAGCGGTTTGCCATTGGCAACCGACACGTCCAGCCCCTCTTCCGACAGCGTCACGGTCACGGCCAATTCGGCCTTGCGGCTGGTGCCGATCAGCGCCAGTTCCTCTGCAACCTTCAACCCCGGCAAAAGCGCGGG
>Ga0208315_1000343_pt1 | contig 37020 bp, 59 predicted proteins | sample MalvireepMed_215_FD_184239 | JGI IMG/M metagenome (GOLD analysis project Ga0208315, IMG submission 184239) | Marine viral communities from the Global Malaspina Expedition - Malaspina viral metaG DeepMed_215 (SPAdes) (version 2) | ecosystem: Environmental > Aquatic > Marine > Oceanic | place...
ATTCTACCTCCAAATCGTCTTAGGGGGGGGTAGGGGATAAAATATTGGCATTTATGCATGGCTATGCTATGTTATAAGCATGACTGAGCCTCAAGAAAACGTCTTATCGATACTAAATGACAACGGGTGTAATATATCGAATGCCCTTGACTCTTGCGGAGTAAGTCTGGAGGAGTTCGAGGGCTTTTTGCGTAACGCCGAATTCGAGAAGTATTTCAAATCAGCCAAACAGAAAGCAGATGATCTTACTCGGCAGCAATTAGATATTCTATGCGCTAAGGGTATCATATCTGCCATTATTGAAAAGAATAAATACCTGCGCCAGTCTGATGAAGCAAATGAATCTAAGCGTATCCGGCGAGATACCGCTGCGGAGCTGATTGGATTGTGTGATACTAAACATGATGTTCTTAAGAAGTTCTGTAATATCTTTAAATGTTCCAAGAATTCAGCGGATGACTTTTTTAAAGCAGCAATAACTGAGTACGGTTTAGACACCCCGGCTGCCAGAAACAAAAAAGAGCGAGCCAAAAACTCCAGAAAACTGATCTCACAATTTGAGGCGGGTGAGTTAAATCAAGAGAGCTCATTACGTGGTTTATATAAGATTTGTTTAAGAGATGCCCAAGACTCAGAATATCCCAGTGAAAGAAAAGGCGCTATTGACCAAAGCTTAAAAATTATGGAGTTTATACACACCCTAGAGGATCGCCGCAAACGGGAAGCAGAGCAGGATAATATACCTTTATATTTAAAAGTTGATGCGCTCCTAATGAGTTCCAGCCCGCAGCGTGTTGAAGAAATCCAGGAGAAGGTTAATGCTATCAAGCACATTTCTTCCTTGCCAGATTGAATATATCCTAGATGACTCGCCTTTGTTGGTTTGTGAAAAAGGCCGCCAGCAGGGGTTTACCTGGATATCAGCATATAAAATTATCAGGCGCATAAACGTCCATCCAGAGCCTCTTGATCATTATTGGATATCTCGCGATGAGTTCACAGCCAAGCTTTTTTTACAGGACGTTCTTCAGTGGCTCAGGGTATGGGATGAAGTGGCAAACCACGGGCTAACCTATAAGCAGTCGATAATTGATTGGTCAGGGGTTCAGGCAATGCGTATCAAATTTTCAAACGGTGCTAATCTATATGTTCTGTCTAGCTCTGTTGATGCCGTGGTTGGTAAGCGTGGACATTTTTATCTAGATGAGTTTGCTATACATAAGGATGCTGAGGCTTTATATAATATTGCTGAGCCTTGTACTACTTGGGGTTTTACCTTAACAATATTTAGCACCCACCGAAGTAAGCAGACTTTTTTCTATAAGTTATGTGACCGAGTTAGAAAGGGGGAGATACCTGGGGCTAAATTAATGACCGTAAATCTTGAGCGGGTATTGGAAGAGGGCTTTATTGATCGCATAAACTTTAAAAAAGTACTAGCCGGTCAGGAGCCATACGCCAACCCTATTGATTTTTTTAATGAAAAGCGCAATAAAAGCAGTTCTGACGCTATGTTTTTGCAAGAATATATGTGTATTCCTGCTGATGCTGACGCCGTGCAGGCTATTACTGAAGAAGATTTACACCGAATTATGCGGCCTTTTAGTGAGCTATTCACGGCACCTCGTGCCAGTGGCCGCTACTATGCCGGAATTGATGTAGGCCGAAACCGAGACTTAACAGTATTTTGGGTTTGTGAAGATGTGTCAACGGGTTCCCAGCCTTTGTTAATCACTAGACATGTTGAGGTAATCGAGAGGAAACGATTCTCAGAGCAAGAGGATATTTTAGTTGGTTTGCTGCAACGATGGAAGCCGCGCAAGTGCCTTATAGATGGAACTAATACGGGTGCGGGTATCGCAGAACGACTAGAGGAGCGCTTTGGTTATTGTGAAAAAGTGAAAATCACCCGGGTAACAAGACCTCTATGGATTTCAAACCTAGCTGCTTTTATCCGCCGCAAACACACCTGTTTATACGTTCCAGACACTAACGAGGTTTGGGAGGACTTTCTTAGCGTTGAGCGTTATATCAATAAAGAGGGTAAAGAAGACTTTTTTATTCCTTCCCATAAAGAGCGTGGCCACGGAGACCGGTTTATGTCTCTGGTTTTATGTTTAGAGGCATTTGTTTCGCAACGTCCATTGGCTCGATACACATTAGACTCGGAGGGGATTGAAATAAAACAGGCACCTCAAAAGAAAATAAAGCGGCCAAGACGTAGTAATATTAGATTTTAGGTCTTATATTTATTTAATGCGGGGCTGCCTAGATCTCTCCCCTTTTCTCCTTATTTAGTCTGGCAGCCTCGTTTTATTTATGTAGTCCACTATTTGCATTGTCTAAAATATCCGCTACGTTAAAACTATGGGGCGTTAGCGAGGTATAAAATGGTTAATCACCCGTTTCAGCGGAAAATATATACACTTGATGCAGATGAATATAAGCATGTTCTAAACTGCAACCTCAAGTCATTAGAGCTCGAGTATGGCATGTATAAAAAGCGCGGAGATGAAGAGTCCTGCGCTGAAATCCGCCTTGAGTACAAGTACACCCTCCATGAGTTGCTCAACTTTGGGAGTGCCCTAACAAGATTAAACAAGTATCATAAGGATAAAATATAATGCGTGTGTGTGTTCTAATGTTTGCCCTTACAGTGCTAACGTGCTGTACATCTACAACAGTCTATGAGAATAGATATGTGTCCACTGCTTCCGAGGCTTTAGAGTCCACCAAGCAAATCATAATCAATTATCATGGCTCCGGCTCTGCTTTCTATCTGGGCAATGATATCTGGGCAACAGCAAAGCACTGTGTTATGGATATGGATACTCCCGGCTGGTTACCGCCAGAATTCTATCACATTTCAATAGGTGGCGCTGAAGCCGAAGTCATAGCCGTATCAAATGATTTTGACGTGGCTCTATTTAAGATTGATACCCCGGACGATGTCAAGCCATTTAAGTTTGCCGACCACCGGCCCAGGTTAATGGATATGGTTTATTCAGTTGGTTGGCATCTGGGATATGAAGAGACTTTTTCAATAGGCTTTGTTAGCAAGCTTTATGATGATGCCGTTATTCATACGGCGCCAATGAATCCAGGCTGCTCCGGCGGGCCTACACTCAATACAGATTTTGAAATAATCGGCGTAAATTCTATGATTTTAACCGCCGCCGGTGGTTGGAATGGAGTCTCATACAGTGTGGATTATATGAAGTTATTCCAATTAACGTTTGATGGGTTAAAATAATGACTGATTCTCAAACAGAAAGAATAGCTTTTTGGGTGGCTTTTTTGGGTGGCGTAGCCATTTATATAATGGCCTTGATAACTAAGATTTTAAAACTACTATAATTAAAAACGGGTTTTTATGTCAAAAGGACGCGATCAAATAAAGGGAAAGCGTAATAACCAGCTTTCTCAGAATGGGCTTTTAAAAGCGAAGAACGGTGAAATATTTGATTTAACTCAATGGTATATTGATAACTCTGCCAGTTTTATGCGCTCAAATTTAGAGATACAGGGCAAGATTTTACGAGAGCTTAAGAAGCTTAACCTTTATTTAGAATTAATAACAGATGAAAAAATAAATTGTGAGGATTTACCACGATGATTATTGAGAACGGTGTAGGCGATGCCACTAAGGCAAAAGTAAACGGCAGAAATGAGCTGACCGTTTTTAGTGTAACGGAATCAGAATCACAACATGCCGCTTCGATTGGTGATGCATATAATATTAATACCGGAGAGGAGACTTTTGCGGCCTCTACTAGCTCCGGACTTCTGTATTTTAAAAACGATGAGACAGAAGATATTATCATAGAGGCCATAGCTTTGGGTTTCAAAAATAGCACTACCACTGATGACCTATTATCTATATATGTTGTCAGAAACCCTACTGGGGGCACCCTATTCGACGCTGCAACTGCGGTCGACATGAATCAAAATAGAAACTTGGGAAGCTCTCAAACTTTAAAGACAACAACTCTAGCATATAAGAGTACAGCCCAAAATCAAACACTAACCGGCGGCGATGACATTATATTACTACATTGTTCTAAAGCTGGTAGAACATTTGCAACAATAAATTTGGAAATACCAAGGGGGGCAGCGATTGGTTTAAGGGTAGATTCTGCAAGTTTGGCTACCACTTGTTATGCTGCATTAGTATTGCATGTTAAGGACGGCGTTAGATAAATGTTGACATCTGTCATAGTTGATGGCTTTGGCGGTCATAATAAGCTAAGTATTCAGCCGGAGGGTACAATAAACGCTGTTATCCATCCGCACCCGCCACGGGGTGAACAGCTTAGCGCCGATCCATTCCGCCAATACTTTACAAATGACGGTACAAGTTCAGGGTCAATAGATTGGGCTGTGGATGGTTCTAGTACATCGGTAGAGTTTTACATAAGTGCTAGTCCAGATGTTGACATATATATTAAATCAATATCAATACTTATCGGCGATGGCGGCAATCCGGCTCTTAATAAATACGGTGCTTTAACTGCTCTCACAAATGGCGTTGAATGGCGTTTGAGTAGCCAGGATACCGGCGATTATATTTTACATGACGGTATAAAATCTAACTTAGAGTTTATCCGGTTAGCAGTGGATACAGCAGGAATAGGAACCGGGACAGATGCATTTCTTGCTGATGTATCCGGCGGTGGTACTGAAAAAAGTTATCTTCCAACAATAGACCTTGCTGAGACATTTGGTTTAAGATATGGCATAAGATTGCGAAAAGGAACCACTGACAAAATGGTGTGGAAGATAAACGACGATTTAACAGGCTTAACGACACACAATGCAATTGCATACGGGATTAGAATATAATGGATATAATAAACTTAACAAGACAAAACAAAACTCAAGCCATAGTGGGAGAGGATTATTACCAGCAATTTGTGTATAAAGATCCAGACGGGGCCGCCATAGATATATCAAGCGGTTACACTGTGGCCGGTGTCATAAAGGACTCTGGCGGGTCAACCTTGGTTGCACTACCTCAGACTGCAAGCCTTGCGACAACCGGCATACATTCTGGAGGGTTTGCGAATGGTGTTATTACTATATTTCTAGACTCTTCAGATGTAGCTGCCGCCGGGGACAATACCTACACTATTAAGATTACTGATGCAGACCCGAAAACCACACCTATATTTGGTGGAAACTTCCAATTCTGGACTAATCCATATTGAATAAAGTATCTTTAAAACAGGGGAATGGCGTCTCAGTTATTGATCCTAATACAGTATCCGTAAAACAGGGTAACAGGGTTGAGCTTGCCCCAGAATTAGTGTCCTATGCTGGCGGTCCCAACTTAGCCTTCCAGTTTACAGTAAATGCCACTGATGGGACTTTTGCTATTCCTACAGTTTCAGATGGTACGTATAATTGCAATATCACTTATGATTTAGGTGGCGCTAATGAGGTTACCTACTCTGGAATAACCACATATAATGATGCTAATATGTCCCATACATTTCCCGGAGGTGTTGGAACTTATACAATAAGCATTACCGGCACCTTTACCGGTTGGCGCTTTAATAATGGCGGCGATAAGCTTAAGATGTTAGCAATTACTAATTGGGGTGACGGCGTACTGACTATTATACACACGGGGGCATTTTTTGGCTGCACTTCTTTAACAATAACCGCAGATGGCGCACAAAAGCCGACATTTACAGGCGCACTATATGCTATTCAATTTATGCGGGATTGTTCATCGGTAACAACTGTACCGGGAATGGAAGATTGGGTCTGGTCTACGTGCACCTCAGCTTACCAGTGTTGGCGCGTGGCTGCTAGTTTCAATCAAGCCTTACCGGATATGCCATTAATAACTAGAATAGATGACGGTATCAGAAACACAATTTTCAATCAGCCCTTCCCCTCAATGCCACTTGTGACAAATATTAATACCGCCCTAACATCTGTTAGCGCCTTTGATCAAGATTTAACATCACTACCCTGGGCCACAATCACCACAGCCACAAACTTTATGTTACTTGCTGACGGCATAAGTACCGTCAATTACGATGCCTTGTTATTACACATGGACTCTGAAGTTGTTAGTAGTTTAACTGTTCACTTTGGATCAGCGACATATACAGGCGGCGGAGCCGTTGCCACTGCAAGAGCGAATTTAGTTAGTCGTGGCTGTGTTATAACTGATGGAGGAATTGCGTGATTGAGTTAAAGCCGGAATCTATTAAATACGTAATGATATTAAATGCCGAAACAGACCGGGCTGACTTTACTTGTGTTTTAAACAATCAGACGTTAACTTGTGGGCAACCATGTATAATATATGCGGATGATCACGATGCAGTTTTAGATTGTATTTACTCTGAATATACTACAACTGTTTTGAGCGGCATGCACATTGAGGTATCTGGGACGAAGCGACTCGAGGTAGATATCAGGAATAAGATAAACATTAAAGTTGCTGCGGGTGATATTTCGACATCCGGAACATTTTAAATCTTCAGTAGCATCAAGCGATGGAAGCATCGCTCTCTTATTAGGGTTGAGCCTTTTTTTTTATTTCATTTTTCAAAAAAATACAAGATAATATGGCGTTTTACGCCAATGCCTAAAGCGGGGGTTGGTGTTTTACGCCTTCTTTTTACTTGCAATATGCTTTTTTGGGGCAATTGTATTATTATAAGACACTTATTTTGCAAAATAGGACAATCCAATTTATGGCTGTACTTAAGAGAGGCGGAAATATTGACCGCTACCAGATAGATGTATCCCTAGATTTAACACCGCTTGAAGTAAAGAATGTTTTTAACTCTTCAAACGGCGGAAACGTTAAAAGACAATCAAAACTAGCCAATGAACTAACCGAGAAAGATGCTGCTATATCCCAGGCGTGGAATGTGAGAGTTTCTAGTATTGCTGCTTGCCCGTGGGAGATTATTGGCAATAAGGCAGAGTTTATTGATCGTTCCCTAAGATCGATTAACCCAAGTTTTGACAGCGGGTTAGTATCCTTTGGTAAATGGATCAATTATCTGCAATCGGCGGTATTACATGGTTTCGCAGTATCACAGGCTGATTATCAGAATGCCGGTGCCGTTATTCATGGTTTTAAATGTTACTCACACTCACTTTTTTCATATGTTGACTCAGAGTTGCCGTATTACTCAGACAAGAACGATGGCAAGAAAAAAAAGCCGATTTTTAGCCCCAGGTGGATTTATCACACCGCTACCAACGCTCGGGACATGGAGCCATTGCGGGCTGGTCTCGTTCGCCCTCTTGCTTATTTATATGCTTTCCGTAGACATGTTTTAATAGAGTATTTAAGGGGTCTTGAAAAGTATGGGGTCCCATATATTCAAGCAAATGTTTCGCCTTGGTTATGGGAAGACAGTGCCGAGAAAACCAAAATAGAGAACGCTTTGGGGAATATGACCTATGACGGTTATATGGTTTGCCCGGCGAATAATGTCGAATTGAACTTTCCGACCGCAAACAGCGGTTTTGATGTAATGGTTTTTGACCAGTATTTGAAATACTCAGAAAAACAGATTTTTAGGTTAATCCTCGGTCAGGACTCAACGAGCAGCGCCGACAACTCTAATAGAAGTACCGCTCAAGTCCATAACCTTGTTAGGAAGGATATCCTGGAGGCTGATGTAAAAGCAGTGGAAGAGACGGTTAACAATCAGATAATTAAGCCACTCATGGAAGCTAATTTTGGTAGTGCCGAGGCTCCTAGATTTAGGTTTATTACAAAAGGAATTGATGAGTTGAATATGTTTGCCAATTTCGTAAACACACTATCAGACGGGGGATATGAATTGGATAGTTTGGATGATTTTGAGAAAAAGACTGGTTTAAAAATCGTAAAAAAAGAGGCTGAGAATGATTAATATTTTTGGAGTTGTCGGTGAAGATGTGAGGGCGTCTGATATCCTGCAGCAAATACAAGCCGAGGGCGGCGATTCTGTAGAGGTGGTTATTATGTCACCTGGAGGGTCAGTCATTGAGGGGTTAGCAATCTATGACGCTTTGAGAGCAACGGGCAAAACAATTATCACTAAAGCTATGGGCCAAGCTGCCTCAATTGCGTCTATTATTTTTATGGCTGGCGATGTCCGTGAAGTGGCCGACAATGCCGAGATTATGATACATAATGCTTGGGGTGTGGTTGCTGGCAATAAGCACCAGTTGGGCGAGGCTATGGAGCGTATGAATGAAATTGATAATAGGTTGATCAATGTCTATGTTGACCGCGCCGGAATGCCCGCAGAGGATGTAAGGGCGATGCTTGATGATGAAACTTTTATGTCAGCGGATGAGGCCATATCTAAGGGCTTTGCAACTGATAAAATCAACGCAATGGCACTAGTGGCCATGTATAACAAAAAAGAGGAGCCTATAAACATGGCTGACGATAAACAGGCTGAGGAAATCAGCGAAAAAGAACAGGGCTTGTTTGCTAGATTTACAGCATGGCTCAAGAATGAAAATCCTACTGAAGAAGCAGAAACTGTTTCTAAAGAAGAGTATGACGCACTTAGAGTAGAGCTTGATTTACTTAAGTCTGCCGAGTCTGATAGACTCGAGGCTGAGGCATTGTCACTTGCCGAGGAAAAGGCAGAAGATGCGGAGCAGCAGGATAAAAACACATTACTTTTCCAGGCGATGCAGGATAATAAAATCCTCCTGGCCGATGCCATTAAACTATCTAAAAAACCACTAGATGAAGTAGTCAGCTTCGTTGCTGAGTTGGGTAAAAATGCTACTAAGCGTGGAAATGCGGGCGAGCCTGAGGGCGAAGTTACAAATTCTATGTATGAAGAGTATCAGACCCTGCAAGGCGCGGACCGTGTGGCTTTTTTCAATGAAAACAGAGAAGAAATAATCAAACAAGCTAAGGAGTCATAAAAATGGCCTCAACTACTGCAAACCTAGACATTAACATCTTGGCGGACATCTGCCTTGGTGCTCTAATGATCAAACTTGACGAAATGTCCGCTTTTGCTTTCGGCGTTCGCTCAAACGTTAACCTTAATGATAGCGTAAAAGTACTTGTAGAATCTTATACCAAGGATGCTGCAGCCTGGAACGTTTCCTCCAATAACTATGAGACTTCAGATGATGACGTCACCACTGGTGTGGACATCACCCTAGATCAAAAAATTAAGAAGACTGCTTTCGTTGAAGAAGACGATTTCAGTAAAATTGATATCAGTAAAAAGCTTACGGGCCTTGGTCACTCTTGTGCTTATCAGATGCTGCTTGCTAATTACGATACACTGATTGCCGCTTCCTATACAGAAACAGAGGAAGTTGTTGGCGCTGCATCAACTTTCGACTGGGATGCTGTTGTTGACCTTGAAGTCGTTGCTGATGATGCTGAATTTGGCATGAATCGCTACATGGTTGTAGCTAATACCTACATGGCCAACCTTAAGAAAGATGGTATCCTTGTCGCTAACAAAGCAGCCAATGTTGATCCGGGTCTATCTGCTAACCGCTTTGATATCATAGGCGGATTTAACAGCATGGGTTCAACTGTTATTAAGAATATCTCTGGTACTGCCTCTACTGAGAATCTGGTTGGTTTTATTACTGATGGTTCCGCAATGGGCGTTGGCCTTGGCACTCCAGCCTTCACTGGTTCAAGTGATGGTGGTGTTGAAGTTGCCACTTCTATTGATCCTAAGACAGGAATTGGCATCCAGCTCCGTAGACACTATAGCCGTCCAACTGGCCGCTGGTATCTCAATGCAGTAATCCTTTATGGGACTGCCGTTGTTAGATCTGGTTCACTTGTTAGACTTGTATCTGCTTAATTAATTGCACCATAGGCGGGGAGATCGCTTCAAACCGTCTAATGGCTTAAAAAGGATTATAAAAATGAGAAACGCAGTTGTTACAGCCAAAGACCCCAAAGAGGGTTGGCTCACCATGTATAACGGTGAAAACATTGCTGAGGCAAAAGCATGCTATAGAGGTCTTAAGCTTGACATGAAAGACTATCTTCAAATAAGTATCTTTTTGGCGCCGAATCAGAGACGAGTAAGCCGTCTTGGTCGGGTTTCTGAAGCAGAGCTCAAAGAGCAAGCGAAGATTAAGCGCGAAAAGGAAAAGCACATTGCTAAGGAACTTAAGAAGAAGGCTGAAGCTAAAGCCAAGGCTGAAGAAGCGGCCGAGAAAGAAGCGGCTGAAGTTGCAAAAGCACATGTTGAAAGACGCGCCAAAGAAAAGAAAGAGCAGTTGAAAATGAAAGCAGCTAATGCGAAAGCCAAGGCTGATAAAGAAGCGGCCAAGCATTCAGATATTGCTGATGCCGTGGTTGAGAGAATAAGTAAGAAAAAGTAAAGGTTTATAGATGGCATATATTACATTAGCGCAATCGAAGCAGATTTTAGGGATTGATCTCTATGCATCCGCCTATGATGATTTTACATCACCGGACACACCTAATGATACAACTCTTCAAGAAGATATTGATTATGTATCAGCGCAAATTGATGCTGCCATTTTAAAAGCTTACAACAGTGTTGCTGAGGCTATCACAGGCACCGGCGCACTGGCTTTACTTAAGGGTTATGCTGAGGATTTAATTAAATATAAGGCATACCGCCGTTTTGATGATGCTGAGGTGCCGCCGGTCGTAGTTGATCGTTACCGGGAAGTGTCCGACAAACTGGACAGGATAGCGGATGGTATTGATTTCCTCCCTGGTGAGTCACAAGACCCATTAGGGGATGCGATAGTTTATTCATATAATTCAGCGGATGAAAACAGCACAAGTAATAGCACATTGTTTAAGCGGTCACAAATGAGGGGCTTTTAGTGGTTAAGTCCAATATATCAACGCAGGCTCGAAGGCTTAAGAAGATGGTCCAGCCGGATAAGGAGATCATCACAGCAGCACGTCTCAAGAATTTAGCGCAGGCATATTTGCCTATTTTCGCTAATGCAACCCCAAAAGTTTCAGGGGAGGCCGCTGCTAGTCTTGAAGTTGTAGAGAAACGGGACGCTAAAAATACTACTATCAGAATGCAGTGGGATAATGATTATATAGATGACGTTAATGCTGGCGATGGTGAAAATGCAGGATTTGCTGACCAGCAGTTTAATAGCGTTGCAAATAGAATAGATATCCAGGCTAAGAAAGAGATTGCCGACAGTTTTAAATTGGTGGGTAAAAAAAATAAACTCCCGGTGAGATAATGGCAAGTTTTAGAGCGGATTTAATTGATGGTATGTTGGCTGAAGAGTCTATATCTGACCATGTTGGAAAGAGGGTATACCCTATAATCTTCATTTTTGAGGATATGAAAAACACCGCCGCAAACTCCCGGCAGTTTCCGCGCATTACTGTCGAACAGGTTACACGAGAAAAGGAAGACAATCTCAGCGAGTTTAGCTGTTTGGTAACAAGCACAATGCAGATATCATTATTTCATGAGGTGCATGTTAAGAGTTTAAAAAATAGAAGTGAGTCCAGAAAGTTGGCGGAACGCAATAAAATCAGAACATCATTGGATGAATTGTTTGATGCCGTTGAGACTTATTTGGAAGGTTTAAGAGTTACAACCGTGGGCGATCACTTTGTTAGACGCTCCCGGATTTCAAACAGTATTGAAGAAGAGTTTCAGATTGACCGGAACCGCACAATTTTAGCTAACCGGATAATCTACGAAGTTGTTTATAGTAAGTAATAAAAAAGAGGTAAAATAAATGTCAGCAACATCAATTGGCATAATCCCCGAGGGAAGCACACTAACACTTGATGCCTCCTCCGTGGGTGTAATTATCGGGTTCTCAATTCCTGGTAACGAGTACAAGGAGTTTAGAGTTGACGGCTTGGCCGATACTCGCGAACTATTCAAGAGATCATCTAAACAGGTTGGCCAGATTTTTGAATTTACAACCCGTTATGATTCTAAAACTAATGCAGTAGCGGATAATGACACTGGTGAGTTTGTCTTGACACTGCCAAAGCAGGATAGCGCATCAACAGCTCAAAATAGTTACACATTCGACGGTTATGTATTGAATGCTGGACCACTTGAGGGTGAGCAGGATCAGGCCGATGGTATCACACAGACTTTTACAATCCGTCTGGATGGTGAGATTACGGAAGTTGTAGAATCTTAATCTGGGGTATGGTGCAATGTTAGATTTAAGAAAATATACAAGCCCAATAAAAACAATTAAGTTTGAAGAGGGTGAGGTCTATTTAAAAAAGATGTCAACGGCAGACGCTGACGAGTGTGAAGAGATTGAGGGCGTAGAGAGACCTATTGAAACTCTGCGCCGCTCCCTCTGCAAGAAAGATGGTAAACTTTGTAATTATAGTGTTGAAGAGTTAAAGGCCATGGATAATGACTTAATAACTTCAATCTATATCGAGGCTATTGATTTTAATAGACCTAAAAAAAAACTAGATTAACCGATTCGGACTTAATCTGGCATCATATAGCGAGAGAAATAGGCTGCACAGTAAAAGAGGCAAAATGTAGAATTGATAATGATGAGTTTCAAGATTATTTACTGTATTTTACTGAATGCCCTCCGCTACATGAGCAGATCACCGCAATGCTCGCCAATGTATGTTTTGCAATATGGGAAATTAACAGAAACTCAAAAACAAAAAAGACAAAGCCTTCAGATTGGATGATCAAATATAGAACAGACACCCAATCAGAAAAAGCAGAGAAGGCAACGAAACTTTTAAAAGCAACTCTTGGAGCTTTAGTAAATGGCAACAAAAAACGATAGAGTCGGCCTATTATCATGGGAGATGCAAATTAATGTTAAGGGCTTTGAGAATAAAATCAAAGACTCTGCCCAAAGCTTGCAAAAACTCGATAAGAAAGGCACTAAGGGACTTAAGCGGGTATCGAAGGGCTTTTCAATGGCCTCGGTTGCTGCCGGCGTATTTGCTGTAAGCCTGACAAGGCTGGTCTCGGAATCCATAGCGGTTGCCACCGCATACGATAGAGTTGATAAGGCAATGAATACTGTCTTCGGAGATGAGGCAACGAGTCAAATGCAATTTGTTACTGACTTGTCTGATAAATTGGGCTTAAGTATAAGAAGCGCTTCTTTTGAATACGCTAAGTTATCTGCGGCGGCCAAGGGCACAATAATAGAGGGTAAAGGCGTTGAGGAGGTTTTTAAGGGCGTTTCAGAAGCCTCCACAGCATTAGGGCTTTCAACAGACGAGACCAGTGGCGCATTCCTGGCAATCAGTCAAATTATATCTAAAGGTAAGGTCCAGGCTGATGAGCTTAGGGGTCAATTAGGCGAGAGGATACCTGGGGCATTTCAGATAGCAGCCCGAGCTATGAATATGACCACCATAGAACTCGACAAGTTTATGGAACAAGGAAAATTAACCTCAGATGAGTTTATTCCAAGGTTTGCCGAGCAACTTAGAAAGGAATTTGCCGGGGCGGCAACGGAGGCTGCGGATAGTATCACTGCAAACACCAACCGCATGAAAAATGCTTGGGAAGGGTCATTAAAGGGAATGGGTAAAGTTGCAGCCGATTTCTTCCCGTTGGTAACTAAAGGGCTTAATCAATTTAACGAGGGTGTCGAAGAGGCTTTTGCTCAGAGAAACAGATTGCTAGGTATTGGCGAGTTCGCACCGGGTGCGGACGATTATTTCGGAAAAGCAGCAACACGAGCTGAGATTGAAGCTAAGATGACTGAGAAGCAACGTGAACGGATGCGCTTAAATCTCATGACCAAAGAGGAACGTGAGGCGGAGGTAAAGGCAGCCAAACAATTACTAAAAGAAGAGAAAAACCTTAAAGGCCTCAAGTCCTTCTCTGAGCTTGGTGTTGGCTTGCAATATAAGCAGATTTCCGAAGATATAAGAAAGGAAGCCCGCTTAACTGCTAAAGAATACGAAGCCCTACAGCCCGCGATTGAAAAGGCTTTAAAGGGTGGGGTTGAAAAAGGCGAGATAGTTAAGGAGGCTCAGGCAATGGCTCGACTCTTTGGCGATGAAATGAATAAGGGCGCAAAGGCCGACCTATCCATGCTTGACGATATTGATAAGGCGCAGAAAGGTATTGAGAGAGAGCAAGCCGAAGCAGCCAACAAAAGACGCAGGGCAGAGATGGAGTTTCTAAAGAAGAAGATTGCTATGCAAGACCCGAGAAGATTTGCCCAGCGAGCCATGGCCGGAAGTATTGAAGAATATAAGATTTTAATAGGTCAGGATAACACGGCGAAGAAATCAGAGCAACACCTTAACGCCATGAAGAAGCACTTGGTAAAACTGGAGTCTGTGTAATGGCTATAATATCTATTGATTATCCACAAGATGAGTTAGAGGCAGAGCTCGGTAATACCATTCAAGTTCAATCAGAGGTTGCTGTAGTTGTTTTTGACACTCCTCCGGCGTCAGGCTTAGACGCTATAGCTCAGGCGGGTTTTTATCCTGGAATGCCTCATAGAATCATGCCATGGCTGGCAATAGAGGAAGGAAGCTTACAGTCTAAAACTATTCACGGCGGTCATGAATGGGCTATCTCTGCCACTTATTCAATAGAGGGCGCAACGGCGTCAAAGGCTTCTACGGACACGTCAAGTTATAGAACGGAGGTAGTGCCTTTTAATTGGTCTTATCAGCGTGTTGTAACGGTCGATAAAGAATCCGGTGTCGCAATTGAGAATAGCGCAGGTGATCCATTTGACCCGCCATTTATAGAAGTTGTGCCCAATATCGGTTGGCGTGTTACCATGAGAGAGACCTCAGCAAATATGAACCGGTGTTTTTCCGTTGGTAGTATTAATAATGCGAGTTTTCAGATGATCGGATTAACTATCCCTAAATATTGCGCACAATTAAGCAATTACACTCCGGTACCACAATATGATCAGTATGGGAATTTTTTCAGTCTTAACACCTACGAAGTAAAGTGGAACTTTGCTCTAAGTAAGGAAACGGGTGACAAAATAGGATTTAGACAAGAGGTATTAAACGCCGGTTACAATGCGTTAAGGACAGCAAACGACCTAACTACAAAAGCACGTAGATATATTAAGGGGGAGCCGTGTGTTACTCCGCAAAAGCTTAAGTCTGATGGAACTCCTGAACTTACAGCGGCCGTTGACTATCTGCAATTCACCGTAAATGACTTGGTTGACTTCTCGGCCTTTGGTTTACCTTTACAGTATCCTAGCTCTCAGGTTTAACTATGGGTAAGATATTAAAGGATAGCACCGCCAGGGATTTAATTACAACCATCCAGGCTGTTAAAGATATGGCGCCAGCGGCCTTCTCCAGTAAACCTCGGTCTGGAGCAATGTATATCATGTTAAAGCTTACAACAGAGATAGCCGGTAATAATGACCTCTGGAATTCTGAAGAGGCTCAATATAATACAAATACCAATGTTTGGGATGATATTGCAGATGGACGAGGAACTGATATTGACTTGCCGGTATTGGTTGAGGGTGGCGGCAGTGCGGGTGATATAGTAAGGGCTTTTCCATCTAGGGATACTGATGGGAACCCGTTATATATTGCTGCTCGTGGCGGTGGCGGTTCAATATCCACGGTTAAGATTACTGTAGTGACTAACGACAGCACTTACACGGGCCGGATAATTAACAACGACACAGATCAGGGTGAGATAACAGGCACCAATATTACAGTGAAGGCGCTCAGGCATAGTGACGGGGAGTTTCCGGTTAATACAATCTTAGACTGTTATTATGACGCAGTGAATGACGTTTATTGCCCTGTCGGCTATAACTATTTTTACGGGTGAATAAATGGCTTCAAAGTGGTTAGATTTTTGGGCATATGCCGACTGGACGGACGTAACAAATCGCCCATTATTTACTATACTTGACGAAGAAGCCGCCGTTTGCGCAGAGCGCCAAGCGTTCACAGAAGTAGAGCACGACTCCAGTTTTAACGCAGATAATACATGGCCGATAACTTCAGGCGATTTATACGGCAATATCGACAGTTCACCAAACACTCGAACAAGAATATTAAACGCTATATATCCTGAAAATTGCGTAAAAACTGACGAGGTTAATAGTTCAGGAACCGACACGACTTTGCCGTCTGTTTTAACATTGGCCAATTTACTACAAGATATTTTTAGTTACTCTTCTGGCATACCGTTAAGCAATACGGAAAAGCTCGCGAAAATGACACATGTAAAGCAATGGTTTCAGGTTTTGGATTATCCAGAGTTTTACTGGCGGCCATTTTTAACCGAAACCGGTGGCGCAGATTATGCGTGGATTACAGATTTGCAGATTCAATATTTAAGAGTTGAAGTTTTTTATACTTATAATGTTTCAGCCGGTACTTTTCTTTCAGCAACGGCGCACGTAACTGACCCAGCAACGGCTCAAACGGATATTTACAGTACAAACGATTTAAATGAGTCTGCACCGTGGTCAAATACTCAGGACGTGAGAGATTATGCAATAGGGTTAATGAATGATTTAATCACCAATGACGAATGGACGGCAAATCAAAACAATTTGGCGGGACTTGCCTTTGGAACATTAAAACCGCACTCAGCCTATGTATCGATAGATGAAACGGCGGGTAGAGGTGTTTTAGGTGCGGGGCCAGATGACGAGGTTGTAATTGAATGTGATTTATATATAGCTCGTTTTCGGTTTAAATTGGCCGACCACAAAAGAGCAACAAGCCCGAACACATACACGGCGCCAGTTCAGTTTAATTACCATTATGAGCAAGGAACTGGAAGCAATAACGGCGATTACGATGACTTTTCCACCGGCGCAGTTGAAGGCAATGTCCATCTAGACACAATAACGCCAGATGTCAGCGACTGGCATTATATAGAAATAGACAGTCCAGATTTTGATAATTCGGCAGTTTTAACCGATCCAGTCGCTAGGGGCGAGCACTATTTTCGGGTTTTAGGATTATATAAACAGCCGTTAAGCGTTGGCGGAAAAGGCGGGACTACAAATACAAACGGATATTATGTAAAACCCAATCAAAGTGATGGAACGGCGTGGGAATGGTATACGCCGTAATTGAAATGAACGATTTGAACGTTATTATAAAATTAAGAGGTAATTAAATGATTGATCCAACATATACAGACACAGTGACGGTCGGAGGTGTTCAAAGTTCATACCGTTTCAGCGCTTTTCCTAATCCAACTCAGTCTCTTGCGGCATCCGGCTCTGGTACTGGTAGCGGCTTACAGTCCTTACAGTCCTTGATTCTTGCCCTTAATTTTGAAGATTCCAGTGGAACTGATTATGATATATCTGGAGCCACAGCCACCCTCTATGTGACCGCAAATCAAGACCCCGATTATGACCCGGTAAACTTAGGCTCTGGCGTTTTATCGGCATCGGTTAGTACTACTGATACAGTAACCTTCACAGTCGCTAAAGATCAAATCCCTAACGACTTAGGCGCTTATGGTAGAACAGCGGCAGGGAATGCTAAGTTTTATGTCATTTTAGAGGATGCTGATACTTACCTAGAATTTTATGAGGGTGTAAATGTTTATGATACTCAACATGGCGGAACTGGTGGAAGTGCACCAAATGCAAATGTAGTTAGAAAAAACAATCTTGGGGTTGTAATAGACACTTTAAATACCCCTCCTGGGTCACCTGCTACAAATGATGCTTATTTAGTCGATACATCACCAACCGGCGCATGGCTCACCCCCACAGACTTGAGTAATAACCTTGTTATTTATAATGGGGCTGCTTGGGTTGCTACAGCACCACAAGAGGGTGATTTTCTTTTTGATAAAGATTCTGACGTTCAAAGGAGATACGATGGATCTTCATGGGCTACTGAGGATGGATCGCCATTTGATGACGCAAACCCATTAGTAAAAGATACCGCAGATGCCACAAAGCTTTTAAGGGTTGACGTTGGTGCGATTACCACAGCGACCACTCGCGTCCTTACAATACCCGACCAAGATATTGATTTAACTCCCGGTACTGGATCTTTTGCAACTGAAGCCGAGGGCGGATTAGCTGCCACAGCGATGCAGAATTTAGTTGACGATACCACACCACAAGCAGGCGGTGACATCTCCATGAATTCTAATATGATGCAATGGAGCAAGGGCGCAGATGTAGTGAGTGCTACGGCGCTTGCCCTTGGCACAGACGGCAATGAGTTTGATATTACAGGGACCACGGCAATAACCAGCATTAACACGGTTGCGGTGGGCACTGTTGCCATTCTCCACTTTGATGGGATATTGACCTTTACTCATCATGCAACTGATTTAATACTTCCAGGTGCGGCCAATATTACAACAGCGGCCGGTGATATAGCGTTTATGTATGAGTACGCTACTGGAGATTGGCGGTGTATATCTTATCAGGTGGCAGCAACCGCCCCAGGTGGTGGCGGTGCAGGTGGTGGCCTACTTACAAGTGATAACGATGACAAGACTGGCAATTACACTATAGTAGCAGGTGACATAGACGCTGGAACTAAAAAACGGATCACTCTAACTTCGGGCGCATCTGCAGATAGTACATTTACTCTTGATGTATCATTATTCTCTGACGCTTCCGAGGCTATACAGTTTAAAAATGAGAGTGCATATCTGCTTAAAATTGAGGTGTCAAATACAGGGACTATGACCTTTAATGATAATGTAACTGAAATTGTCATCTCTAAAGGTGATGGAATTCTGGTAATCTGTGGGGATACTTCAACCAATGCTGATGTAATCGCTGGGGGATAAAATGAGGGCTAGAAGAATATACAATAAGAAGTTCGCAAGCCGTGATTTTAACGCATCCCCTTTGACCATTTCAAGTCTAGAGGGTGACTTATATGATTATAGAGTATTTCTATTTACGGGTCTTGGCCTCGATGATGTAACAGCCTGTCAGTGGTATTTACAATGCAATTCTGACACCGCAACTAATTACCGAAATTACGAACTAAAAGGTGCCGGTATATCCGCCACTGCCGCCGCCGGTAACTCAGATAGCTCAATCAATATTATGGAGGGACCGGGAAACACATTCACCACCTCCACCGGTTTTATGACTATGATTGATATAACCGGTCCTTCTGGAGATGAGAGGTCTGTATCCTCATGGGAGTGTGGGGCTGACACGAATTTGGTGTCAAAATTAAATTATGGTTGGTGGCAGAATACAGCCGACGAAATCACCTCAATAACAATCGGTAGCGATGACGCTGATACATATGATGCTCATATAATGATTTGGGCAATTCCAAGAGATGCCTCACAAAGTAAGTGGCAGTTAATTGAAAAACAATCTCTAAGCTCTACAGACATTAACGCCAGCCCCATTGATTTTACAGGCCTTTCTGGTGATACAGATATTCAATACAAACTTGAGTTAGATTTGGAGGCAACAGCAACAGAACTATATAGACTGTTTCTAAATAATGACACTGGGGCTAATTATGAGGAACAATTTCACAGGACAAACACCGGAACAGACTTCTCAACTAATCTAACCTCAAACGAAGTTAATCTTTCTTATACCTCTGCAATGGCTGACCAAATATTCTATAGCGCTGTTATAAACGCTGAGTCAGGAGAGGATAGGACGATTTTAAGTAAGTTTACTAATAATGATGCGTCTGGGATTGAGACGGCTGAAGAAGTGGCATGGTGGAAAAATACCGCCGATGAGTTAACTAGTATTAAGATTGACACATCAACCGCAAGCTCGGTGACTGGCGAGGCTCGTCTATACCGGCGCTCAAACCCTGATTCAATATCTGATTTGTTACCTTATGAGCTATTTCATAGTAAAGATTTATCAAGCACTGATTATTCAGCGGGCGATACCATAAGCATAACAGGCAACTCTTACGGCCTTATAAAAATTGAAGGGCTTATAAAAAACACTACTGGCGATATAGAATTGCGGGCTCAGTTCAACGCAGATACGGGCTCAAATTATGAGGAGCAGGACTTAAAAGCAGATAGCGCGACTAGTTCAGCCGCAGCCAATACTCGGACTTATTTAACGCTCTGTAAACTTCAAAATGCTAATATGAGCTATTTCGAAACCTATATGTATTTGCCTAACACCGGAAGATCAAGACCAGCTGTAACTCGTATGGGTTATGATGATAATGCGGTGGAACATATATCTCAAGCTTGGGATAATACCGCCGATGAAATCACCAGTATAAAAATATTTGCATCCTCTACAGATGGGATAACCGGAACCTTGAAAGTCTCACGGCTTGACCCTAATAAATGGACACCGGACGCATTAGGGACAGACCTTAAATTGTGGCTAAGGGCTGATGACGGGATAATTGATTTGTCTGCCAATGCAGTATCATTAACCAATAATAATTCTGTCACAATTACAAGCAGTGCAATTAATGGTCATGACGCTTTAGAGTTGAACGGAACTAATCAATATTTATCATGTTCGACTTTATTTTCCGGTGCTTCGGCTCGTTCGGTTATTGCTGTTTATAAAAATACTAATACCGGAAGTTATATAGACTGTGCAGCCGGTACGGGATCAGGGACAACAAACTCAACATGGTTTGCAGTTCAAGCCAGGAACTCAGGGCCAAGCGCTGACCCTTATTTAGCTGGTTATGGTGATGACCTCGACAGCGGTGACTCTCCCGATAATGCTTGGAAGTATGTGGTGGCAACCTATGACGGAACTAACGCATATTTAAGGGCTGACGGAGTTGCCAAGGCTTCAGGCGCTAAAACCCTTAATACTGGAACTTGGGACTTTTACATCGGCTCTAATAACATCGGTGGAACTGCAGAATATTTCGAGGGCCAAATTGCGGAAGTTATTGTTACTTCCTCACGTGTCTCAGGTATCGATTTAATTAATTTAGAACACTATTTAGCTAAGAGGTATAACTTATGATTAGAAAAATAATGCTAGGCGGTGAGGTTCAAGGTATAGAGATTCTCTCAGCCAATTACAGCAAATACAATGCACAAGAATTGTTCAATCTTGCAGGCGTCCCTAAACGGTATGTAACTTTTGAAGTTATGGAAGATGTCGTTATTGAGTCGGCAACCTATGACGATGACGGAAACGTTATTACTCCAAAAGTAACAGAAAGCCAGAACGTCACTAAATGGCGCTTTTTTAATCAGGCCGAGTTAGAAGTGGAAAAGCTTGAAAACAGCGTTAAGAAAGCAACCCAAGAGGCTGAAAGGCTATATAGAGAATTGAAAACTAAGAGGGTTATTATGGTAGGCGGTAATGAATATGACCTCACTGACACGTTTGAATTTGATTTTCAGCGGCGGGCCGGTGGATCAGTCCGCATGAAATTAAAGGGCGGCAAAACTGCGGTTAAGACCAAGCAGCAGACTGACACAATCAAAGAGGCCTTATTGTTTTATCTTAACTCAGTGGCGGATGCGCTTGATGCTGATATTGACGCAATAGGAAACGGCGATTATTCAAACAGTAATCTAAAGGCGTTGTAATGCTTAATAGTCCGGTATTTAAGCGCAAGAAAGACTCAAAGGCTTTCCAGGTTCTTATTATCTCATATATCGAGATATTCAGGGGCTTGCGTTTATTTGTGCCGGATGGCTTTTGCTGGGACGGTGCTTCAATTCCCCGCGTACTTTGGAGGCTCTATGGGCATCCTCTGACAAATAAGTATCAAGCTGCGGCGGTCGTTCATGACTGGCTTTATAAAATCAAAGGGGAGTATGACTGGGGTTATTCAATGACCCGAAAGGAAGTCGACCAACTATTTTATCATATGCTTAGAGCTGACGGTGTTGGCTTTATAAAAGCAAGAATGTTATATCGTGGAGTTCGTGCCGGTGGATGGATGAGCTTTAGAAAAAAATCACCAACTTTTACAGAGGAATAATTATGGGTAAGGCACCGGAAAAGATAAACCACTGGGTTACCCTGGTCATTAGTGTTGTTTTAATACTTGGCGTTGGTTTTAAGATTCAGTATGATGTAGAAAGTTCAGAGACCACGAACACAAAACAAGATAAAAGTATTGAAATGCTTGAGAAGCAATTACAGCAAGAAAGGCAAAACAATGCTGTTATACAAAATGAATTAAAACACCTTAAGGATGAGCAAATGAAACAGGGTGACAAGCTCGATAAAATACTGGAGCGCTTGCCATGATTAAGAAAATTATTCTTTTGTGTGCGGTATTATTCTTTTGTTCATGCTCTTTAACGATTGTATGTGTTGAAAAAAACTCTTACCAGATCGGGGAAGATAATTCAGCAGAAATAACCGGGTCAGATTTAAAAGATAATCAAGCCACCCAGTCCGCAGACGGGCAGCTTGATATTCCCCTTCCCTAGTTAGCCGTAGCCGTCGCCGTTGTCGTAGCCGTAGCCGTTGCCGCTGCCGTAGCTGCAGCCGCCGCCGTCGCCGTTGCCGTAGCCGTAGCCGTCGCCGTAGCCGTTGCCTTTGCCAGCGGCTTTGCCGTCGCCACAGCCGTCGCCAGTCTCTAACTCATCATCAAAATATGGATCAGCCATTTTCATACTCTCTAATAGACTCTATACTCTCCCGAGCTTCTTTTGTGCAGTATATAACCTCACACACATCAACCTCGGTCAAGTCGAGCTTAGCAAGTACACAAGCAAAGCGAACTTCCGCCTTCCTACTCTCCAATACACCACAAGTCGCAAGGCCGGAAAGAGTAAATTTACTCCACCATCTCCACAGCCTGCGCGAATTTTCAAGAGTTACCACTCCATTTTTACGCGACTTTAAATAACCGGCATGTACTCCGGCATTTCTGCAACGCACGATTACATAATCACCTTCAGGTTGAGGCGCGGGATTGGCTGTATCTTCTCTGATGTATTTCACTTCATCAATCATCATTGTCTTTGGTTTACTCATTTTTTTTCTCCTTTAATATGTTAGTTCGTCTGTGATTCTCATGAATGGTATATCTCCAGCGTCCACCGTTCCGCCTTGCTGCGGCTGTGGTTCAAAGCTCGGTGTCTGCTGCGCTGGCTGAGCGCTACCAGATGGCTTCCACGTATCCAAAACTACAGAATGAGTATGGCCGTACTGTGACGGAGTTAATCGCTTCTGACATTTCAGATTTATATATCCGGCTTCGTTAAGCAGTCCCATCATCCGCTGTAGGTCATCGCGGTTGAATGATATCCGGATAAGGCTTCCGCCATCCTGAAAGTTTACCTCTTTGGCATTACCGAAATATGTTTTTAGTTCAGACACTTATTCTATTCTCCTTAATTAACGTTTCTATATGTTCACGACACAGAATAACCTTTTGGTTTATACGTTCTTCTACATCATGCCTTTCAACTGGAAAAGATTTAACCCTCTTCCATACTTCCAAATCATCATACTTGTGTTTCTTTTCCTGCTCCTCTAATACCTCAATATAATCACGATTATCTCTCCATGAGATCCTTTTAGACTCCTGCTCTATTATCCTATCAGGAGTGTTAACTAGACAGTAATCAACCCATCCATATTCCGCATCCCATAAAATGAGATATGCTTGATTCTGCCAGTAGTATTCATAGCAGACATCGACCGCTAGCATTGGAAAGGATTTAACCGACCAAGAGCATTTTGTATCCCGGATGATACGGTTTTTGTGAATATCGCATTCACCGGTCATAAACTCATTACTTAGCCGCTCAGTGTTCTTGGTGTAATCCTCCTGGTATAGTTTATTTAATAACTGAATAGCCCCTGATTCTGCAATAATCCCTTTATCTAAATATTTACTTGCAATCTCCGGCTCTCTACCGAGTAGTTTATGCTTTAGCCACTCTTTGCAATAAGTTTTAGCACCTTCACTCAATCCCTCTGGTTTATGTTTCTTCTCCAGTAGATAATCATACTTCTCCTGCTGCTTTTCGGTCATGGGTTTATCGCGTTCATCCATATCATTCAAAAACTCTTGCTGAGTATCTGTAATCCCGCCAGAGTCTTTTGGTTTGGTCATTATCTTTGACAGTTGAGATGCGCGTATTTTAAACGATTTCATAGTTGAAAGAAACCACCGCAATAAAGAACAATTGCACTTATTAAAACTTTCATAAAAGATAGCATAAAATTATGCTCCCCTTCTATAGGTTTTCCGTGCTCCGAAGCCTTAAAAACTAAACCTAAAAGCCAGAAAATAATCACTATAACTTGTGGCCAATTCACTTCTTCAACTCCTTTTCCTTATCACAAAACGCCTTTTTCATTTCCCGGTCATTATTATACGCCGGGTAGTATTCACACCACAGAGCACCTAACTGTGATAGCGTTGTGCATTCGTTGAGGCGGTCGATGTCTTTTTGTCTATACGTCATTAAGTTTCTCCTTCATTTCGTCCTTAACCGGCGTTAACTTATCCACCAGTTCAGGGTTAAATTTTACAAACTTGCTCCAGCGATTTTTTAGCTCGTCCATTTTTTTACAGGATTGCAGCGCGATGGTGGCTGATTTGGTTTTGTCCTCCGCTTTCTCTTCTGCGGCCTCCTCTTTACGTTCGTTAACATAATTGTTATCGTCGAACTTTCCGAGGAATACATCTGCATTGAAGCCGAGCTTAGACAGTGCTTTAGTCAGCATATCAGTTTCAGCTTTCTTGGCAAACTGGTCATCCGGTTTAGTCCGCTTGCCGTCACGCCACACACTGGTGCTGTTTATTATTTCAAACTCTCCACCAGGAAAGAAGAATAAACCCTTTATTATTACCAGTCCATTAACCAGTGCAAGAGCAGTGTCAATCTCAATGGTTTTAAATCCCCATTTCTCGCCATATAAACCAAACCGCTTAGTGGCTTTCTTTACCTGATAATGAGGACATATAGCAGTGTACTGATATGGTATAGTAACCAGTTTAGTATAAGCGGGGTCTGTTTTTTCAACTGCGCTCCATAACTCAAGATTATCGCTCATTATGGCAAATCTCCGTATTAATAAGATAATTAATCAACTCATCATGAGTCATCTTTTTTATCTTTGCTATAAGCTTGAACCGCTCTGCCGTTTCCGGCCTCAAAGCGATGTGTTTTCTATTGTCTTTACTCATATTTACTCCTTGAGTTACAATAAAAACTAATCCCATGTTAAACTCTATGCAAGTTAAATTATTAAAAAAGTTAAACACTTGCTTGACTGTGTAATAAATCGGACTTAACATTAATTAACGACCAAAGGAGAAAACATGAATAAATACCAAACCCAGGCAGGTGACATACTCCGCGTTTACCCGGAAGAGGATACCTGTTCTATAGCGTTCAGCCTTAAATCACCACTACCGGCGGATGCGCACATTTGCTATTTCGAGCTCGATACAGAATCAGCTCGCCATATGGCCGAATACGTCCGTGGCGATATCTTAATGGAGTTTATAGAAGACCCGTCAAAGATTGAGCCAGCGCTGCGGAAATTATTGCAAGATACAATAAACGAGTATTACGAGGGGAAGAAAGATGAGCACTAGTCAATTTAAGCCAAATTTCCGGATGCTGTACGGAAGCTCCCTGGACAGGATCGCAGAGTACCAGGATCGTATTAGAGCACTTGACGATGACAACAGAGCACTTGACGATGACAACAAGAAAATGAACCGGGCACTAGACAAGCAGATTAAAAAATGCCGACACTTAGGCAACCATATTAAAGACAGAGACAAGGAGATAGAAATGCTAAAAGATAAACTGCAATGCAAGCAGGAAAAGCCGAATAATATTGCCGCTGCGGTTACTTCGGTGTGCATTCTGGGGATAATGATAATAATTTACCTGGGGGGTAAGTAATGAATAAATGGGAGGAGTTGAAAAAGATCTTAGAGAGCAATATAGCAGCATGTTTCACAGTCGGCTTGACAGGATCTGCAGCGATTGTCGGGCAGGTTTTAGGGATAATGACCGAACTCGAAACCGAAGAACTAACAGACTGTAGTTTTCCGGAAGTGGTCGAGGTGGAGCGGGCAGACCTTGAAAAATGAGAAAGGCGCGGTAAGGTAATGGTAGGGGCTTCGGGCTTACAGGATAGCTACCTGCCGAAGGTCTCAGACATAGGTTTTCTCACTGTTACCTATCCCCCATCTTTTTTAAACACAGTGAACAAAACAGTGAGGTAATAATATGCGTTTTACAGACGAGAAGAAATGGTCTGATAAATGGTTTAGGGGGCTTAGTAGCTCAGATAAATTAATTTGGATATTTCTTTGCGACAATTGTAGCGTGGGTGGTTTCATCGAATATGACCCAGAATATATTTCTTTTATGACTAAACTTTCTGAAGATACAGTCAACCAATCTATTGACAATATATGTAGTAAATTGGAAATTATTAATGATGTTATTTGGATTAAAAAATTTATTCACCATCAGAAGAATTTGCCATTGAACCCAGCTAATAATGCCCATAAGGCAATCATACGGGACATTAAAGAGCACGTGCTTTTTATAGATGCACAAGATTTAATTGATGAAAATTCAAACGATGAGTTTAGAGTTTGTTTGTCTCAGCGCGAGACGGTATGGATAAGAGATAAAGGAATTTGTCAATATACTAGCGCTGTATTAAAATCTAACGATGATTATGAAGTGGATCATATTCACCCAAGGTCTAAGGGTGGCAGTGACAGGTATATTAATCTTGCTTGTTGCTCTAAATCATTTAATAGAGACAAGAGTGATTCATTGATTCCTTTAACTGTTCGAGATTATTCGGCATCAGCAGCAAAAAAGGCTTTAATGCTTGATCCTGTTTTACTTAATAGTTTTAATAGTTTTTTTAATAGATCTATACACTTAAATGATCAACAGAGGTTAGTTGAAGTGAACGGCTATCTAGGGGCTAACGATACGTCAGTGAGCCCCATAGGTAAAGGTAAGGGTAAAGGTAAGGGTAAAGGTAGGCCCGTAATATTAGCCCCGCCAACACTTGAAGAGGTTAAGGCTTATTTCAAGGAAAAGGGTTATAAAACTGATTCGGCTATCAGGGCTTTTAATGCCTACTCTGAAAATAATTGGCATGACTCAAATAATAAACCGGTTAAGAATTGGAAACTGAAAATGAATAATGTTTGGTTTAAGCCTGAGAACCTAGCTTCGGAGGATCACCCGTTTTGAACAATAACACAGATCAATTACTCTTAGGCCTTTTAATGAAAGAGCCGGAACTTCTGGACGATTGCCAACTAATTTGTAATATCGAATCGCCCTTTATGGATTACGACCATAACAAGATATTCAAAGATATGCAGCGGATTTATGGCGAGACTGGCGCGATAGATAAAAAGTCTTTAATGATAGCCGGAAAGTCCCAGGGAATTCCCTTGCAGAAATATACTACTATTCAGACTAACGGCGGATTTCGTGAGCAGTTAACAGAGTATGTCAGAGATGTATATAATGAGGCAGTTAAACGGCACTTACAGGTATTGGGTCAGAATATAATCAATTGCACCAATGATGATTTAAACCCAGCTGAGAAGTATTTAGAGATTGCCAGGAATGCGATAGAAAGTATTGACAAAGCGTCTGCGGTACAATCACGGGTTACATTAAAGGACGCAGTTAAACAGGTGCTGGATGAGGCTATAAAATTATCTGAGGGTAATACTGAAGATTACCTTAAGACGGGTATTTATGCTGTTGACAGGATTATTCAAGGTTTCCAAACTAAAACAATGTCGGTTATCGGTGCCCGTCCTTCTGTCGGTAAGTCTGCTTTAGGTTTAACGATTATGTCAAATATGATAACGGCGAATATTCCATGTGCTTTTATATCTGTTGAGATGTCGGAAAAAGAATGTGCTACAAGAGTAATACAAGTGCGGTCTAATGCTTCTATGAGTGATTTTGCGCAAGGTATGAATGCAGGACAATTTAAGATATTTGCGGATACTGCTAAAGAATTTGCTAAGTGCCAACACGCTGAGATTATCCGAACAACTAACCGGACTATAGGAAACATCCGCGCTATTATCCGGAAGTTGAAAAATAAGCATACCGGCCTTAAAGTTGTATTCATAGACTACATTCAGAAACTAGGCGCAGACCGTGAGGAGATTATGAAAGTTTCAGGAGTATTGACAGATATTGCAAACGACCTAGACATTCATGTGTGTGCCCTTGCTCAGTTAAATAGAGACGGCGCAGAATCACCGAAGATTAAGCACTTAAAAGAATGTGGCCGGATCGAAGAGGATGCGCATTATATCATCCTGATTGATCGAGATCTAGCCGAACAATTCACCGGTAATTATGATCAGGATTGCCGGTTATTTATAGCAAAAAACAGAGGAGGCAGGACAGGCATGGCCAGTATAAAATACAACGCGAGAACAACAAGGTTTTACGATTCGAACGAAGGAGGATTTTGATGAATATGTACGGCTGGAATGGCTATGAAAAAAGAAGACTTAAGCGCGCAGTTAAACAGGCTAGGAAAGTCTTATACAGTTCGCGCAATTTTTCACACCTATTCCGATTGGTTCCATTGATTGTAACTTGCTATAATAATCCTGATATATTATTTGGCGAGTTTTATGACTGACCTCGAAATCGAACTCTTGGCAATGGAATCTGCCGAGCCTGAACCGTCAACCTCTCCCGATTGGTTTTTAATCGGTATGGGGATTAAACCGGCGCCGGCTGCAGTTTACGCCGGAGCTAGGGCGATTTACTTAGAGTTTGTGAAGTTCGAGGCAACACCGTTTGCGGAAACGTTTGAGGACGTTCTGCAGGAGTTTAAAGCATATAAAGGAGAAGAAAATGAGTGAAGAAATTAAGCCGGAAGTTATGAAGGAGGGAGTGGAAGTATGAAATGGCCGGAGGAATCATCATGAAACGAGCAGCGCGCAAGGATGCGAATCATAATCGAGTAATGAACGCTTTTATTGAGTACGGCTGGACGGTGCTGGATATATGGCAGATCAAAAACGCCTGCGATATCATAATAACCAAGAACGGGCAAACGGTAGCCTGCGAAATCAAAGACGGCAACAAACCGCCATCCGCAAGAAAACTTACCGCCGGAGAAAAAGACTTTCGCGACCGGTGGAGTGAAAACGGACATTGGAGACTGGTCAAAAGCCTGGACGATGTGACTGCGGTAAATCGGGAATTCAGCCGGAGAAACATTGTTAGCGTTATGAATGACTATCGATTTTGGGGTTAGGGTGGGTTACTATCAAGAAAGTGTGATATTTTTGCACGTATGGTATTGACAGGTGTATTTACGGAAGTATAATTAAGCAACGATAAAGGAGAACCAAATGAATAAAACCAAGACAACCTGGCTTCAAGTCCGCCTAACGCCACAAGAGCGCGAATGGCTCAAGCAGAAAGCGAAGAAAGCCGAAATGACGGTAAGCGAGTATATTAGAGCTAAGGCGGGGTTATAGTGTATGAGTTGGCAATGTTTGAGCTTGCCTTGTTTGCCGGAGCAGGAGGGGGAATACTCGGCGGGCACTTATGCGGCTTCACTTGCGTTGGAGCTGTTGAAATCGAGGAATACCCCAGAGAAGTCCTTAAGCAGCGACAAAGAGACAGAATCCTGCCAAAATTCCCAATATGGGACGATGTCTGCACCTTCAGAATCGACAACCCCGAATGCAGAGAGTATATCGAACTATTACGAGAACACAGAGAAAACCTTATCATTTCGGGTGGATTTCCTTGCCAAGATATATCATCAGCAGGTAAAGGCGCAGGGATTACAAAAGATACTCGATCCGGATTATGGTTTGAATTTGCCCGTATCATTGACGAAATACGACCCGCAAGAGTCCTTGTGGAAAACTCACCAATGCTTACTTCTCGGGGGCTTGGAGTCGTTCTCGGAGACCTGGCCGAAATGGGGTATGATGCAAGATGGGGAGTGTTGGGCGCTGTCGATGTCGGAGCTCCTCATAAGCGTGAGAGAATCTGGTTACTCTGTTCCAACTCCAACATGCAATCCAGATTTACCGAACAAGAACGCCAACACAAACGGCCCGAAAAACTTAATGGATGTAGCAGAGGGAAAATGGCAACATCTTTTGCCAACTCCAGGGACAACAGGAATGTCGAACGGGTCAGGAAACTGCGAGAAGGTGAACAAGCTTCATGCGGAGGGGCTGGTCTCGGAGGAGGAGAGGAAGTCTATGAGAGCAGGGAATGGTGGACAACTGAACCCAAACTGGGTCGAGTGGCTAATGGGGTGGCCAAGCGGGTGGACCGACTTAAGGCCATTGGGAATGGACAGATCCCTCAATGTGTATTTGCAGCATGGAGGACATTAAGATGAAATCCGCGATATATATCACCCTTTCCGCAATCGGAGTAATCGGATTTGTCTGGATAATGGTAGTGGCTGTTTTTAAGGCTGCAAACGGGAGCTAAAGGAGAAAACGACAGATGGAATATAATCAATATAATCAACAAGAATTAGATATAGCCGACTTAGAAAATTACGCCGGTGAGCCATTGCCATATAAATTGGCCGAGAACATTAAGCCTATGGAAGGATCAAAGTATAAATCTATATTACCTAGCGGTTCGGAAGAGAGGAAAGCTATACCGATTTACTCCGGATGTATTAATTACTTTCCGCTGGCTTTAATTGAGGTTGCCAGGCTCAGTAAAAAAGGTAACGACCAGCACAACCCAGGGCATCCACTACACTGGGACAGATCAAAATCAGGTGATGAACTCGACGCTTTAATGCGGCATTTAATCGAGGGCGATTGGGTGGCGGTAGCTTGGCGGGCCTTGGCACACTGCCAGAAAGAACTGGAGAAAAACCGATGACCTGTCAAAACTCGCTATGCACTCGGCCGGAACTGAAGAGAAAGCCGGAGCTCGATAAAATGGGATTGTTGTTTTACTGGTGCCCGAAATGCGAAAAAACTTACACGGAAAAGGAGAAAAGCAAATGAAAAAGAAAGATACGCTAACGCAAGAGGAGCTGGACTTAATGCCAGTTGTGAGAGAAGAATGGCTTGACCGACTATTGAACCCGGTTGGGATTGACCGAGAAAAATCAACAAAATGGGTTGAATGGCTGTATGATTTTGGTGGATTGAAAAAACCTGCAATATTATTTGTCGATTCGCCAATGGCTGGGCAGTATACTTGTAATTTATTATCTAAACTTAATTTAGCTCAGGTTTTGGATCAGGTTAGGGATCAGGTTGGGGATCAGGTTGAGGATCAGATTATAACTCAGGTTGGGGATCAGGTTGGGGATCAGGTTGGGGATCAGGTTGGGGCTCAGGTTGGGGCTCAGGTTAGGAATCAGGTTGTGCATCAGGTTGATCGTCAGGTTAGGGATCAGGTTAGGAATCAGATTTGGAATCAGGTTGGGGATCAGGTTTGGCGTCAGGTTTGGAATCAGGTTGGGAATCAGGTTTGGAATCAGGTTGAGGATCAGATTGAGGATCAGATTGATCGTCAGGTTGAGGATCAGGTTGAGACTCAGGTTGGGGTTCAGGTTGGGGTTCAGGTTTGGAATCAGGTTTGGAATCAGATTAGGGATCAGGTTGCGGATCAGGTTGAGGGTCAGGTTAGGGATCAGATTGAGGATCAGGTTGAGGATCAGGTTAGGAATCAGATTTGGAATAAGGTTGGGGATCAGGTTAGGGCTCAGGTTGAGGATCAGGTTTGGACTCAGGTTTTTGATCAGGTTATGACTCAGGTTGGGGATCAGGTTGGGGATCAGGTTAGGGCTCAGGTTGAGGATCAGATTGAGGATCAGATTGAGGATCAGGTTTGGGTTCAGGTTATGGATCAGGTTAGGCGTCAGATTGGGGTTCAGGTTGGGGTTCAGGTTTGGAATCAGGTTGAGGATCAGATTGGGGTTCAGGTTGGGGATCAGGTTAGGAATCAGATTTGGAATCAGGTTGGGGATCAGGTTTGGCGTCAGGTTTGGGATCAGATTGGGGTTCAGGTTGGGAATCAGGTTAGGAATCAGGTTGTGAGTCAGGTTGATCGTCAGGTTAGGGATCAGGTTGAGGATCAGGTTGTGAATCAGATTTGGAATCAGGTTAGGAATCAGGTTGTGGATCAGGTTGGGGTTCAGGTTAGGAATCAGGTTGATCGTCAGATTTGGAATCAGGTTGAGGATCAGGTTGGGGATCAGGTTAGGAATCAGGTTGGGGATCAGGTTGGGGATCAGGTTTGGGATCAGGAATTAAAACACTACGGGACCGCTTGGAGGGCATCATGTTTTGATTTTAGCTGGTTAGCCTTTTATGAATATTTTCAGAGGGTAGGTATAGAGTATAAAGTCAGTAAAGAGTTTAATGAGTTCTTGAAATTTAAAGACTTAGGTATATTCGGAATGATACAGTTAGATGGATTATGTGTCGTTTATGGTATGCCATCCAGTATACAAAGGGATTCTGATAATAACCTTCACTCTGATGATGGCTACGCTATTCAGTGGCCTGATGGTTATGGCATTCACTTCATGCACGGAACCGCTGTACCTGAATATTTAGTAACAACCCCGGCAGATGAGTTAGATGTTAAACAGGTGCTGGCAGAGGGGAATGTAGATATCAGAATTGAGGGTATGCGCAAACTGGGGACTGAAAAACTAGCGAAACATGGTAAGTTAATTGATAGCTATAAGAATTATTCAAAAAAAGATCATTACTGGTGGTATGCTTCAGAGTATGAGCTATACGACCTAAATTCAATCTATGAGGGTTTAGGGTTATGGCTTAAGATGAAACACCAAACTATAGAGCAATATTGCGTGGAGGGAGTTGAGAACTGTAAAACAATTCAAGACTGTTTAAACTATCGCAATAACAAGAATATGGATCAATACGAAACAATCAACATTAAGTAAGGAGAAAACAAATGAATAAACTAAAACACTTTGCACACGGTGAGTGCAATCTATTCGAGACTGCGGAACTGCCAAGAGGAGCTAAGAAAGTTACTGAGTACCAAACGGCAAAAGGGCTGTATGTATTGGCTGACTCTGAAACACTGAATAATTATCATGTGATTGAGAATACCGACTATGAACAGTTTATTGATTTCTATGAGGTGGATGGTAAAACCTTTATTAAGGCTGAAAAACCCTTTGAGGTGCGCTGCTTAAACCTGGGCAGGCATGAGCGGATAACCATACCGGCTGGAATATGGGAAAAGACCATTGCTCAGGAGTTTGACCCGTACAGTCAGTTAAAGCGTGAAGTAGCAGATTAATGACTGAAATCATAGAAATCACAGTGCCAAGCTTCCCGGGGTATAAGTACACCGGGGAGTATCGGATGGCTCAACCTGGAGAGATTTTTATAAGCGCTTTTGATCGCGATACGATACAGAGGATGGAGGGGGGAGAGAGCCCGGCTAAGGTTTTAATAGTAGAGGAGATAAAGAATGAGCGCAAATAAAATAAAGAAATATCAAACGCTGCTGAAGTACTGCCAGACGCAGACGCAAAGGGATTATATTAATGCCTTGATTGAAACGCCTAACCACAAAAAAGTAGCGAAGGGGTTCGGGGTTTCGGAGAGATCGGTGGGTTATGCCTTGGCTCAGGTTAAAAAGCATGCAGGCCGTTTGTCAGATACTAACACAAAGATCGTGGGCATAATAGGGGATACTCACCTCCCTTATGAGCTTGATGGATACATAAGTTGGCTCCAGGGTGTATTTAAACGTGAGAGGGTTGATTATGTTGTTCATATAGGCGATTTATTCGACCACCACGCTTTAAGCTTCCATGACTCTGAGCCTGCGTTAAAAGGGGCTTACGGTGAGTATATAGATGCATTGAAACATTTGCAGCCTTGGAAGGATGCATTCCCTCAGATGACGATCATTTCTGGGAACCACGATAAAATACCAGCAAGGCAGATGTCTAAACTGGGTATTAACCCCTCCAGGTGGATGCGGCCGCTATCAGATGTTTATGAGTTTCCGCCGGGATGGTGCGAGGTTGAGGAAATAGTCATTGATGGGGTTATGTATCACCATGGTCATACTGCGATGGGTGTAAACGGATTCAGGAATGATGCTAAAAACCGGATGCAGAATTGTGTCAGTGGTCATGCACATGGTAATTTAGGCGTATCATGGACATCCAGTCATCACAGGGCTGTGTGGGGTATGGCTGTAGGTTGTGGAATTGATAATAATAAAATGGCGTTTGCATATGGTAGACACTTTAAACACAAACCCATGGTAGGCTGCGGTGTTGTTAAATACGGGAAATATCCTATGCCGTTTGCAATGGATTTAGGAGAGGCATAAACTATGGGCAAGATTTGGACAATAATTAAAGTTTTAGCTTTAATCGGAATATGTGTTTGCTCTTATATTTATGGGCAAGAGATTAAATATTCTGTACAGGAAAAGCTGTTAAATTCTTTAATAAATATCGCTGGAATCATTTTTGGAGTTATGGGGCTGTGGCTGGGCCTTATATATCCAGAAAAGTTTAAGTCTCTATTCAAACCAAAATCAGAGAATAAGAACGATGCCGGTTTAGATGATATAGATAAAATCTTATCTGCAATAGTTTATTCAACTCTAATAATAGTTACATCTCTGAATGTGTTATTGCTGGCTCCGCTATTAAAAGAAGTTGATTTCCTAACGGCCAATAAAGAGATCTTACGAGGCTGTTTATATACATTAATGACCTTTTTATCTCTTATGCAGTTATGGAGTTTATTGATGATTATATGGAATGCCAGTTCTCTGAGATCAAACTTGATATTAGAGAAGAAGAAAAAGGAAATTGCTGACCGTTTAGGAGAGGTATAAAAAATAAACCAGAAGGAGAAACGAAAAATGAACAGAAGCGAAGCAGAAATAATAGAAGAAATATTCAGACTTGGATATTACCAAACAAGTAACGTCATGGGCAAGAGAAAAGAGCAGGCGATAATTAGCGTAGTCAAACAATTCTTTATGGTCTGTAATCTAATACACATTTACAAAAAAAGTCCTGAACTTGACTATGAAATGATTGTTATTCAACCTCAATCAGAAAGCTATCACCCAGAACCTGAAATAGGAAAAAGAATTACTATTGATGATTTTGTCAGCTTAGTTGAAAGACCGGAAAAAGACTGATGAAAAAGCAATGTACGAGCTTGGAGATGAGTGATAGATATATTGTGCATTTCTCATGCGGTGCACTAAAGGATTTAAAATGAAATTTAATTATGAATGGAATATTTCTGATAAATACCCTGCCTCCGGAATTGAAAAACATGGATCAACAGTTTTTTCCTGCTTCTCTTGTGGTGGCGGTTCATCAATGGGTTACAAACTAGCTGGCTATGATGTTATAGGAAATAATGAAATAGATCCTAAAATGATGAAAATTTATAGGGAAAACCATAAACCTGAATTTAGTTATTTAGAACCAATTCAAACATTTAAATTGAGGAAAGATTTACCTGATAAATTATACAATTTGGATATTCTTGATGGTTCACCGCCTTGTTCATCATTTTCAATGGCTGGCAACAGGGAAAAAGACTGGGGAAAAGAAAAGAAATTTAGAGAGGGACAATCTGAGCAGATTTTAGATAGATTGTTTTTTGATTTTCTTGACCTTGCTGAACTTTTGAAGCCAAAAGCAATAGTTGCAGAAAATGTAAAAGGAATGCTTTTAGGTGATGCAAAAGCATATGTAAATGAAATACTTATAAGATTTGAGCAAATTGGTTATTTTGTGGATTATAAGCTGCTTGATGCTTCAAAAATGGGAGTGCCGCAAAAAAGAGAAAGAGTATTTTTTACAGCAATTAGAGAAGATATCTACAAAGGTGGTTTTACTGATTTATTTGGTAGGCAGCCTTTGCTTGATTTACATTTCACAGAGAACGAAATCAAGTTCAAAAATGTAAGAGATTCAAAAAATTATGAAAATAAATTATCAGATTTCTATACTGAACTCTGGTCTCAAAGAGAAGATTCTGACAAGGACTTTTCATGTATAAATGGCCGTGTAAGGAATAAGCCGAATACAGGATTCGGATGCACATTTGTGAAATCTGAAAATGTGTGCGGCACACTCACATCACATAAAGATTGCTATTGTGATTTTGAGGAGGGTAGATATTTAAGTGAGTTAGAATGGAAAAGAATAGGTTCATTTCCTAAGGACTATAATTTTCTAGATAACCAACCTCAATATGTAATCGGCATGTCAGTTCCTCCTGTGATGATGGCACAAGTTTCACACAGAATTTACACCGAATGGTTAAAGCCTATTCATGAATGGGAGGGAAGATTATGAACAAATTTAGAAGGATGGAAAACGATGGATGACATAGACCGTAGAGAAAAGACTAGTGAGAATAAGATTAATACACGCTTTACAAGAGGAGGTAAAGGGGACGCTAATAGGACAACACAGGCAGAGTATGAGGCGGGAGTCGTGTGGTGTGTACATGGTAGGTTTAAAGATAAATGTGATAAGTGTAAGAAAAGGAGAAAGAAGTGAATAGAAGTGATCGACGCACTAAAGCAACTAAGGGTCAAGTAATGCAGACCGCTAAGGATACAGCGCAGTTAATTGGCGTGGTTAAGATACTAGTTGAGAAGATGGACCAGTTAGAGCAGAGGGTTAAGGCGTTAGAGCCACTCAAAAAAGGAGAAAAGAGATGAGGGGAATAACAAAATCATACACAATTTGGTGCGCCAGCTGTGCTAAACGGGAGCATTGGTCAGGATTCAAGAATAAAAAGGCTTTTGTTAGCGACAGATTAGACTCTGGGGATTGGCTCAGGTTTATGGGTGAATTCTACTGCAAGGAATGCATCACATTAGAACACTTGATCTGTCCTATACAGCTGTAGATGATATTGATTTTTGTATAAATGTTGATACTTTTATATATCAATCAACAAATAGAGTAAAATGAGTAAGACAGAGAAAATAATACTAAAGTACTTTGAAGATAATCCTGGGGTCCATGCATAGTACATAATGTATATATATACAAATAGTATTATACTTAATTTAGAGAGGTTGATATATCCGCCTTGAGTACAAGTACACCCTCCATGAAAGGATTTTTCCCCATTTCAAAAAATCCCGTGAG
>Ga0208315_1000344_pt1 | contig 36809 bp, 52 predicted proteins | sample MalvireepMed_215_FD_184239 | JGI IMG/M metagenome (GOLD analysis project Ga0208315, IMG submission 184239) | Marine viral communities from the Global Malaspina Expedition - Malaspina viral metaG DeepMed_215 (SPAdes) (version 2) | ecosystem: Environmental > Aquatic > Marine > Oceanic | place...
CCCTCCTACCCCGGGAACTCCCCCAGCGGGGGGGCCGCCGACCATGAACCCAGCAGTGATGCCGCCGGCTATGCAGGGCGTCCCGCCGCCGCCTCCCACTCCACAAGCTGGGCCACTCGTGCCGCCAGGCACACCGAGGCCAGGCGCTAGAGGAGGGGAATAAATGGCACACACTCCTAGTGCCTTTGAGAAGGAAGAGTTTCGGGGGCGTGAGGACACGCTCCATCCCGGTCTCTATGGCGACCATGAAATTCTTACCATTATGGCAAAAAAAGCTCCTTTCGGCCCCCCCAAAGAGGTCTTCTGGACGATGCAAGGGGAGAACGCACGCTTTCGCCATGCGATGGATGAATACGCCGAAATGCTTGGCGGCGATGACCCCCTTGCTGATTATGACTATGAGGAGTATGGCGGGGAAGGTGGAGAAGATTGGGTATTCGATGAGGACTTCTTCACCCCGGAAGAGGGCGCAGCGTTGGAGAAGAGCTTTGACGCTATGGAAGATGGCGACATGGGGCAGGGACTCAACGACATAGGGGATATAGTCAGTTCCGCTTGGGACTGGGCTAGTGATCTCGGCAGCAGCCTTTGGGGCTTAGGCGGCGATATCGTTGAGGGGGTTGGTGGTTTAGCGGAGGGCATATTCAGGGATATCGGGGAAGCAGAGGCAGCTAAGTTGGCGGCTTGGGAGGAAATCGGTGAGGGGGTTGGTGATATCGGTAGTACCCTTTTGGATTTTTTTACTCAAGAGGCACCCCTGCCAACCTATTCTATGGACGAGTCCTTTTACGACCCGGATTATTTTGACCCGGACTGGGAAGAATACGACCCGGTTCCTGGGTTAGTACCCACATATCCCACTATGTCTGAAGGCAACTTCGACATGCTGGGCAGACGTATTGGAGAACCACCCTATCTTGCCGATCAGAGAGAACTATTCATAGAGCTAGATAAAGCATATGCCTCAAGCAATCCTATGAGCATGATTCGGGATCTGATGGATGCTGGGATTACGGATAGTGATATTCAGGCTTGGATGGATACGCCCAACTGGATAGGAATAGGAGATTATAATTTTCAAGTTGGGTTAGCACGGGAGTTTGGGATACCACCCGCTGATGGGATACAACCCTCACCTCTCGTAGCAAGACCAAGGCCTACAGATGAACCGCTTCCGTCTGGGAAACCAGGAAAGCCTACCAGAGAGGACTTCCCCCCAGGTGTGGCTGGTGACGTACTCTTCGATTTGGAAGGGGCTAAGGAACCATCCGCTGATGGGATACCACCCCCGGTAACAACCACTGATCTGGTAACAGGGGTACCAACCACTGATGGGGTACCAACCACTGATGGGACAAAACCCACTGCTTTAGGGGCGGGCATAGCAGAAGGGGCGGCCGTAACCCCGGGAGATTATGATATCGCAACGGAGAATCTCAGGGCAAGGTTCTTCGCTACGATGTATAAACAGCCAGGGGTGGGACAAGCAAGCCGGTCTGAACTTAATAATTTGCTTGAGCAAACCCGGCTTCTCTTCTTCCTGGAACAGGGGGAAACAGCTTGGCAGAACGTTAAGAAAGTGGATGCCCCGGCTATGGAAGGACATTACGAGACGTATCTTAATGAATATCTTGCACGGCCATTTGCACAACGGCTCAACCCAACAAAAGGGGACAAGGACTTCTATGCCCTTCTCAGGGACGTGAGTGAGATATATACGAAGTCTAAAGTGAGCCCAGACTTTGAAGATAAAGATGCAGCAGACTGGACCGAAGAAGAGAAAACTAAGAAGCTATGGGTGGAGGGCTTGTTTGGGGATGGATATGAGACAGAGCGTGATACGCTAGTTAAGCTGGGCCTCACTCGCGGGGGTATGGGGCGCTTTTCCCGACAGATCCATAAGGCTGCCCAGAATCAAATGAACTATTTTCGGGATATCGGGTGGACGGAAGAAAAGATCTTTGACTACATGACGGAGGGGATGAAGAAGTCACAGGAACCACCTCCTCAAATAGACCCGGGTTGGTCGGGTGATGAGGAATGGGATGGTACCCTAGGATTTGAGGGCATGCCGAAAGATGTAGCAACTAATGTTCAAACATATGCCGGGGCCCTGTCGCGGCCCTCAGGTGTGCCTAAGAAGTCCATGTTGGGCAACATGGTTCCTATGAAGCTATTGGATCTCCCAGAAGCCCCGCCTGTAGCTGTACAACTACGGCTTAATGATATAGCTAAAAAACTAGACCCCCAGCATCAGCCTCAATGGTATCAACTCGGGGCACATCGGGGCAAAATGAGTAAATGGGACTGGGAGAGGGGTGGGTATAAAGAGGGCGGATGGACACTATCGCCTAATCAGGGCTCTTTGGCCTAGCCTGGAAAGTTAAAAAGGAGATATAGACATGGTAACTGGTTTTACTGAGTGGGAACGTCCATCGTGGTTGCCAGCGCGGGAGTGGACTCCAGCGCAGGAGTGGGGTCGAATCACAGGTCGTCAGGACCCATATTGGGAGGCCCGTGCGCCTATGGAACAACTAGGCCAACGGCTCCAGGCAAGATATCTGCTCGGAGCACCCGGGATGATAAGCGGCGACTGGTCTGTTGAGCCGACCTTTGAAGATTATATCGGTAGCTTCATTGGTGGTCTTGGGGCAGGACAGTCTGGTGGCATGCCTTGGAGAGCAAACACCTATGAGGCTTTGTTAGGACGTGCGCAGCAGGCGGCAGCGGCTACCAGGCGACCTGTAGGGGAATATATGACTGGGTTTGGAGATCCAGAGAGTGATCCTTACAGAGAAGCAGCATGGTATGCGGGTATGTTTAATCCGACACAAACTCAGTCTGCGGCGGAGAATCAACTGGCCGCAGCGACTCTTCTCGCACAGCAAAGGCAAGGCGCTGGGACTCCATACACAGGGGCAATGGGTAGGGCCATAGCAAACGCCTTGGCGGAGCAGCAGCGATACCGACAAGATATAGGCCGGCCGGAAGGCACTTTTCTGGATTGGTATCTTAGTCAACGCAACGGAGCTGCAGCATGAGGTATAGCTAATGGCAACTACATTTCAGAGTTTCAGTCCTGATTGGTGGAGTCAGGTTCTTCAGGAGTTTGAGCCTGCCCAGTACTACAGCTCTCCTGCGGGGCTGGGCTTTGCCGGTAGGAGCCCTCGGAGACGGAGATTCTTTGAGGATGCCTATCAGGGCACCATGCAAGACTATTACCAAGCAGCAGGCACCGCTATGCGGCAAGGACTAGAGCCAACGACATTCATGGAGTTCCTTGAAACGAACCCGTGGACTGCACGGTACGGGCGCTTGCCTCAAACTACACGGGGAATGACCGGGGTGATGGCTAGTCCGAGGACAAGGTTCCTGTATAACTTCTAATGGGCGACTTAAGTCAAGAAACGATTGATAGGATACGGCGTATCAAGGAGCGGCAAGCCGCCCGAGAGCGCGGGTCACAAGTTGTAGCGCCTGAGCCCATGCCTATGCCTGGGAGCACGGGACCAAAGGCCCCTGAATGGTGGGAGCGTCATGTGACTCCTTGGGCTGAAGAGACTCTGGCTCCTTGGGCTGAAGAGAAACTAGGGACTATTGCCCCTCTAATTGCTAGTCGATGGCAGGGGCTGGAAGAAGCCGCCCCATTTATGGGACCACCTGGGGCTCTTATTGAGTACGGCCCAGAGATATTACGTGGATTGGATATAGGGTGGAGATTGCTTGGCTTAGGTGTTACGGGTGCGCCAGAAGCTATACCTGTTGCTGGGCCGGCTATGGCCCTGGGCCGTAGAGTCCTAGATGCCAGAGACCCCGGTAGAGAGCCTCTTCCATTTGAGCTACCGAGATCAGAGAAGATCCCTGGTGCAGCCAAGGCTTTCTGGGGAGGGCTTGCCGAAGAAGGCGATATAGGGACTCGACTGGAAAGAGCCCTTGAGGCTGCCCAAGATGAATTGGAGGCAGGGTGGGGTTATTGGCTTGCCTCAGAGGCTATTACGGGTGCGGTAGCTCCGTTTGGTTTAGCTAGAGGCGGGGCAGTGTTGGGGAGGGCTGCGACACCACTGGCGCAAACATTGACTCGCCCTGTTGCCAGAGTAGCCCCTCGTGCTGCGCCATCTATAGCGCGTGGCATTGAGGCAGCTGCGCGTGGCTTAGGAAGGGGGGCTCAGGTCCCGTGGCAGGCAGAAGAGGCGGTCGGACGAGTAATAGCTGCACCATTTAGGGGCGCAGTGAGACGGTTCCGAGGCAGAGGGCCAGGAGGAGTGGTAGAAGAAGCCCTTGAGGAAGTCCCAGGCGGCGCAATAACTCCAGAAGACGTAGCTGTCACTGACGCAATCCTTGGGACACCCACCACCGCACGCCCTGGTGCGGCTGCTGTGAGGGATGTGGCTGAGGAAGCGCCTGGAATACCAGAGCGGTACACTAGGGAGTGGCGCTTTGGAGAACCCCCGGGTAGAGGTCTAGCTATGGGGGTAACAGGAGTGCCTCTTAGGGGAGCAAGGGAGCAAGCCGAATACCTACTTACTACGCGACAAGGATTGAAGGCAGCAATAAGTCAACGCAAGAAGATGATTATTGACGAAGGCAAAGCCAGGAGGCGGTCTGCTGGACTGGGCGCAAAACAAAAAAGATTGGCTGAGTATGGTAAGGCGATTGAGGTTCACAAGCAAGAGGTAAGACAGTTACAGGATAGGCTTGATGCTATGCCAACACCACCGGTCGAGCCTGTTCTGCCTTCGCAGGCGTTGGTTCGTTTAGATCCAATAAAGCAAGCGCAGGTGGACCTAACTAAGAACATCAGAGCAGTGGAGCCAACAGTTATCGAGGAAGAATTCAGGAGAATTCTACCAGACGTGCTGGAGCAGACAAAAACAACGCCAGATGAGTATTGGGATTTGCGGAGAGCAAGCCCAGGGACTGATTATTTAGATGCCAACCGTCTGGCACGGGAGGCGGCTGATAGTAGGCTGGCGGATATGAGGCTGGCAGGTCAGAACGAGATCAATGAGCGTGCATTCCGTCTATGGAAGGAAGGGAAGCTAGTAAGCCTAGAGGGTTGGGAGATGCCCAAGTTTGCTACTGTCCCTGACGAACAAGCGGGTCCTTTCATCGCAAAGGCTGGCGGTTCGCCACCGCCCCCACCACTGGACCCTCCTACGGCTGGGGGCATATCTCCTAAAGCAGATGATATATTTGCTGAAATAGATAGATTCGCAACTCCTGACGAGTTGAAAAAGATTGCCAAATCGCCAACTAAAAGAATTCTAACTGTCATGCGCCGTCATGAAGCAGGAATCACCGCTGATTTGTCAGAAGCATGGCTAAGGGTGAAAGAAGGAATTCCAGATTCAGTCACCGGCCAGAAGGGCTTGGGAGAGGATAGCCTTATTGACCTGGGGCTGGCGGTAAATATCGAGGGGCGTGCGGTTATCAAAAAGTCAGCTATCCCTGAGATAGATGCCCTGAACTTGGCTCTGCATGAGGGAGGCCCTGTGCCTCCGAGACTGCAAGGCCAGTATGACGAGCTAAAGCGTTTTACAAATTGGGAGGAAATGGACCGCCTGAACTTTGACCCAGATATGCCCGTCATAGATGAATACTTCTATCGGGGATGGAAAATGTCTGAGGAGTTGACAGCGGCTGTTGCGCAGCGACCCAAGGGAGCCGTCGGCTGGCCGGCTAACTTTACCAAGCCTCGCAACAAGGCTACCTATTCAGAGATGAGGGCAGCGGGATATGAACCACTGGTATGGAATCCGTATGAACAGTGGCGTATTTCAGTTCAGCAGGGAATACGCCACCGCCAGCAAATGATGCTGGTAATGATATTGAAGCGAAGTAAATTGGCATTGCCTACTGTTGGTCGTGGTCAACGAGGGAAGGTAACGGTAATGCCTGATGAGATAAAGGACTGGAGAACGCCTAAAATCGGCCCGGCGTTTGAGGGTAGGTCCTATGATCCGGGCGGAGGCATCATTGGGGATTTTAAGTCAGGTGCTTGGGTTACCCATAAAGATACGGCGAGGCGGTTGGAAGCCATGTATCCCGAACCGTTTGTATTGACGCAAACCGTTCTTGGCAAAGAGATAGACATTATCAAAGCTATTGATGCCGCTACGTTCATTCCGAAACGGGTGAAGCTGTTCATCTCTTTCTTCCAGCACATAGACTTCCTGCAAAGGAGTTTCCATGGTGCTTGGATGGGAATGATAGATCAGATCGATGCTGGCTTCCGTGCGCCAGGCGCAGCGGGAAAAATCAAAGGGATTTTAGCCGCAGCACGGCCATTAGCGGTATGGCCCAAGAGTGCCTATAAACTGTTCAAGGCGGAGGTTTCTCCAGCTTACAGGCAGGCACTAAGGAAAGAGCTACTAAGTACAGAACCATTAGTACCTGGCCGCCCTGGCCTTCATAACAAGGCGATTATGGAGGCGGGCCTATCTACTGTTGACCCGACCATTGTCCCAGTAAACATGGCTGGCTTTGCGAGTGAGGCGGCTGAGGAGATCGGAATGTTGGGGGTACCGGCTGTCATCCGCCTCATAAAGCAGATAGAGAGTGCTACGCGCCGAGGGCTATTCGACGGGTGGTATCCATCAGCAATGTTAACAGACATTAAAAACAACTGGGCTCCTGCGGCAGCGCGGAAGTTCCCGGATCTGAATGACGAGCAATTAGCTGGCGTGATCGCAAAAGAGATAAATAAAAAGTATTCCACCATACCTGTGAGCCAGAGTATATTCCAGGGTAGGTTTATGCGATTCTTCCTGCAAAGGGTATTCTTCTCCGTTGGGGAATCTGAAGGGCTGCTCCGCCAGGGCGCATCACTTATTACAGGGCCATACAAAGCTCTGTGGGCGAAACATTGGTTGGGTGCCTATATGTCGCTTATAGCACAAGCAAACATTATTCATTATCTTAGTACGCGGGGCACTGATGACAAAGCGTGGTGGGAAGGTGAGCACCTTCCACTAGATCGGTTTATGCCCCTATCCACGGAAAACTGGGGGCCTTTCCCATTTGGATACAGACGGGAGTTCGCTGCACCTACTATTCCGATTAAGGGGCGTAGCGGAACAGAAGTCATCTTAGATCTTGTCGGGCAGATGGATACGGTGTTTAGGGTTCTTGATCCAATAAGTTTCCTCTCATCCAGGGAGTCTGTCCCTGTGCGGGCGGCATGGAACCAAATTACCGGGAAAGACTTCTTTGGGGCTCCTATCACCAGAGTTGGCCCTACTGTGTTGGGCATTGAGGGCATCTACTCTCGGATAGCCTCTGCGCTTGTAGATATAGGTGCCCCTATTGGCGCAGGCCAGGCAGTAGTTGATATCGCTCGTGAACGCATACCTTTGGTGGGAGAACTGTTGCCGCCAGGGGAAGAACGCCTTGGATTCTGGCCGCAGTTACTCCAAGCGACTGGCATTGGTCTTAGGGCAGAAACTACGCCGGACTTGTTACGCCGCATGGCAAGAGAGAGTGGTGAGGTGGTGCAGCTATCAACACATCCCAGGTTCGGCCAGCCTATTAGGGAATGGGATGAGATGACAAAGCCTCAACAGAGAAGTGCTATTGAGAAATTTGGCGACGTTGGTGAGGATATGGAGGAAGAACTAGCTTGGAGAACAGAAACTGGAGCCTTAAGGGGTACGGAGGGAGCTGTACTCCGGCAGAAGCGCACTGAGTTAGAAGATGAGACGGCAGGCGTTATGGAGAAGGTTGCCGAGCAGTATCTAAGGATGCCGCGTGAAACAGGGGAATTTGTTGCGGAAGACGCTAGAAATGCAATTGGTAAGGCACTTAGTAAGCATTATTTTGAGTTAGACGTCATATATGTGGATGTTGGTGAGGATGAGGAGCCGGAAGAAAACACGCTGCGTCACCATATGTGGCGATACCGCCAGATATTTGCGGAGTTCGGGGAAGACGGTCCAGGGACCGATGAAGAGTGGGAAGATTTCAATAAAGCAGTGGCGAAGTTCTGGCGTAACACACCCGAAGAGGACGTGGGCTTGGTATTGGGAGAAATGCGGCAACTGGAGTTGAAGTTCCCTGAAGAAATCCGAAGGGTGCTGGAGGCCAAACGCTACGCTAGTGCCTTTAAGATGGATATTAACGGAATACGCTACTCCTACTGGGACTTAGATACTCTCCCTGAAGTGGAGAAGGACATTCTCGATAAAAGCTGGACAAACCTGGGTTCATATGATGTGACAATTGCGGATGTACGCGACTATATCCAGAGATCTTCTGCCGCACGCAGCGCAGGGAAAATAAACCCTCGTAGTCAGGCCATTGATAAGGCTTTCAGAGACTCCAATAGCGACGGCGGCGTGTTGTTTGAGATAAAGAAGGATTTTGAGAAACAGGCACCCGAGGAATGGCTGGGTGCGATGTTCGATGCGGGCTATTATTTTAAGAGTAAGGGATGGCTCTGGAAGAATATAGGTAAGTATCTGCGAGAAGGCTACGAGTGGGGGCAATATCCCTATAAAGATCTCTATGAGGAAGCGTTGATTGCGAATAGATAATACCGCTATATGTTGTGGGCTTTACAGATTAGTGTAATATGTGTAGTGGAAAAGGAGTGATGTAATATGGTTATGTCAACGGAACCACAGGAATTGGACGAATCTGTAGGTATCATAGAACCCGCTGTCGCAGAGGAAGAGAGCCTGGTTGAAGAGCCAGAGGCTCCTATTGAAGCTGCGCCTACTGAGGAAGCAACAGTTGCTCCTACTGAGGCTGCTCCTACTGAGGGTGCAGGCAGTTTCGCAGGGGTCGCAGCAACACCACCCCCGCTACCGGCTGCTCCGGAGGTTGACCAGAAGGCTATTCAGGAGTTACAGCAACGCCGAGTTGCGGAGCAGGAGCGTACATGGCGGGAACAGGTGGGGAAGCAGGCACGGACCTATGAGCAGCAGCTACAGGAATCCGGGTACATGCCTGAGCAGGCCCGTGACCAAGCCCGACGCTATGTGCAGCAGGAGCAGAAGTTTCGGAAGCAGGACGAAGAGGCCGCCAGTATGATTGGGTACATCCAGGGCCGCCAGACAGCGGCTATCCATTTCATGAAGAAGCATGGACTGGCGGATAAACAGATGCTTGATGACTTCGCGGCTCTTCAGCAGACGAACAACCCGACGGAGATGGAGAAAGAAGCCCAACGCATAAAAAATGACCGGGCTCTCAGGGCAGAGAATGCGCAACTAAAACAGGGTCGAGTAGCACCGCAGACTTTTGATAACAGTCAAGGTGCAGCGGAAGCGTCGTCGAGTGACAATCGTCTCCTAGATGCTTACAATGCGGGAGACAGGTCTGAAGCGGCGGTCCGAGCGGCGAGAAGACTAGCATTAGGGTCATAACCGAAGGAGGTTAAGAATGGCACAGACAGCAACGACGGGCAATCTGGAAAATGCCCAGAGGATCATTATCGCATCGGCGCGATATACAGAGGAGCATAACGCTCCAGCTATGGCACTTGCGGAGCAGTTCATTCTGCCCAAGGGTTCCAAGCAGGTGACTGTTCCCAAGGTAGGGCAAATGAGTATGTCCGACCTGGTTGACGGTCAGGACATTGTGGATGAGGAAGATATCGGGATGACCACGGTAGACCTCACGGCATCAGAGGTGGGAGCCAAGATCATCATCACCGATAAGTTGGCGCGACAGAGTTCTGAGAACGTGTTCAGCATCATAGGTCGTCAGCTTGGCGACGGCATGGCACGGAAGAAGGACACCGACATGACGGCGCTTTACTCTGGTTTCAGCACCGACATTGGGGCTGCGGGCCGGCCCATGAGCCTCGCCAACGTGTCTGCAACCGTTGCCTATGCCAAGGGCAACAAGTTCGGGTCACAGGTCTACATCGTCCAGCACCCGTTTGCGGTGTGGGATGTTGCGAACACAGCAGTGACGGCATCTAGTACCTACCCTGTGCCACACGGATGGTCAGAGGACCTGCTGGGGAACTTCTTCAGCGGACTCCGCCCCATCAACGGGGTGCCGATCTTTGAGGACGGCAATATCAGCATCGACTCCAGCGACGACGCTGTTGGTGTCTGCTGCGACAAGACGGCCCTTGCCGTACTGAAGAGCGTAGAGACCCGGACAGAGCGCCAGAGGGATGCTTCCCTCCGGGCCTTTGAGGTCGTTATGACCTCTGATTACGGCGTCTTTGAGCTGGATGATAGCAAGGGTGTCGCCCTCACGTTGGACGCAGGTACGCCCGCAACCTCTTCCTAAGTAGAGGAGTAGGAAATGGCAATAACAACTAAGGAACGCACTGAGTTGAGACAGGACTTGGTAGGCCAGGGCTACCACTGGGATTACATTGATGAGTGGCAGCCCAAGGTGTCTCTGTATAGACACCGTGCGATGATATCCCCAAGCGGGGACCTGGTTAGTGATGTCGGGACAAAGCTAGACAACCTTCTCGGCAATCCAGACTATGTGAGCCGCAAAGCGAGGCAGGGGTTATACCCCTGGCCTCCCGGGGATATATGCACATGCCGGTGGTGTGCAGAGAGGAAGCCTGAGCCTTCATCCGTAGCGCCTTCCGTAGAGAAGGTGGTGGAAGAGGACAGGTCGCCCAGAAGAGGGAAAAGGCGAATAGGGCCTTTCTCCCAGCAGAGTTAGGTGTAACGATTGGCCGTGCCTAGCGTAAAATCATAACGGCCATTCGCGGGACTTAGAGCCCGTTAAGTAAAGGAGAACGAAATGGCATTTCCAGACTTTGTAACAGGAATGGCAGGATGGGAAAAGGTGGTTACCTCGGCGCAAAAGCACCCCCTTGGCACCCAAATGGTGATAAGGGACAGGTTGTTCAGGTATGTAGAGAACGCTGGAACAGAGATTGGCGAAGGTCTTTTGGTATCCCAGAAGACTGGTGTTGCCAACCATGATGATGACCTTGCTGTGGCATCTACGGCTGCTGCTGGGGCTACAAGTGTTTCCATAACTCTTGGAGGCACTGCGGCTGAAAAGAATCTGTACAAAGATGGCTATATCTTTAACAACACGGCTGCTGGGACTGCGGCTCTGATGTATAGGGTTGCCTCACATGCCTTAATAGCTTCTGGTGGCACAGGAACTATCTACCTTGATGAGCCAGATGGGCTTGTTAACGCATGGACGGCTGGCACAGACGTTGTGGGTTTGATACCTAGTCCGTGGAAAGATGTGGTTGTGTACCCAACAACGGCTACTGGATATGCCGTCGGAGTAAGTTGCAACACAATAACAGCAAGCTACTATGGCTGGATTCAGACCCGTGGGCCATGCCTTGCAATGATCGACGCTGCGGCTACTACAGCGGTGGGGACTGCGCTTATGGCTCCCACAAACCATGTAGGTCAGATGGAACTTCTGACATTTGAGAATGAGGACTATCCGGTATTAGCTACGACAGGCTCCCTTGCTGCCGTAGACAATGAGTGGGCGGTAGTGTTTCTGCGTATCGAGTAGTAAATATGGCAACTGAGTTGTGGACTCCGGCGGGGACTACCTATAATGGAGTAACCCCCGCCGGTAGGAATATGGAAACGGGCGGCCGTATAGTGTCCCACCAGGTACGGGTGGAGGCTAAGGACTGCTTTGGTAAGGTGCATAAGCAGCTTATCCGCGTGCTTGCTGATGACAATACGTCGCAGGCAGAGATAGAAGACATGATGGGCTACGCTACGGAGAACTTCGTGGCTGAGGTGCGTAAAAAGTATACCAAGCGCCCTCCCACAGAGGATGAACGTAAGCAGATAGGCCGTTCTCTGAATGAGTTTCTGAAGCACCGAACAAAGCGTAGGGCGAGCTCGTCCAATAAGTTGTATTTTTAAGGAAGAGGAAATGGAACAACAGACAGATATACCTATAAGCGTTATAACTGATGATATCCAAGCCGTTTTGCGGTCTAATCCTTTAATGGCTGTTCAGGTCCAGAACCAGGCGCTGATGCGTAGGGTTAAAGAGATGGATAATGAGATAGCCAGGTTGACCACGGAGCTTGAGAAAGCGCAGAACGGCAAGTCTGCGAAGGGGGGTTAGCCATGCCAACTGTTAAGGGCAAGAAATTCCCTTACACGGCGGCAGGGACTGCCGCTGCCAAGCGTTATTCTAAACAAACAGGCAAAAAGATGACCCAGAAGAAAAAGAAAAAGGGAGGGTATTAAATCATGGTAATGATGCCACCTGGCGGAATAAGACCGCCTGGACCTCCTCCTGGGCCCCCTGGCCCTCCGGGACCTGGCGGACCGGGTGGGCCGGGAGCAGACCCTGTTTTTGCAGCGGCACTTAAAATGGTCATGCCTACTCTCCAGAGTATTATGGCGACGCTCACCCCACAGGAGGCTCAACGAGTCTTGGCTGGTGGGCCTGGTGGCCCTGGTGGGCCTGGGAGGCCAGGGCCTGGTGGGCCGGGGCCGATGCAACGCCCAATGCGGGGTCCTGGGCCTATGCCCGGACGAGCAGCCCCGGGTGGGCCACCAAGGCCAGTGCGGGGAGCTATGCCCAGGCCGGCGGCTCCTGTACGAGGTGCGGCCCCAGCGAGAAGGAGAAGGGCTGCGGCCCCTGCGCGTGCTCCGGCACGACGGGCTGCCCCAGCTCGTCGGCGCTAAACTGCAATTTATGAGGGACGAACATGCCAGCAATACAGGGGCGGACGCGTAAGCAATTACGACAGGACATAGGCCATGCCCTCGGTGCAATCTATGTGTCTGCTGCCTCAAGCAGCGGCAGCACCACAACACTACTGGATAACACCCTTGTCCTTGGCGGCGCAGATACCCAGATAGGGAAGTGGATACGGTTCACAAGCGGAAGCAATGATGGGGATACTCGCCGTGTCGCTGATTCCTCTATATCCAGCAACATCACGACCCACACATTCGCACCGGCAGCTACATCTGCCACGGCCTCTGAGTCATATGAGTTATGGGATGATGCCTACAGCCCAGACACTATTGATGAATTCATCAACCAGGCCATTCAGGGGGCAACCGGGTGGGTCTATGACCCCATAGAGAACATTGAGTTGCATGGAGATGGGAAGCAGGCACGGTTTGATATCCCGTCAAACATCTCCATGATCTCCAAGCTGGAGTACCGCCACAAGGTGAGTTCCACACGGATTCATGCTGCTGGAGCTACCTTTGACGAGACGACTGACGGCGACTTCACCCAGTCACTGGACACCAAGGACAAGAAACAGGGGTCTCAGTCCCTGAAGATGGTCATAGCCTCTGGTGCTTCTGCTGGAGACTTTGTGACGGATAGTATTACCAGCAAGGATATCTCAGGGTATGACACGGTTGAGATGTGGGTCAAAAGCACCGTAGCGACAAGTGCAGGCAACCTAAAGCTGCTCCTTGATGATACGGCTTCTTGTGCCAGCCCCCTCGAAACGCTCAGCATCCCTGCCCTATCGGCAGATACCTGGACATTCGTGAGGATGTCCCTCGCAAACCCAGAGACAGACACAGCAATCATATCTGTGGGCTTAGAATACGATGCTGATATCGGAGCCGTTACGGTGTGGATAGATGATATCGTAGCCGTAGCGAACGATACCGCTGAATGGACAACGCTGGACCGTCGCTACTGGAAGATAGACAAGGAGGCCCGTGACCTCATCCTTGTCCGTGATGGGCAATGTGTAGTTGGGAATACCTTAATAAAGATTACTGGAGGCGACAAGCCTGCGCTGCTAACATCTGACTCAACGGCCACTGAGATTGACGAGGATTACATCATAGCCGGTGCGGTCAATCTGGCTCTACTATCGACTTCTGGTGGCCCATCCACCGATCCTGATGCCAAGAGGCAACTCAGTGCCTACTGGGCGCAGCAAGCCGAGAGGGCTCGTAGGGCATTCCCGATGCTTGTTAATGTCAGGTCGGTTGACTGATGGCGAATTCGGTTGTTGAGGCCAATGAAGTCTTCCTCAACGGAGTGTACTACCCCACTACCCGCCCGGTAAGATCCACGCTGGCATCTATTTACCCAGCCAAGGTAGTCATTGGTGATACCACAAAGGACTCCAACCTTCGGTCATCCATCATTGCCTGGTCTGACTGGCGTGGCGGCATCGGTGTCAACCGCATGGAGGGTGCTGGAGAGGCCAACAGGGCGTGGTACAGTACCTGCCAACTGCGATATAAGAATCACCTTGTTCTGCCTGGGCTAGCCACTGAGTCCGCCAGCCCCACCCATAGCCTCACAGATGCTACGATAGGGGCTATCAACACGCTTTCTGATGAGGTCTATGCCTTCTGGAACGGCTCGGTATCGGAGAGTCCGAAGCTCTTCAAGTACAACAATACTGGTGACAGTTGGGGTTCTGCACTAACCCAGAGTGCCACCGACCAGGTAACAGACAGTGTTGTGTTCACAGACTCAGAAGGCACAACGTACCTGGTATTTGCCCACTATGATACCAATGGGAGCGGGTATACCTACTCCTCAGACGGCTCTAGTTGGACTACTGATACCACAGACACAAAGTTTGTGACTGTTTGGGACGAACGTTTGTGGGGAATATCACACAGTGGGCAACTCTGGTATGCCAGGGGTAGCTCTTCCTCTATTAACACTGAGGTGAATGACGCTGTTCTGCCGTTGCCTGATGGGTCTATTACAAAGCTCTTCGTAGCCAGGAATGCGGCCGGGATACCTATCATCTACGCCTCAACTACACAGGGTTTGTTCGCCCATAACGCGGACAACGCCATGTGGGAGGCAACCCAGATGGACTTCCCTATCCACCCGGACAATGGCAAGGGCACGGTGCGGTGGCGCGACTCAGTGTACATCCCTAGTGGAAATGGAATCTACCGGTACATCAATGGGAACAACGCAGCGGTTATCACGGTAGTGGGTCCCGATAGGGATGACGGCCTGCCTTCTGACAAGCGTGGTGCTATTCGCCATATGGCAGGGTCCCACAATGAGTTGCTTGTAGGTATTGATGCCAGCGCAGCTCCTAGCACTATCTCATCGACATCAATACCCTATCAGTGGGTAAGCCACCAAGGTTCGTCAGTCATACCTCCAGACACAGGATTTAGTACTATCCTGGGCTATAACGACATGGGATGGGAGACAAAGTGGCAGTCGGCCACATCAGGCAAGGGCTTTGACTCCATCCATGTCTCTGATGCCTACTCCAAGTACCGTGCCTGGTGGGGGCATAACAACATCGTTCATTTTATGGATCTCCCCAAAGATATTATCAACCCATCAGAGGTATCTGAGTTTGCGTATGCCTTACAGGGAATCCACGAGACACCGTGGTTCAATGCGGGGCAGAGTGAAGTTGACAAGCTGGCGCTCAGCTTACGCATTGAGGCGCAAGACCTCACCTCTACCGAGAAGATCAAGGTGGAGTACGCCACGGACTACTCTGAGTCTTACACCACAGCCGTGGGTACGCTGGACTCCACTGAGATGGGGGCAGCTTCAGGAACCTACACCTATACATTTGGCAGTAGCTACGGCACGGCGTTCAGGAGCATCAAGTTCAAGCTGACGTTGGATCGCTCTACAGCCACAACGACAGGACTTGAGAAGTTTGAGACACCAGATGTGGTATCCCTTACCTTGGAGTACCGCAAGAAGATTGCAGCCAAGTGGGGCCACACGGTGGAAGTTGACCTAAACAATGAGTACAAGGGCAATGTGCCAAAGGACCTCCGTTCTAACCTGATTAGCGCCATTGAGAGTACGACGTTGGTTGAGTTCACCTTCCGGGATGACAGTGGGGGCACGAGGAATTATTATGTTGATGTCGTTGCGGCGCAGGGTATGGAATTTACGGGTTATGATGAACGTGGGTCTACTACAATACAGGTTGTGGAGCCATAGGAGAAGGAAATGAGACTGGATGCAGGAGTGGTAACGGTCACGTCAGCAGGCACAGCGGTGCAGGCCAACAACGTAACGAACAGGGTTAAGCACGCTAAGTTCAAGGCACTGGCTGGGAACTCAGGGCTGGCCTATGTTGGGGTATCTGATGTTTCAGCCTCGTTGGGATATGAGTTAAGTGCCGGCAACGAGATCGAGTTCAACTTTGGGGAGTTTGGCGGCACTGTTCCAGCGAGTGTGTTTTATGCAGATGCTGCCACCAACAGCGATAAGGTGTGCTGGACGATGATCCTAGAGGGCTGATATGGCAGGCAATAGGTGACAACGCAGGCACAAGTACAGATTCCTAGCAACTGGCCTGGTTCTATACCTGAGTATGTTGCCTATCAGACGTTCATTGAGCTTGGCCGTAGGCCGGGAGAGGATTTCACCTACCAGTCTCCGCTCATGGGCGGGCGTATGGATAAGGGCGGAATCATCTTGGACTTCTTGTTCACTAACCCGCCAGATTTGGCAGTAAATGTCCAGGGTGTATACTACCACTATGAGTTTGGTGTGGAGGCAAAGGCTAGGGACATCATGGCGCGAGCAAGTTTAGCGGGACAGAACCTGACGCTAGTGTTCATTGATGATGATGATTTAATGTCAGATCCCACATATTACTGCCGAGAGGCTCTTAACTACCGAGATCATTCCCGACTAGGAGGGGGCTGATGACTATTAATTTTGGCGGCAATGTCTATGATGACGCAGGCAGTGCCGTAAGCGGTGCCAGCGTTAAGCTGCTTGAGACTGGGACCACCACGCAGGAAGGCTCTACTGTCACGACTGACTCAGCTGGACGTTGGGACTTCACCGAGGCTGACCAGGACCGCTATGATGTTGAGATAACCAAGGGCAGCTCAGTCAGGCGCATCAAGTGGAGTGACGAGATCTCCCTTCAAGAGATAGATGTCCGCAACAACACGGGTGCAACCACCCCCGCTGCCACTTTCACGAACCTAACCAACAATGCTGCTAATCAGGTTGCAGTCTTTAGTGGTGCTAATTCCACGAAGGCAGACGATGATGAGATATATCTCTCCTTCAAACTTGCTGATTCTGCTGGGAACATTGATGAGTTTGCCAGGATGACCGTGGTGGCAACAGACGTAACATCTGGCAGTGAAGATGGACAGGTTGAGTTTGACGTTATGAAGGGTGGTAGCCTTATAAAGGCGTTCACTATTTCATCCTCTGACGCAGGGGCACAATCTATAGACTTCAACCAAGACTCCATAACATTTGGTACTGGCACAGCAGCTACAGATATCACTCTAACCTTTGATGCTGAGTCAGCAGATGGTGTCATCACCTGGATGGAAGACGAGGACTACTTCAAGTTCTCTGATGACATCCTAATGAACAGCACTGAGAAGATACAGTTCTACGATACGGCTATCTATATCTACTCATCAGCTGATGGTCAACTGGACCTTGTTGCTGACACAGAGATACAGATAGCAGCCACCACGATAGATATCGACGGAGCTGTGGCTTTCAATGGAGCCCTAACCGGCATTACTAACATAACCCTATCCGGAACACTGTCAGATGGGAACTACACGTTTGACACTAGCGGTAACGTATCAGGGCTAGGCACAGTTGCATCAGGGGCCATCACCTCGTCCGGCATCATCAAGACCGATAATGCAACCGAGGCCACGTCTACTACTGACGGCTCTCTCCAGACAGATGGTGGCCTGAGCGTGGTGAAGGACGCAGTGTTCGGGGATGATGTATTCCTCCTCTCAGATAGCTCCGTGTTCAACATGGGGGCAGGGAGCGACTTCACTATTACCCATGACGGAACCACCGGGGCAACTCTTGCAGGGAACCCAATCACCATCACGTCAGCGGCGGCTTCCACTTGGTCTACCAGTTCAGGTGCGCTGACCATCACGTCTGGCGCGGCACTCAACCTGAACCCTACTAGCGGCTCTGCGATCCTCCTTGATGGGACTATCAGTGTTGATGCGGGTGTAGTTACAGGTGCAACAGCAATTACAAGTGCGACTATTGATGCTACTACGGACTTTACGATAGGAGATACAGTAATCACTGATGGAGTCATCACTGATTCATCAGGACTTCAGTTAGTAGCTAACCTAGATATAGATGGAACAGCGGATATATCTGGAGATTTGACACTTTCAGGTGGTGCTGATGGGGCATTGCAGTTTACCAATGCTGGCGAGAACTCTATCAAGATCCCGGACAACCAAGCTAGTGCGCTTATTATCGAAGAGGCGAACAACGCGTATATAACATTCGTTACTACGAATAGTTCTGAAGCTATTACCGTAGCTAAGGCTACAACCTTCTCAGCAGGCATAGCCAATTCAGGAACTATTGCTGCTGGCACATGGAACGGCACAGCAATAGCTAGTGGCTATATAGCCGCAGATGCAATTACCGGGGCTAAAATAGCCGACGATGCAGTTGATTCTGAACATTATACTGATGGTTCTATTGATAATGCCCATATTGCTGATGATGCGATTGATAGTGAACATTATGCTGATGGATCTATTGATAACGCACATATAGCTGACGATGCCATAGATAGCGAACACTATGCAGATGGGTCAATAGATACCGCGCATATAGCTGATAATCAAATAACCCTTGCTAAAATGGCTGGGGGTACTGACGGCCAGATCATAACATATGACGCATCTGGCGATCCTGTTGCAGTAGGTCCAGGAACTGACGGCCAAGTGTTAACCTCAACTGGCGCTGGTAGCCCCCCAGCATTTGAAGACGCTAGTGGTGGTACTGGTGCCCTCACTCGTGTGGGTGGCAACACGACAGAGGCGACCACCACAAGTACAAGTGCTGTGGATTTATTATCGGTCTCAAGTTTGAGCATTGGTGTTGCCTCCCCAATAATGCTGATGGTGAGTGGTAGAAAAACAGCGGGAGCGGCTGACGACGTAGCAATGGGCCTAAAGCTAAACTCGACGATTCTTGGAGAGGCTTCAACGAACACGGCAGCCATTTGGGGCGGCACGACGAATGACCGTATAGAAAGTGGTTTAGTCTGGATTATGATACCACCTAGAAGCTCGGCTTACCCTAGAGCTATCCTCGGAATTAGGGAAACCTACGCAGCAGATGCTACTGGCGTAACTGGCACTGTTAACGTGTGTCGGGATAACGATATACCAACGGCCACCATAACCGACGTCGTGATACGTGGAATTACAGACAACTCCTCGAATACGTTGGCCGCTGACGAACTTCACGTCTATACTCTGGCAGATAGCTAGGAGAAACTAATGCTTTACATCTTTCGTGGCCCAACCCCGCTGAACCTTATAGCTGGAGACATCCAGACTGCAATTCATGCACAAGTTGCGCCGTGCGAACATGCTCCCAGCGTGCAGCACCGCCAAGATGGATGCTACGACCTCCAATTTCGGGAGGAGACCCTGACGGAGATACACAACCGACTGAGTAAGGAGAACGGCATCAGTGTTGCGGTGGTTCAGGATATGCTAACACGCGATGTGGCGGGGTTTGATGCCACCCCCAAACAGGTAGTCATTGGGGCAACACGAAGGTCTGGGACTCACCCTGTGTTCATAAGCCCGAATCTCGTGAAGGACGACGGCAATCAGGTCACTCTGGCAGACTTCCCGGCCACGTTTAGTTTTGGCAATGGAGTGACCTGCAATACTCCTATTACGTTCCGGGACGGCAGTGTACGGATAGTGTCCTGGGCATCGTTCCCTGCGAGCAGTGAGGCAGCCGCAGCCGCTAGGCGAGCGACGCTTCAGCAGTTGGTAGAGGGATAGTCCAAGTACACAATAGGCTATCAAGCTAGAAACGGTGAGATATGGATATAGGTAAAATCAGACCACAGATCCTCTGCGCCATCCTATGTGGCACAGTCTTTAGCGTCGTAGCTATTTTCGTTGGCGCAAAAATGGAAGCTGTTGAGGTTGTTACTGGTGTGATTGGCGGGATTTTTGGCTTCCTTGGTGGTGTGAGCTTAAAGGTTCTGGAGAACGAATAAAAGAATGAACATAATCAAATGGGTGGTGAGTCTCCTGTACTGGCCCTTCCGTAAGATATTCAGTGCTGTCCGGTGGTCCTTAGAGAAGCTGATGGCATCTATTCTGTGGCTTCTTCTAAGCCTCTGGAAGATGCTGCGGTTGATTGCCGCTGTGCCCCATATGTTGTGGAGAGGGCTAATGGCAACCCCCCATATGTTGTGGGTGGCTATGTGTATGGTATGGAGGTTCGCCCTGGCTCTGCCCGGGAACCTCTGGGCAGGATTGCTGGCAATACCTGGACTTATCCGGCGTGGGATACGCACACTGGTGCGTTGGCTGTTGACCCCTCCCCGATTGGTATGGCGCGGCATTGTGGCGGTAGCCAGAATGATTCGGAGGTCGCCCAGGAAGGCTTATGAGTCGGTGCGACATGCTAGGGATTGGTTGCTGAGAAAGGTGGCATATTTACAAGAAGAGTCAGCCAAGTGGCGCACCCTATTTTCTATTATTAAAAGCCCCTATACCGTCCTGCGTAGCCTGGGCCTAAATCCTCAGATGGCCGCAACTATGTTATTCGGAGCGACAGCCGTGACCACTGGGGTGGCCGTGAATGAAACTATATTCTCGGAAAAAAGTTTCTCTCGTGGCGACCCTGGCGTGTATAGCGCACCGCTCGATACGCCAGTCTTTTATGAGGAGTCATTTAATACGCTGCGCCTCGACCTAGGCTCAACGAGTGTCGGCCTCGTGGAAATCACCGACGTAAGTTTGAACTCCTACACTGGTTCAGCCCTGCCAAGCGGTGAGACTAATGTAATTCATGTCGGTGGGATGCCCACGGTGGCTGACCCTGCCTTTGCAGAAACATTTTTAGAGGTGGGAACGCTAGAGGCAGACAGGTGGCGTTGCGAAACCCTGACCATCTCAAACTCTCAGGTGAATAAACTTATAATCAAATCTATGGTTTCAGACGGGCAAAGCATTGCGCCTGTTGCGGGAACCCCCCGTGACCGAGGCATAAACGGTGGCAATCGTGCCGATGATATGAAAACCCAATCTGGATATTACGACATGCTAAAAGTGACCGCAGCTAGCACTGGTCAGAATGGTTTCATCGACCACCTGAGAATAAGTAACGTATATTCGCGTGCTGGAGGTTGCCTTATAGACAGGGTCAAAGCTGGGACCATGATTATCAGCTACGGGGTAATCGGGGGTGATTCCTCGCTAACGACGAAGGCCTTTACTGTCGCCACGAGCGTAATCTTCAAATCATTTGAGAATGAAGGCAATGTTGAAGTTGTGATGGCTGTCCCTGCCATAGTGGATATGACGCAATAATGGGGTGAGCTAGGAATAGGAGGAATAGGATGAACTGGTTACTGAAGTTGTTGCCGGCGGATAAACGGGCTCTCTTGGAACTAGCCATTCGGATTACGTCCTCGTTGGACACGGCGTCAGAGCGTAGGGCCGTGGCCGAGTACGGACTGGAGATGCTCAAGGACCATAAAGTGACAGTGGGGGAGTGGGCAAAGTTCGGATCTAAGCTCGGCATCTTGAAAGGCCCTCACTAAACAGCCCCTCCACGGCCCCTGCCCTACCCAGACTACCCCTTAGACCCCAGAGGGGCCTCTATGGCGCTGCTAAGGGGTGTCTGGGCGTGGGCTGTAGGTTTATATCAACTCCTTGTACGCCTCTTCCAGGTTGTCCGGTCGCACAATCTTGGCCTCAACTCCCGGGACCTGGGACAACGCGCCTAGCCACGCCTCCTGTAATGGGCTGACCAAACCCTTGTTAGTCTTTAGTTCCCAGAACAATAGTCTGTCCCCACGAACCATGCACAGGTCCGGGAAGCCGGCAGGGCTGAACTTGGACAGCCATGTGTGGTAAACCAACCAGTTCAGCTCCTTAGCTTCCTTGACGATGTTGTGCGACAGCTCCTTCTCGGACATCTGCTCCATCATCTGTCCTCCAAACGCTCCCTTGCGAAGTCGGCCTGGACCTGGGCGTCAGATGGGTCTTCGTCAGTACCGCTTTTAGGAGTGTCATTCGCGTTACTCCTGGATTCTTCCAGCCTCCTCTCTAGCAGCCTAAGTTCCTTCGCTAGGTCAATCTCAGACAGAGCCAAGGTTTTGTTGTAGCAGCAAATCAACCCGCAGACCCACACAGAATAGGGCTGCATTCTAATACCCCCAAACTGCGCGATGCCAGTGTACTGTGCGGGAACCTCCGCAACCGACATAACCGATAGTATCTCACTCATGTTGTGATCCTCCTTTGCTTAAACCAGTCTTTTTACTACCAGTCTTTTTACTACCAGTCTTTTTACTACGGGGTTTACGAGAGCCAGGTGGCTTCCAGTTCACATCCCAACACTGCACACACAGGCCGTCTCCCAGCACGACATCGTAACTGTGGCAGTTGCGGTGGTTCTGGCAATCCCCAAACGATTCAATAGGGAAGTCGCCCATTAACGATTCAATAATTGCCTTCATGTTGTGATTCTCCTTATTGTTGTGACTGCTGATAAAGGCCGGGGAAGGACCTGAGTTTCCGCAGGGCTCTCATCCCTGTCTGTTGAATGGATTGTTTACTCACGCCCAGGTCGTCAGCAATGGCCCGGAAGGTCTGACCTGGCTCGCCACCCAAGCCGAAACGCTGCACAATGATATTTCTGTGCTGTTTATTCAGTATGCCAAGGGCAGCGTCCACTTGCTGTTGCAAGATGGCAGGGTCACTGTGGAGCCCGACCTTACTCAGGAAATACTGCCGGCGTAGATTCGCAATGTTAGGCGCGGTAGCAGCATCTGTGATTACCAGGTCCATTTGGTAGGCCCCCGGTAGTAACGCCTTACCGCACTCACAGGCTACCCTGTATGACACAACTGACACCCTGTCGCCAGATAGATACCGAGTTCTCCGCGTACCTGTCACCCGCGCCGTATGGTGGTAATGGCTACTGTAGCGGGAATGAGTCATTACCACCGTATCACCGGCAAAAAACTTTCTATTTGCCATTCGGCACACCCCTTTCACAGGCCCTGCAACGCACCACAGCGGCCTCCTGGCACCCATCAGCCCCCATAACACACTCAGTAGTCGAAAAGACCGCCCTGTAGGCCTTCTCAAGGCGGTCCCAGAGGTCAAGGTGGGTCATGAGCCACTCGTGTGCCGCCATCATACGGAGCTGCGACTGAACCAGGCGCTCCCTAGTCCCGTCCGGGTCTGTCGTGATTGCTAGTATGTCCTTGGAGTTCTGCTTCAGTATCGCAGCGGTTGTCGTGGCTTGATGCTTGTCGTAATTCACGGCATCAGGGTCTTGTTTCAGTTTCAGCCCGCCATCGCCGGGTATGAGCCGTAGCCCACTGGTATGTGCCATCTCGATAAGGCTGATGCCCTTCTCCAAGGATCCAAGGTCTGCTTTTACGCTGGAGTTATTGTCCATTCGTCCCCCTCTGCTACGGTAGGTATGCCGTACTGTTGGTTGCCGTTGGAAAGATGTTTGATAAGCGATCCGTCACGCACCAGCCGTTCGAGCACTGTCCTAGCTACGGCATCACTCACGAGCTTCTTTTCCGTGGAGAGTTCTTCAGCCATCTCCGTCACGGTGTACGTTGCAGCGCCGTTGCGACCAAACGTGTTCAGGACACGTTGAGGGATAGATTGTTCTGCTTCCAGGGGGGTATCTCGCACGTCCTTCCGAGACACAGCCACCTGTTCGGGGTCAGCAAAGTACAGTTCAAACCCCAGATCTTTTATCATCTTAGAGTTGTTCGACTTCCTGTGGAATAACCCGAACACAAGCCGGTCGGCTTCGGGCTTCTGGTCTTTCTTTATCTCGAAAATCTGCCTACCTTCATTGAATTTATAAACAGATCCGAATAAGTATCCTTCCTTATTTGTGTGGTCCACGCAGAGGCTGGTCACTCGCAAGCTACGCAGGGCCCTGAACATACCCAGCACTATGTCGGCTGATTCCGGTTCTCCCATGCAGGCAGCACCGAGGGAATCCAGCACCACGAATGATATCTCCCTTCTCATGACGATGGACTTGACTGTCTCTATATCGATGGCAAGACCTTGGTTCATCGACTTGTACCACACGCCTGATTTAGTCTCGAACCCAAGCCCTTTGCGAATCATTGTGATCCGTGTTCCCAGTTCACCCAAGTCAGTCTCCCAGTCCAGGTAAAGGACGTTGGCTGGTTCAACCACAAACCCACCGTGGTTCATTCCTGCATCAGCTAGGACGGCGAGGTACTGGGCGAACCAGGATTTCCCAGAACTCCCAGGTCCATAGATCAGCGTGGGGTTCATGTGCTGTACGACTGGCTCGACGAGCCATTTGGATTCTGCGGAAATTATCTTGTCCCCGGTGAGCTGTACCTCTGGTAGTCCTGTACGGAAATCATTAAGTGCAGCGGTGCAGCACTGTTCCACTACCTGCTTCCACCGCACCTGGTCGTCCTCTTCTTGCAGGACCTTTATCATGGAGTTCTTTGATGTCACAGACGTGAAGCCCACGTTCCCTGTGAGTAGGTGCCCGCCACCAACTGGGCGTGAGGAGGTCCAAGTGATCTCGCCCTTCTCAGCCTTCTTATCCATCCGGGATACCTCTGCCTGGATATGCAACCCAGGCCAGTGGAACATATACAGCCCATCAGAACCCGTCATGTCAAAGGTATAGTCAGCTGTTGCGGCGTCTTGGTTCAACAGACATACCCCCCTTCATTTTAGGTGCCGGTAGGACATATTGTGGCTTAGGTTTCTGTTTAGGTTCCACCCACTCACCGCTCTCACGCAGGTACCGCTCCGCCTGTTGGAAATCATTGGCCCGACGCATCTCAGCGAGTAGCCTACCCTGCTGTTCCTGATTCCAGCAGTCATCACACCAAGAAGGGGCATGGGGAAAGTCGAGATCCTTATGCGTTGCCACTCCTCAGTTCCCCCTTTTCGTCAGTAGATGTAGTTCCCGGGAGGCAGCGAACAACTTGCTACCATACGCCAGGTCCACCTCCACAACATCAACGTAGCTGCCGTCACGCATAACATATGCTATGCAACCGAATTGGATAGGAGTGTACAAGCTCCCCATCGCCGTGATTGCGTCTGCGTAGGCTGCTAATTGCGCGACTTCGTGGAGATAGCCGCCATTTTTCTCATATGATTCTCTCTCACGGGTTTTCCAGTCGTAAATCGTGACGGTGCCGCTGTCGTTGAGTGCTAGCGCGTCCGCCGTGCCTCCGTACCCAGGCTCCAGGCCGGGGTGGTACAGGAATGTCTCAGAGGCCAGCCATGCTTGTTGGCCCAACTTGTTATACCAGGCAACGAACAATGGACTCTCATCTATGGTGCCGCGCCTTATGTAGTCGTCTATTGCACGGTGGAGTTCTGTGCCACTGTCGAGTGCCTCTTTACTGAGCCGCCGAGGGGCGTCCAAGTCACCACCATTTTCGCGGGCCATCTTGAGCGCCCAGTTGAGGCCGATCGGGAATGTGTCACCAGGGATGTGCTTCACCAGTGACGTGACCGACCTCATTTTGGGACCGCCATCCACCCAATACTGATGATTGCCGTTGCGATTGATGTTAACCACAGAGCCGCTAGCTAATGGATGTTGCTGTGTTTCTGTTGCCATAGGATACCTCCTTTACAGGCTACCGAAATCGTCTTCTTCAAGGGTGTCTTCTTCTTTTGGTAGGTGCCTTGCCCTGACGCCTTCCCACGCTAGGATAGCGTCCTCAACTGCCTTGGCTACTGTAGTGTCACCTCGTAGTAGATCAATGGCTCCCTTGAATATCACCTGGTCCACTATCAAAGTATCCCGGTCATTGGGATTAGTAGGATTCTTGGGGGCCTGTGCTGGGGCCGCTGCTGGTGCTGCCGGGGCAGCCTTGGGGACTGGGCTACTGCCAAGGACCGTGACCTTGCTAGGTTTGTACTGCTTGACCCCGTTGTATTCGCCCTTCGGCTCGGCGATGGCCTGGATAGTGACCCCTGCGATATCAACCGGCAGGCCGTTCATAAACGCAGGGAGCTTGGAGTCGTCGCCCCACGGCTGCTCAACGCCATTCTCAGGGAATATGGTTAACTCAAACGTCTCCTCTGCACCCGCCACTATTACCTTGGCCGGGCGGTTGCCGCTTGGATGGTAGTAGTTCGTAACCTCTCCGGTTAAAACTTCCTGGTCTTTACTAGCCACGAGTAACCTCCTCTATTGGTTCTTTAATCATTCTAAGGTGATCCCTTAAAGGTGAGTCCTGTATCTCCTTGGCGCTGTCCAACTCATGCCTCAAGTAAAGGAATGTGCGGCCAACGTGGTGGGCAGGAACCCAGCCCTGCCGTTGGAACCGGCCAAACGTGTACTTGTTGAGGCCGAGATGTTCTTGGGCCTCCCGTGGATTCAGCAGTGTCACCTTCGCTATGCCATTGGATATCTGAAGGTCCCGCTCTGGAATTGAAATCCTGATCATTAGCCACTCCTTCCTGGCGGCTCACAAGTGAGGCATTTAAAGCGATACCCGTCCTTGTCCTTGATGAACGTGGCTCCCAGGATCGGTTCAACCTTCTGCCCACATCGTTCACACGTCCAAGACAGCAATTTTCCTAAGTTGTATCCCACATTAACCTCCAGTAGATAGATTCCAGTATGTGCGTCCGATTCTAACACCATCCCTAGGCAGGTGTCAATCCACCCTCTGTGGGCACAGACTGCCATACGATACGGCTGTCAACCCCCATTGACGAGCGGAGTACCACAGCGGGGACAGGTGTAGTATGTCCCTGCAAGCCACCGGTAATTACACCTCGGGCAAACCAAAGTTAGGTTCATGCCGTCACTGTTACCCATCATTCGCCTCCTTTGGCATTAGCTATGGCTCTCAAATAGGTCGGGGTCCTCGCAGTACACTCGGATGCCCTCTGCCAGACTCTCCGCATCGGCCCAGTCTGCACCAGCGCCCCACGCGATCCCGATACGCCCGAGGCTGTGTATGTACAGTGCTTGGCCACACTCATTGTTATTGAGCAGCAGACCCCCTTTCTCCTCATCTACCTGGACGATGATGGCCGTCTCGATGCCCTCCTCCCCTCTCTCTAGTGCTGCCGTCATCTCCTCTCGCAGGTCGAGGGCCGTCAACGCCTCTCTGGGGTAGTAGGCATACCCAATTCCCCTTGGTAGGTTACTCGGCCTATGGCTACCCATCACTCCACCTCCTGGCCTGTGGCATCCGAAATCTCCAATTGTGCCAGTGCGATGGCTCTTGCTGTGTCTACGTCTTGCTCTGACATTCCTACGGCCTCGATAAGTTCTTCAGTCATCCCGACTACCATCTGGGATTTCTCGTCCGTTGCCGCAGTCAGTGCCAGATAGATACCTAGCGTTACCGCCTCTAGATGTGTTTGCGGATCTTGCATCACTCTCCTCCTTTGGCCTTGGCTATGAGTTGTTTTGCGTGACGCCAATTACCACTTGGGTCGCAATCCGCAAACCGTGTCCACGCATCCCGGCCCTCTTCCAAGCTATCGAACCCGTCATCAGCGAACTCCTCGTCCTTCTCAATCAACAGTGCCTCCAACGCCGCTAGCAACTCAGGTGCTTGTGTGTGCTTATTCAACATATTCAACTCCCTCTATAAACTTGTCTCCTACTACAGCCCCCGCCTTAATCCATAGGCGTAAGTTGTAGGACAGGGAGCCAATCCGTTTCTTGGTTTTACCGTGTACCTCATAGACAATGGGGTTCTTCCAGTTACCGCTGCCTACATCCCATTCATCTTGATACTCTTGTGCCTTTGCCCGTAGGTCTTGAAGCGTATCAGCCTCAATCCATTCTGGGTCTGATATAGGGGCATACTGCCGTTTGTCAGGATTTCCTGCTGTTGAAACGTAGCATGTATACATCGTATCTGCGTCCTTTCTATTTCCTTGGTTAAACCGCCGAGTTCCGTTTCCTATGTATGTGTTATTTCACCTCCATGTAAGCCATCACTCGGATGATCTTGAATATGTCCTGAGCTCGTCCGGTGAGTGTCAGTTTCATGCTGTTACCTCTGGGGCCAGGCCCGAAGGCCCAGCCCCGATAGTTTATTTAGAGCCCTTGCAAGTCTCTGTGTCGCTCTCCGGATTCAACCGCATCCTCGACCTGGGCATAGACAGTATCCGCCATGCGTTCTTTACGCTCTTCTGCCTGGATGCGTTTCAACTCTGTGATGATGGACTGGCGATGTCGCATCATCTGGTCAACCACCTTGCCTGGTAGCTTCCAGATAGCCCCTCTGTACTCCACTTCATGGGTGAAGACACTCAGGTTCTTGCTGGTTCCCACCTCTCGGTCTGTCCGTACAAGGTAGTTGTGGTATTCCTGGCCCGCTTGGTCACTATCAGAAGAGAGCGTCATAACCTCGATAGGGACCACGCTTATCCGCTTGGCATGGCCTGGGTACGTCCCAGACCGCCGTACAGGGGCCTTCCCTTTCCTACGCCTACTCAATATGCACCTCCGATGCTATTGTGTTAATCCGCCCGGCATAGGGGACCGCCTCCGGTCCACTATGACAGTGGATTAGCTACCTAACCGAGCAAGGCACAAAACTGGAATAGTTGGTATCATTCATTCCCGCCCCGCTATCGGCTATATAAAGGCTGCATCCTCTGGGGTCGCCCTGATGGTAGAAGTCCAAGCCGTTACGCTTGCAAACTTCCGCAACCCTACGAAGCGCGCCGGTTTCTAGGTCATTAACCCTTGCCGTGTACGAGCGACCGCTAAACATATGTATATCGTGGTAGGGAATATCAGTGAGTTCATCTCTAATCAATGCGACCGTAGCGTAATCTGTGGTCCATCCACATGTGCGCTCTGCCCAGCGGTTTAACGTTAGCTCCGCCCTGCGTAGTGTCTCCGCGTCGTCAAAGTCAATGCGGGCCCCTGTGTGCTTGTAATGCCTGGCCATCAGGTCTCGCGTTTTGTCCCATGCTGTATGCGTCATGCTGTCACCTCTGATGATTGGTTAATCCCGCCCGGCGCTGGCCACAGCGTCCAGCTATGGCCAGGGACAGAGGATTAACTATTCTTGGCTGCGTTGGCCGCGTCTATAATCGCCTCAATTAGGGGTAGAGCGGCGTCGCCCGTTTTCTCTGCGTTTCGTAGCTCCGATTCTAGGATGTCCAGCAGGAATTCGCAGAGGCTTTCATCTAACGTGATTATCTTCATGCTGTCACCCCTTCGACCGTGTACGTGGCTATGATGTCGTGGCAATCGCCACAAACCAGGTGCTGATCGTTGTTACACACGCATTGCCAATCCCAGTCGTGGTCACATGTGCCGTCTTCGAAGACTGACGGCTTCTCTGCGTTGAAGAGTGGATTCGGCGCGACTGTACTGTCATACACTAAGCCGTTGAAGTACGTTACCTGATATTCAATTAGGTTGTGTTCACTGATTCGAACCGAACCGCCTCCGCCACGTCGTAGACTTTCCGACTCCGCCCATTTAGCCGTGCAGTCTATGCAATGGACATTACCCTCATATGTGTATGCCTCTATGTTCATGTCGCCACCTCGTAAATGTATGGCGTGAACTTGTTCACTTCTCTAATAAGTCTATGCCACTCTTCACCTGTCCAGTTATACCACCCATCTTCCCAATCCTGTTCATTGTATGGGCGAAAGCAGTCATCGCCCTCGTGGTCAACTGTATCAAGCGGAGACCCTGCCAATACGAAACTTCCATCATTCAGTTTGACGTCCCCTTCTCCATCGGTACAGGTTGTATCTCTGTTGATTTCTCTCAGCATCTCTTCCAAAGTCCAAACCCTAATCGTGGTGGCCCCTGTAAAGTCACCGCCACCTTCGCCATTGGATTCAACCAGAAACCTCCTGGTAAATATCGTCGTCACTTTTGTTTCCTTCATCTCTCTCCTTGTATCTTCTTAGCTTCCTTGATCCCAACCGCATTGCGTACATTCCATCCACAAGAATTTGAGTATCTCCCCCTCATGTGGCGTGTAGCCATGTTCTAATGTCTCTCCGGTAGCAAAGACCGCTTCCCCTTCCACTGAGAACTCCCCACATTCATGGCACGCATCTCCTTCTAGTCTATCTGTGAACCATCGTTTACTTGCCACTTTAGGTCTAGCCATTCCTATCTCCTTTCGCTTGTATTACGCTATGCGCTTGATTGGTAGGTCATGTGGACTTTCGTGCAGTACATCGCCCACTTGTGGTTGGCTGATAATCCACTCTCTTATGAAATCCTCAGTATCCTCTTGCAGTGCTAGGGTTGGGACTGACAAGGATGCTATCAATTCCTTTTCGGTAGCAACCCACGCGTCAGTGCAGGATCTATCATCTATTCTATAGACAGCCATTCCGTTCTCCTTTTACCAATCGATTGTTATTTCCTACACTCCTGACGTCCAGTCGGTGAAGCCAAGCCTCTTCGCCCATTGTTTCAACGCCTCGCCCATTTCATCGTCTGGTTCAAGATCATATAGACGACCTATAATCTCAGCGTAGCTTGCGCAACCTACGCCGTTGCCGTCTTTGTCCTCTTCGGGAAAGTTTTCAAAGTAAATAAGCATCTCTCACCCCTTTCCGGCCATTGGCCGTTGTCAATTTGGTTACCTTTGGACTACGAATCCGGCGGTATCTTTGCGCGCTTTGCCTTTGGCGTATAGGTGAACTACTACGCCGTTGGCATCGTTGAATCTAACGTCCGACTTGTCGCCGTCGATAACTTTCCACCTAGAACCGTCAAGCGCGGTGTAGCGTTTCGGCGGTGTACCGTGTGGCTTTGTGCTGTAGACTACGGCGACGCGCCGCCCATTGCGTAAATTCTCCAAGACTTCCGGTTCGTTAGACTCTGAGCGTGAGAACGTCAAGTCATAGTTATCCGGTAGCGACTCGGTCGGGCGCTTGGCATATGGATACTTGGTGTAGTCGTAGAATTGAATGTCGGGATAAAGGCCCATGATGCTATTGGCTACCTTTGCGCCGTTGACGCGTATCGGTGTCTTTTCCCATAGCACGTCACTGGTACCGTTCAGGCGTACCGCCGGAATCATGCCGCGCCGCTCTGCCTTGCGCCGCAGTCGCGCAATCTCAAATATCAACTTGGTAAAGTATTGTTCGCGGTGGTCCATGAACAATTCTGTCCGCGCTTGGCGTGCGTTTTGAACATTGTCAAACACGCCACGTCCGGCAGTGTTGAGACAAGCTACCGCGCAGGCGTCCGATGCATACGCGCATAGGTTAGCTATGCCTGACTGCGTGTGTGGCTTCAAGTATTGAACCGCAGTCAGCACTCCAAGCTCTACGCCTTTGATTGTTTTTGTGTCGTTCTCTATTGTTAGTAAGTCGCCCATTTCCTTTATTCCTTTTCCTTTTACCTATCGATTGTTACGTCCTACTTGACCCTCTGTATTCGGCCATCTAATATCGTGAGTTCTGCAAACCAGTTCCGCACCATTGGGTTCGGCCCAACTACCGCATATGTGCCGTCACCTTTGTACTCGTCCCCAAAGAAACTCGTCTCAATGAAATGCGGGACTGTTCCAACGGCCCCCTTCAATTCTTTCTTAGTCTTGAATCCTTCTATTCCTAACATCTCTTTTCTCCTTTTACCTATCGATTGTTATAATTCAAGTTCCTTGAATAACACATGGATACTTGGTGTAGTCTTGGAGTTCCTTCTCCATACCGAACTATCCTATAGCGCGTCAATCTGCGCCAGGAAGACTTGCACTTCGTCTTCAGTAAGCCATCCCACTACGCTATCGTGCCGGTGTTCAGTAATGGGTGTTTTTACAATCTTGTCGTCGTACATAATCGCCAATTCCCAAAGCCCATCATCACCGCCGTAAGAGAAACGATGACATATCACCGACGCGCTGTATCGGGAACCTTCAAAGCGATAGATCCGCTGTATCCCACCGAGCTTGTGATATTCCTTAGATGGTTCATACCACCGCTGAACCTTTGCCATTTCCTACCCCCGTTTACCAATCGATTGTTATTTTTCGCTAGTCGCATGGTTCGTTGTGGTCATGCCGGACGTTACAGGTCATGCATGGACTCATGATTTCACCTCTATATTCGCAAGCCGTTGTAATTCGGTTTGCATAGGTACCAAGTCAAGGACTTGGTACTTCGCCGTTTTAGGCGTTGCGGTTTTCTTCGTGTCTTTCGTCTTTGTAGTCATATTCCTATTCCTTATCGATTGTGAAATTTAGTTTTGAGACGACACGACAATATACGGCACTGCTAGTCGTCAATCATCAAGCCACAGTTCCTGGTAGGCGTAGGCTGGCACGCCTTATTCTTCTATTGCTCATCCCATAGGCGTATCCTTAATGGTCTTAGCGTGGCTAGTTCGATGGGTAAATGGTGGGTGCGCGTGTTTCCGGCCATTTAGGTATGACGTACGTCGCACCTTGCCAACTGTGACGATACCGTCACCATAGTCACACCACATACTACGGACGTTGTAGCTACTGAAGACGTGGCTATCTTGTAGGTTGACAGTTTCAAACTTCATACCTTGACGCCTTGAGTCCTCGTAGCGTTTCTTCCGTGCCTTACTGGCTGTAGCGTGTTTACCCATGACCGCTATATTATGGCACGTTCAACGACTAAAGGCAATGCTTTCTAGGTAAATAAACGGGTAAAGAAAAACGGCTGAGCTTTACTGGGAGTTTACCTGGGGTTTACTAAAAACCTTACGCCCACCATCCCTTAAAAAGCCTAACGCCCAGCACGCCCGTTCTACAGAACACCCGTTCTGCCTAGCACAAGCCAGGCGAACGCCCGTTCTGCTAGGGCGCTAGCACCTTTGTTCTGGGAACGTTTGTTCTGGGGTGAGCGTGGCGAGAGAGGGAGAGCGTGATAAGAGTTCTGCTTCCTTTAGTTCTGGTTCTGGTTCTGGTTGCTTTGTTATAGGTTGTGGTTATGTGTGTGTAGTATGTGGTATGGCTTAGAACGGTGGTGAGGGGTGTGACGGTACCCTTGCCAAAGTTTTTTCTCTTAAAAGCGTTTTGCCTGGTCCTGTGGAGCTCTGGGGAGGATCCGGTGTTATGCCGTGTTATACTGATGTTATACTCGTGTTAGGTTGACATAACATTTAAGGGATATTTCGTGATGAATTGTGGATTTCGTGCCTGATATAACATGTTATACCGTGTTATATAACATGTTAGGTTTACATAACTAATATAGTTCGAAGTAGTATGTTTATATCTGGGTTGCTGGTTATAATAATATAACATAAACCCCCCCCCCTTAAGGGGGGGTTAGGTGTTATATTGTTATATAACGCTAGCATATAGCTAGGGAGAGGGATTGATAAGGGAGAGGGAAATGACAAACGATACTGGCAGCTACAGCATTGGGCTGACGAATGATGAGCGTCGTGCGGCCAAGGAGGTTAGGCAGGCATCATTTTTGAAGGCATACCGGAAGATTGGGACACGTAGTGGGGCGTTCCGGGTTGCTAAGGTGTCGAAGGACATGTATGACCGGTGGATGAAGAGGGATGCTGATTTCACTAAGGCGGTATTGGAGGCTCGGCAGGAGTTTGGGGAGTATTTGGAGGAGATAGCACTTGAGCGGGTAAAGAACCCTGACAAGAACCGTGGGAGTGACGTATTGCTTCTAGGGTTATTGAATGCTAATCTGCCGCAGAAGTTCCGTCCTCAGTTCGCCATGAGTGAGGACTCGGCTAAGGACCTGATTGTTGAGTGGCGTAAGGCGGCGCAGTCCATGAAGCGTGGGGATGGGGACAGGAAGGAGCAGGAAGAGTTGCCTGAGAGTGTGGAGAGGACGTTAGCGGAGTTATTGGAGAAACGCAGGGACACCCCTCAAGAAAGCGAAAAGCAAGAAGGCAGTTAGTTCTAATGCCGGGTGAAAAGATGTGACGACACTCACAAAGAGGCCTGAATTACGCGATTACCTTTTTGAGAAGGTTGGTTTCGCGCCGCTGGATGAACAACGGCGCATTCTTGAGTCTGCGTACCGGTTCACGCTTGTGGCAGGGGGTGAGCAGGCCGGGAAGAGCCTTGTGGCGTCAAAGTATTTACTATCACGGTTCGCAGAGACGGAGGAACGGGGCCTCTACTGGCTCGTTGCAGCCGACTACGAACGGACCCGGGCAGAGTTCGACTATCTCTTGGCAGATTTCAGTGCCCTGGGGATTCTCAAGGAGGCATCTAAACGGGTTGACCCAGGGCACCTTCTTCTTGCGGATGGCACCCGTATTGAGACGAAATCCGCAAAGGACCCCAGGACTCTTGCCATGCGGGCCCCTAACGGGATCATAGGGTGTGAGGCGAGCCAGCTTGACTTGGAGACATTCTTCAGGCTCAGGGCGAGGTGCGCCCCAAAACGCGGCTGGATGTTCCTATCAGGGACATTTGAGGGGTCGCTTGGATGGTATCCACAGATGTTCACCGCCTGGGCCTCCGGGGCAGACAAGGAGGCCAGGGCATTCTCTTTGCCCAGCTACACAAATACGCATCTCTACCCCAATGGGGTGAATGACCTAGAGATACAACGGCTGAGAGAGGTATCCAGCGACAACTTCTTCATGGAACGGATAGAGGGGACGCCTTCGCCGCCCGAAGGACTCGTGTTCCCAGAATTTAGACCAGACGCCCATATAAGTGAGGTGGAATATGAGAAAGGCGATCCAGTACATCTTTGGATGGACCCGGGCTATGCTGGGGCATATTCCGTTGTCGCAGTCCAAGTCAGGGGGGAGCAGATCTGTGTCATCGACGAGATCTACGAACAAGGACTCGTCACCGAAGACATCATCGAAGTCGCCCAAACCCGTGACTGGTGGACCGACGTTAGGTTCGGGGTCATCGACATCGCAGGAACCCAGCACCAAGCAATGGCAGCGCCAGCAGAGGTCTGGCTGGAAAGGACAGGACTCTACCTATCCTCCCAAAAAATACGGATCAACGAAGGAACAGAACGGCTCAAGGGGTGGCTCAAGATAGACCCCAAAACCCACGCACCAAGGATAGTCTTCAACCCTAGATGCCACGGTATCCTCTCAGAGTTCGGCTCCGCGCCGAACCCGTTTGACGGCCAGACCAAGGCGTACAGGTGGAAAACAGACCGGGAAGGGAATATAGTTGGCGAAATCCCCGAAGACAAGTATAATCACAGCGTAAAGGCGGTTATTTACGGCCTTATAGACCGATTTGGATACGGATATGTCGAAGGACGTGACCGAATCCGCGTGAAAAGGTGGGCATAAGTGGCCAGACGTAAACCGGAAGATATTATCGAACTGGTTGAGGCTCACTATGATGCTACTGAACCCCTCCGCCAAAGGATGCAGGACGACCATGCACTCTATCGGCTAGAGCCGTATGACGCAGGCGAAGGGTATCAGAGCTATACCAGTAACGACCCCCAGACATTCGCCGAGAAGGTGATTGGCTGGATTACCGGCGCGGAGATGACGGTGCGTATCCCGCATGACGGGGCCGACCCCGCCCTCCGGGAACGCAACGACATGAAGGAACGGTTCCTTATCGGCATACTGCGTGCCGCAGACGAACGGCTCTGCCGCCTTATGCTCCCTATCCTGCGTGACCAGATAGGCTGGTACTCCGTTCTCAGGGGCTGGTATGCAGGTCGGGCCCTCCTGGCTAAACGTGAGGATGGCTCAACCTATGTCGATATCACACCCTGGGACCCACTCCATACATATTGGTGTACGGGGCCTGATGGGCTTGAATGGGCCTGCTATAAGGTGCCGAAGACCAAGAGCCAGATATTCTCCCAGTACAACATCAAAGTAGATTGGGAAACTCCCCATACCGCAGACGGTATAAACGTCTACGACTTCTATGATAAGGAGTTCAATACCCTTCTGATCCATAACGGCTCGAAGAACCAGCCGCTGGTAAGGGTGATCAAGAAACAGATAAGGCATGGCGCAGACCAGGTGCCGGCCTTTCTTGGCCCGATAGGGGCGAACCCCTATATCGTAGCGTTGTCACAGTCCACTATGGAGGACACTATCGCCGATGTCGGCGAATCAGTGTTCAGCGCCACACGGGACCTCTACCCGAAACATAACCTGATGATGAGCACATTGCTTGAACTGACCGCACGCAGCAGGCGGCAGGGGCTTATTGTACGCAGCAGGGACGGAACGAAATCCCTTGATGAAGACCCCTATTTGGAAGGGTCGGAGATATCACTTGCCCAGAACGAGAATGTTGAGCCGCTGGGTCTGCTGGAGATGGCGAAGGAAACAGGCGCGTTTATGAGCCTCGTCTCAGGAGAGATGCAGCGCGGCTCCATCCCGCACTCGGTGTACGGCGAGCTGCCGTTCCAGCTTTCTGGGTTCGCTATCAACACGCTCCGCCAAGGCGTGGAGACTGTGGTTAATAAATACCTTCGCGGCGTTGAGAAGGCTTACCAGATGATATTCAACCTCATCTCGGACCAGTACGCAGCAGGGGCATTCAAGTCTATGGAAGTCTCCGGGATGGACAGGAACCGGGTGTATTTTACCGAGGAGGTCAGCCCAGACAGCCTGAAGAACACAGGCCAGCCGGTTGTTAACCTCATCGGGCAACTGCCACAGGACGATATGACCAGGTACTCTATGGCCCAGATCGCACGGGAGGGTCCAACACCACTGCTGTCTGACCGTGCGATCCGGGACAGGATTCTGGCGATACAGGACGCAGACCAGATGGACGACTCCATCAAGGAGCAGTTGGCAGAGAGGATGCTGCCCGAGGCGGCGCTCTGGACACTGCTCCGCGCTTCAGAGCGTCAAGGGCGCGATGACTTGGCGCGGTTCTATGTCGGTGAACTGACATCCCTGATCATGCAGAAACGCCAGGAAGCGGAAAAGCGTAACGCTGAGATGGGTGGTGGTGCCCCCGGCGGTCC
>Ga0208315_1000347_pt1 | contig 36642 bp, 34 predicted proteins | sample MalvireepMed_215_FD_184239 | JGI IMG/M metagenome (GOLD analysis project Ga0208315, IMG submission 184239) | Marine viral communities from the Global Malaspina Expedition - Malaspina viral metaG DeepMed_215 (SPAdes) (version 2) | ecosystem: Environmental > Aquatic > Marine > Oceanic | place...
AGACCATGTGAGCCGGGTCTTGGTCGATCATGCGCAGGCCGGGCTGAATGTTGTGCGTTTGAAATCCGGTGACAGCGGCATGTTCGGGCGGCTGGAAGAAGAGATTATCGCACTGCGCGCGGCGGATATTCCTTTCGAGATCGTGCCGGGCGTCACCGCTGCTTCGGCCGCCGCCGCGACGGCGGGCATCCCGCTGACCCGGCGTATGACCGCGCGGCGCGTGCAGTTCATCACTGGGGCGGATGTGACGGGCGAATTGCCGAGCGACGTGAACATGGCCGCTTTGGCCGATCCGATGGCGACCACCGTGGTCTATATGGGCAAACGCACCTTTGCAGGTCTCGCCGCGCGGCTGATCGAACACGGGTTGCCCGGCACCACGCCCGCGCTGCTGGCCGAGGCGGTTTCGACCCCGGCGGAGAAGGTGCAGCGCTTTACCATCGAAACTCTGGCGCGCCATTTGGAGAGCGCCAGCAGCACCACGCCCGCGCTGATCTTTTACGGGCCTTTGGCCGAGTTCGAGGCGTGAAAGTTTTCGTTTGCACCTCTTGCACCGACGATGGCGGCTTTCTGGACGTGGTCCGCGCCGGATTGTCTGATGTGGAGGTCGAGGGCATCGACTGTATGTCAGGTTGCACACGGGCGCAGACGGTAGCGTTTCGCGCGCCGGGCAAGGTGGCCTATCTGTTCGGAGAGATCACGGAAGCCGACATCGATGATCTGCGCCGCTTCGTGACGCTCTATGCCGCCTCCGCCGATGGAAATTTCCCCGATGCGCGGGTGCTGGGCGGGCTGCGTTTGAAGGCAATCGCGAGGATACCGGGATGACTGATCTGGAACTGACATTGATCGGCATCGGTACCGGCAACCCTGAGCATCTGACGCTACAGGCGATCCGGGCGATGAACGCGCAAGACCTGATCTTGATCCCGCAAAAGGGCGCGGGCAAGGACGATTTGGCGGGGCTGCGGCGGAGCATCTGCGACGAAGTGCTGACCAATGAGGCGGTGCAGATCGTCGGTTTTGATCTGCCCGTGCGTGACCCCGCGATTGAGGAGTACCGCGCCCGCGTCGATCACTGGCACGACGCGATTGCCGATGCGTGGCGCGGGGCGATGGCCCAGCACCCAACGGCGCGGCGGGTGGCGCTGTTGGTCTGGGGCGATCCGTCGCTTTATGACAGCACCCTGCGCATCGCCGCGCGGCTCGACCCGACCCCACGCATGACTGTGATCCCCGGAATCACCTCCTTGCAAGGGCTGACCGCGTCTCATGCGATCCCGCTGAATGAAATCGGCGCGCCCTTCTTGGTCACAACCGGGCGGCAGTTGCGCGATCACGGCTGGCCCGAGGGGGTCGATACGTTGGTCATCATGCTGGATGGCGACTGCGCTTTTCAGACGTTGGAGCCTGCGGGCGTGACGATCTGGTGGGGGGCCTATGTCGGCATGGCCGAAGAGATTATTCGTCACGGCCCATTGGCCGAGGTCGCCGAAGATATCATCGCCACCCGTGCCGCCGCTCGGGCGGCGCATGGCTGGATCATGGATATCTATCTGCTGCGCCGAGGCTAAGGCTCAGGTATTTGGGTCAACCTTGCCGCGCATCGCCTTAACCTCGCCGCGCACCTTCTTGGCCTTGAGGCGTCGTTTCTTCGACCCCAGCGTCGGGCGGGTCGCGATGCGGCGTTTGGGCGGGGTGAGGGCGGTGCGGATCAACTCGGCCAGCCGCTCGCGCACCAATTCGCGGTTGCGCGCCTGACTGCGGGTTTCGTCACATTGCAACACCAGCGCGCCTTCGGTGGTCCAGCGCCGCCCGGCCAAACGGCGCAGGCGGTTTTTCACCGGTTGCGACAGGGATGGCGAGGTGGCGGCCTCAAACCGCAATTCCACCGCCGAGGAGACCTTGTTCACATTCTGCCCGCCGGGGCCGGAGGCGCGCATAAAGCTTTCGGTCAGCTCCCAGTCGTGAATGGCGATGTCATCGTTGATGTGCAGCATGGGCTCTCCTTGCCCTGCAACATGCCAGTCTGCGCCGTGAGGGTGAAGGGGGAATGCGAAATGGGCCGCCCCTTGCGGAACGGCCCAATCGAATGGTTTCAGGAGGGGGATCGGTTAGACCGATGTCCACCAGGTGGTTGCACTGCCAGGGGCTGCCCTAGCAAGAAACCCCGCTGGCTGTTCCGACACCTCGCTCCAATACCTTTCTTGACACTGGATCACCTCCTTTACATTTGTTGAACTCACCCTGAGCGTTGCACAGGTTTTGAAATTCGCAAAGCGTTTTTTTGGACGGTGCGGCGGCAAGGGGGCGGGCCCCCCTGCGCCGGTATCAAGCGCGGGCGGTCAGCCGTGCGGTCAGCAGCCGGAAGGGGATCAGCGCAACCAGTGCGATGGCCAGTTTCACCGACCAATCCGCCACGGCGAGCGAGACCCAAAGCGGCGCAACGGGGCCTGCGCCCAACAGCGGCAAAGCCTCGGTCGCCCAAGCGACATCGGTCGCGGGGTGGATGAACGACAGGCTGGCCGAGAACGCGATGGAGAAAAACAGCGCCGTGTCGATCGCGCTGCTGATCAGCGTGCTGATCAAAGGCGCGCGCCACCATGCGCCATCGCGAAAACGGTTAAAGATCGTCACGTCCAACAGCTGCGCCACGAGGAAGGCAGAGCCCGAGGCGACCGCGATGCGGACCGTCACTAGCGGGCCGAATTCGCCCATGATCTGTGTCCCAATGAGCGAGCAGATCAACCCGACGACAAACCCCACCAACACGACCCGGCGCGCGGCAGAGGCACCGTAAAGGCGGTTCATCACATCGGTAACGAGGAACGCCAGCGGATAGGTGAAAGCGCCCCACGTCAGCCATTGGCCAAAGAGAAACTGAACAAGGATATTCGAGGCCACGACGATGGCGGCCATGGCAAGAATGCCGGGAAGATAGGTGCGTGTCATATGTGGACCGTTTTGTGCAAGGGTGCGGCGACTTGGCCTGCGGGGATCGCAGACGGAACGGTCTTTAGCCCTCAACACCCGGTTTGGCAAGGATCAGCTCGACCACCTCATTGCGCTGCATGACGAAGAAGTTGTCGTCCGACAGCAGAGTCAGCCGGGTTTGCCCCGCCGCGTCCTGCCATGTGCTGAGCGCTTCGAGGTTGTCATATTGACCGGGGCCGGAGGTCAGCAAAGTTACCTCCCCAAGTCCCGGCGCGGTCAGGTCAAAACTGCGGATGCGGCTGCGAAAGCCCAATGGCGTGATCGTTCGTTCTAGCAGATAGAGCGTGCCATCCTCGGCAAAGTCCGCGTCTACCGGCAAGAACGGCCCTTGGCGCGGGATCTTCGCGGCGATTGTCCATGTGGTGCCATCAAAGGCATAAAGCGGGATGGGCCCTGATGTGGGGCCGCCGCCTTCGGGGGCCGCAAAGAGCCGTCCATCGGGATGGGCGGCCAATGTCTCCATCCCCGCGTTCGGCGCAAAGTTTGCAAAATCGTCATGTCTGGGCAGAGGGGTGGTGACCCCGCTTTCAGGCGAAATCCGAGCGACGTGATGATCGTGTTCGAACGAGATGTAGAGTTGCCCAGTGTCGTCAAGCGCCAGCGCTTCCGCATCGCGCATCTGGCCGCGCAGGGCTTTGCCATCGGCCCCTTTGAGCGGGGCGTCTTCCTCAAGTTCAAGCGCCACCAGACGGCCCGCTTCGCGGACCATGCGCGCCTGCACGACGCGGCCCCGGTCCGAGACCGCCGTCAGGCGCGTGCCATCGGCATTGACCTCGACCCCCGAAAAGCCGCCGAACCACGAAGCGGGGTGGCTCCATGTCAGCACGCTGTCGACCTGCACCACCGGCTCTGTCTGCGCGGCGGGGGCCACGCAGGCAATGAGCAGGAAGAACGGGAGGCAGGCGCGGATCAGTTTGCGTTCAAAACGGCGTTGCATTGGGCAGGCAGGTCCGCAAGCAGAATGTCGCGCTTGGGCTTGGGTTTCGTTTTGGGGGCTGTCGGATCGGGCTTTGGTGGGTTCAGAATATTGGCCTGCCACTGCCGCGCATCGGCGCAGCCGTCACCCGGCGGGGGCGGGGCCTGATCCACACAGCCGCGCGCGCCTGTTGGGCAGGCGATGCGGACGTGGAAATGATAGTGATGCCCGTACCAAGGCCGGATTTTGCGCAGATAGCTGCGGTCGCCCTTTTCATCGGCACACATCTGTACCTTCGCGCCGGGGAAGACGAAGATGCGGGCGGTGCGGGGGTCTTGGGCCGCGGCCTTGACCACCTCGTGATGCGCGGGCGTCCAAGAGGAATTGACATAGGCCCCACTCGCCCGGCGCATGGAGATCGACGAGATGTTCTCGCGCTGCGCCCGGCTGAGGTTGAGGGATTTGGGCGGCAACATCCAGATATCGGCATCCAGCCCGATCTGGTGGCTGGCGTGACCGGTCAGCATCGGCCCGCCGCGCGGCTGGCTCATATCGCCCACATAGATGCCTTCCCAGCCCGGCTGCTGCGCCGCCTTGCGGCTGAGTTTTTTGACCATGTCGACCATCTCAGGATGGGCCCAGTTACGGTTGCGCGACAAGCGCATGGCCTGCCATGTCGGACCCGTCTCGGGCAATTGCTCGGCCCCGGCGAGGCACCCTTTGGAGTAGCTGCCGAAAGCCGCCGAGGATTGCGTGGAGGCAAAGCTTTTGGCGCCAAAGAGCCGCTTGGCGGCGACCGTGCTCAATGCGCCGCCCGAAGAACCGATGGTCGGCAGGGCGACTTTCTCACCGCTGATATCGGTTTCAGTCCGGTCGCCCCCGCAAGACGCCAGCGCGAAGGCCAGTGCCACGGAGGTCAGGGTGCGAAGCAGCGTCATGTGGCGAAATCTCCCTTGGGTTTGACCCACGCTAACAGGATCAAACCGACGATGAAAAGCCCCACGACGGGGGTGATGCCCAGCCGTTGGCTGCCGGTGAGGTCACTGGCCAAGGCAATCAGTGCCGGGGCGAGGAACGAGGTCGCCTTGCCCGACAGCGCATAAAGGCCAAAAGCCTCGGTCATACGCTCGGGGTTTCCCTGCCGTGTCAGCATGTTACGCGAGGATGCCTGTAGCGCACCGCCCGCCGCCCCGATAGAGGCACCAGCGACGTAGAAGAGGATATCCGGCAGGGCAGACCCCTCAGGCAAAGAAACGCCCATGACAGAATTCGGCCCCAACGAGATGATCAAACAGGCAGTCGCCACAAGGATGATACAGCAGGCCACGATCACCGGCATCGGCCCGATGCGCCGGTCGATCCGCCCGCCCAGCACGCAGAACACCGCGCCCGAGATAGCGGCAAGGATGCCAAAGATGCCGATCTCTTGGATCGACCAATCCAGCACGCCAAGCGCATAGACCCCGCCGAAGGTATACATGCCATTCAGCGCGTCACGGTAGAACATCGAAGAGCCGAGATAGGCCAGCAGCGAGGGATGCTTTGGCAGGCCCCGTAGGGTGCGCGCCAGATCCGACAGACCCGCACCCACGCGGTAGCGTTGCGCTCCGGGTTTCGGCGTGTCGCGCACATAGAGGAAGAAGGGGATCATGAAAACGGCGTACCAGATCGCCGCAAGCGGCCCGACAATGCGGGTGTCGGCCTTGGTCGCCGGGTCCAGCCCGAACAGCGGCGTCAGCCCCGCCATGGTGCGTCCGTTCGCGCCACTTTGAAACAGGGCGATCATCGCGATCAGCGCCAGCACCCCGCCCGCATAGCCAAAGGCCCAGCCATCGCCAGAGATGCGCCCGCGTTCACCCGGGTCGGGGTGTAGCTCGGGCAGATAGGCGTTGGTAAAGATCGTGGCGAATTCCATCCCGACCAAGCCGATGCCGAAAAAGAACAATGCCCAAAGCAGAGAGAAATCCGCCGGGGCTGTCCACCACAGGGCGGCTGCGCCGATCACATACATCGCCGAAAACAGCCAGATCCATGGCATCCGACGGCCCGAGGAATCTGCCACCGCGCCCAAGATTGGCGCCAGTATGGCAATCGCGATCCCGGCCAGCGCCAGACCATAGCCCCAATAGGCCTGCGCTTGGGCTTTCGCGGCGGAAAGCTCCATCCCGCCGTCGACCAGCGCGTTGGTCGCGGTTTGGGCGAAATAGGGGCCAAAGATAAAGGTCAGCAGCAGGGTGTTGTAAGGCTGGCTGGCCCAGTCGAAAAAGTACCATCCCCAGATGCGCTTGCGCCCGCCTGTCTGTGCCATGTTGCGCCCCTTCGCGGCCTGCTCTTTTCCAAGTTAGAGCAGGGCGCGGCGCAAGGCGCAAGCGCCAGTCGTGGCAGGGTTGAAACGTCGGGCTGCCGGTCGGGTCAGGCGGAAAGGTGCGGTGCAGCTTCGGACACGGGCGCGCCGTCTTGCATCGGCGGCCACGGGCGGTGGCTGTCGGCACGGATCCATTCGGCCACCCAGCCCGGCACCTCGGGCGAAGGTTGCTGCCGCCCCATGGCGCGCAGCACCTTTTCGGGTGGGATCAGCCCGTTGCGATCGGTCACGGCAGAGCGGTAGAGCACATGGCTCGCACATTCGCCGTTCTTCTTCCACATGGATTGCTCAAGATAGATGAACTTGTCATCCCAACACAGCGTTCGGCTGCGCATCTCGAACTTCTCGAACATGCGGATGCGGCGGCGGAACCGGGTGCTGGAGCCTGCGATTGTGATTGCCCATTTGTTTTGGCGAAGCAGCGTAATCAACCCGGCACGCTGCGCCATGGCGGTGCGGCCCAGATCATACAGCGACAGCGCCCGCCCGTTGTTCAGCTCCATCCAGATATCGAGGTCATGCGGCCAGCAGATGTGATGGCTGACATGGGTGTCGGTCAGGTTTTCCAGCGGCGCCTGCCGCGCGGCGACGATGACGTCTTTGGCCATGCGGATGATCGGGAACATGGGGCTTTCCTTTGTCGTGACGGTGCCGATCTGCGGCGGAAGCGCTGCGCGGTCAAGCATATACGTCGCGGCACTCTTGCCCTTTGCGGGCGGGGCGCTTAACTGTCTTTCGTCAAACCAAGGGGATATTCCATGACGTCACTGTTCCAAATCCTGATGCTGCTTTTGAACATCGTTTGGTTCATCGTCATCGCACATGTCATCATGTCTTGGTTGATCAATTTTCAGGTGCTGAATCTGCGCCAACCCTTGGTTGCGCAAATCTGGGATGGGCTGAACCGCATTCTAGAGCCGGTCTATAGCCGCGTGCGCAATGTGATCCCGCCGATGGGTGGTTTGGATCTGGCACCATTGATCGTGCTGATCGCCGTGGCCATTGCGCGGATCGTGCTGACAAACAACGCCGCGGCCTTCTACTGACCCGTGCCAAGCCCGGTTCGCGCGCCCATGTCGCGTGCATCTGGCCTTGTTCACGGTTTGTTAGTGTGGGAGTCTGCATAAAAAGAGCAGACAATCTTACAGGTTCCCCATGACAGGCGCTGCCACGCTTCTTCGTGATGTATTCGGTTTTGACGGGTTCCGCCCCGGCCAGCAAGAGATCGTTGAGGCGGTCACTGAGGGCGAGAACGTGCTCGCGATCATGCCCACGGGCGGCGGCAAATCCTTGTGTTTTCAACTGCCTGCGCTGATGCGCGAGGGGGTGACGGTGGTCATCAGCCCGCTCATCGCCCTGATGCGCGATCAGGTCCGCAGCCTGCAAGAGGCGGGCGTCGCGGCGGGCGCGCTGACCTCGGGCAACACGTCTGAGGAGACCGACGCGGTTTGGGAAGCGTTGGAGGCGGGCACCCTTAAACTGCTCTATATGGCACCGGAACGGCTCGCCGCAGGCTCGGCCATGGGCATGTTGCGGCGCGTCGGCGTTAATCTCATCGCCGTGGACGAGGCGCATTGCGTCAGCCAGTGGGGCCATGATTTCCGCCCCGATTACCTGCGCATCGGTGAATTGCGCCGCACGCTGAACGTGCCGCTGGCTGCTTTCACCGCCACGGCGGACGCAGAAACGCAGGTTGAGATTGTCGAGAAGCTGTTTGACGGCACCCCACCGCGCGCCTTTCTGCGCGGCTTTGACCGGCCCAACATCCACCTCGCCTTTGCCGCCAAGAACAAACCACGCGATCAGATCCTGAACTTCGCCGCCGCCCGCAAGGGGCAGTCGGGCATCGTCTATTGCGGCACGCGGGCCAAGACCGAAGGGCTGGCCAAGGCGCTGCGCGACCAGGGGCAAACGGCGCTGCATTACCACGGCGGGATGGAGGCAGAAGACCGCCGCATCGCCGAGCGGCGGTTTCAGCAAGAAGACGGGTTGATCGTCTGTGCCACGGTGGCTTTTGGCATGGGGGTTGATAAACCGGATATCCGTTGGGTCGCCCATGCGGACCTGCCGAAATCGATCGAGGCCTATTATCAGGAGATTGGCCGCGCTGGGCGTGACGGTGCCCCGGCCGAGACCCTGACCCTTTTCGGTCCCGATGACATCCGCCTGCGCCGCTCCCAGATCAACGAAGGGCTGGCTCCGCCCGAACGTCGCGCCGCCGATCATGGGCGGTTGAACGCGCTGTTGGGGTTGGCCGAAGCGCTGGAATGCCGCCGCCAGACCTTGCTGGGCTATTTCGACGAGACTGAGATCACCTGTGGCCGTTGCGACCTCTGCGACAGCCCTGCGGATGTGTTCGACGGCACCACAGCGGTGCGCAAAGCGCTGTCGGCCATGCTGCGCACCGATGAATGGTTTGGCGCGGGGCATTTGATCGATATCCTTTTGGGCAATGAAACCGAGAAGGTCCGTCAGCGCGGGCATCAATCTTTGCCGACCTATGGCGTGGGCGGCGAATACAGCCGCAATGAATGGCAGGCGGTGTTTCGGCAGATGATGGGCCATGACCTCGTGCGCCCCGATGCCGAACGCCACGGCGCGTTGCGCATGACCGATGCGGCTCTGCCGATCTTGCGCGGTGAGGCGTCGATCAACCTGCGGCGGGACACGATCAAGGCGGCGGGGGCCATTCGGCGGCCAGCGGTTAAGGCGATGGTCAGCGATGAAGATGCGCCTTTGCTGTCGGCGCTCAAGGCCAAACGGCGTGCGTTGGCCGAAGCGGCACGCGTGCCTGCCTATATCATTTTCACCGATCGCACCCTGATCGAGATGGCCGAGGCGCGACCGCAAAACCTTGATGCGATGGCGCGCATCGGCGGGGTCGGCGCGAAAAAGCTTGAGAACTACGGCGCCGCTTTCCTTGAGGTCATCAACGGCGAAGCGCGGCCCATGCATAAGGCCCGGCGCAAGCTGGCGGGGCGCGAGGCGGGCAATGTCTATGACCAGTTGTTGCAGGTGCAGGCCGATCTGGCGCGGGGTGAGCAGGGCACCGATAAGCCGCTGAGCTGCTCTGCTGCAATGCTGGCAAAGGTGGCGCAACTGCGCAGCGCCGACAGCTCCGCGATTGAACGCTTGCTCGGCGACAAACGCGCCGAACGCTTTGGCCCCGCCTTTCTGGACGTTCTGCGCGACGCGGGCTAGATCAGCCCGACACGCCCCAAGGAGACTGCCATGCTCGTTGTTATTTCCCCCGCCAAACGCCTCGACTGGGCCGAACGCGATGTCGCCGTCACCCAACCTGCTTTTCAGGAAGATGCCGTGCGGCTGGCGACAACGGCGCGCAATCGCACCTTGGGCGATCTGAAAAAACTGATGGGGCTGAGTGATGATTTGGCGCGGCTCAACCGCGACCGGTTTCAGGCGTTTGAGGCTGAGCCCACCGCCGACACCACCCGCCCCGCCGCGTTGGCCTTTGCGGGTGACACCTATCAAGGGCTGGAAGCCGCGAGCCTAGATGCGGATGAGATGGCCTATGCGCAAGACCACCTGCGCATCCTCTCGGGGCTTTACGGTGTGCTGCGCCCGCTCGGCGCGATCCAAGCCTACCGTCTGGAGATGGGCAGCAAGCTGAAAACCCGGCGCGGTGGTAACCTCTATGACTACTGGCGCGACAGCCTGTCAAAGGCGCTGAATGCGCAGGCTGAGGCGACGGGCAGCGATGTTTTGGTGAACTGCGCCAGCCAAGAATACTTCGGCGCGGTCGACCTCAAAGCGCTGAAACTGCGCGTGATCACCCCGCAGTTCATGGAAGACAAGGGCGACGGTAAGGGGCCAAAAATCGTCAGCTTTTTTGCCAAGAAAGCACGCGGTGCCATGGCGCGGTATATCGTGCAGCACCGGGTGAATGATCCCGAGGGGCTGCGGGATTTTGACAGCGGCGGCTATGCCTATCAGCCCGATGCCTCGACGCCCGAGCGTCCGGTCTTTGTCCGGCCCTATCCGTCGACCTGATCTGGGGGCGGGGGCCAATGCGCACGATCCCGCCATATGCCACCCGCCGGGCAATTGCCGCGCATGGCGAAGGGGGGTAGACCTAGCGCCATGAAATACCCGCTCGTCACCGCCGCCCTTCTTGCCTGCGCCACACCGCTTGGCGCGCATCCGCATATCTTTGTCGATACCGGGTTTGAGGTGATCCTCGATGCTGAGGGGCGCTTGACCCATCTGCGGATCACATGGGCCTATGACGAATTCTATTCTCTCTTGGTGACCGAGGATCGGGGGCTTGATCCCGATTACGATGGTGTGTTGACCGAGGCAGAGGTGGCCTCACTCAACGGGTTCGACATGCGTTGGGTTGAAGGGTTCAACGGCGATACGGTCTTGCTGAACGGCGGTGAAGAGATCGCGCTTTCCAGCCCGCAAGAGGTGGCGACGACCTTTTCCGAGGGCCGGATCATCACCAGCCATCTGCGGGCGGTCGAGGGCGATGCGCCTGACGCGAACGGGCTGGTCATCAAACCCTATGACCCGACCTATTACACTGCCTATGAGGTGACTCAGAAGGTGACCGTGCAAGGCGATGACGCCTGTCGCGCGCGGGTCAAGATGCCAGAGATGAACGCCGATCTACGCGAACTTCAGCAGGATCTGAGCGCCTTGGACGCGAATACCGATCCGAACGATGTCGGCCTGCCTGAAATTGGCGAAGCCTTGGCCAATGAGGTGGTGATCACATGCGACGCATTATAGCGCTAGCCGCATTGGCGACCCTGCTGGCGCTGGCGGCGCTGTGGTGGACGGGGGGCTTTAACGCCCTTGCCCATTGGGCGGCAGGGCAGCAACGCGGGTTTCAAAACAGCATCGCCAGCGGGCTGCGCGCCACGCGGGGGGGCGATACGGCGGCGTTCTGGACGGTGCTGCTGGCGTCTTTTGCCTACGGCGTGGTGCATGCGGCGGGGCCGGGGCATGGCAAGATCGTGATTGGCGGCTATGGGCTGGCGCGCTCTGTGCCCATGCTACGGCTGTCGCTGATCGCTCTGGCCGCCTCGCTTGGCCAAGCGGTGACGGCGGTGGCTTTGGTCTATGCGGGGATCCTGCTTTTGGGCCTTGGCCGTGAGGCGCTGGTGGGCGTGACCGAAGACATCATGGCGCCGGCAAGCTACGGCGCAATTGCCTTGATCGGGCTTTGGTTGATCTGGCGCGGGCTGCGTCATGCACGGCAAAAGAAGGTGGCGCATAGCGGAGAGGTCTGCGACCATTGCGGTCATGCCCATGGGCCAAGCTTTGCCCAGGTCCAGCAGGCGGGCAGCCTGCGCGATGCGCTGCTTTTGATCGCCGGGATCGCCATCCGTCCCTGCACCGGGGCGCTTTTCGTGCTGGTGATCACTTGGCATATGGGCATCGGCGGTGTCGGTGTTCTGGGCGCTTTTGCCATGGCACTTGGCACCGGGTTGATCACCATCGCCACCGGTCTTGCCGCCACGGGGTTGCGGGCGGGGGTGCTTGGTGGGCTCGCCGGATCGCCGCGCTTGGCACAGGCCGCGGCGGTGGCCGAGCTGACGGCAGGGCTTATCGTCGTCACGCTTGCGGGCGGGCTGCTGCTTCGCGCGCTTTAACGGCGGCCTTCGCGCAGCCAAGCGGCAATGATGAACAGGGCCGAAAGCAACAGCACCAACCACCCCGGCAGCAGCGGCGTTTGCCGCACATCGCGGGTCTCATAAGCGTCACGGGGGGTCAGCCCCAGCCAACCGCGTCCGGCAGCCGGACGGCCAAGGCGCACGTCGCGTAGACGGGGGAGCCCATCCTCCACCCGCGCCACCCCGCCGCGCAGGGTGTCGATGGCTGGGCGCAGTGCTGCGTCACTGGCAATCGTCTCAATGAACTCGCGCGGGGCAGCAGGGCCGAGGCCGATGACAGTCACCTCCTCCCCGTTTTCCAATCGGTAGAGGCCCATCTCTTCGCCCGTGAATTCAGCCTCGAAACGGCCCGGACCAGCGGGGGCGAGGGGCACTTCACTGGTGCTGCCATCGGGGGCGGTGATGGTGACGGGGGGCACGGTTTCATCCAAGGTGCGCCGGGTGATGCGCATGGTGCGGCCTTGGGCGGTGGCGGTCAGCGCCTCCTCCTCAAGCTCGGGTTCTTTCATCATCCAATGGGCCAGACGGCGCAGCAGTTCCAACTGCGGGCCGCCGCCCTCATAGCCCCGGTTCCAGAGCCACGCATGATCTGAGGCCAGCAGCGCCACGCGGCCTTCGTCGACGCGGTCGAGCACCAGCAGCGGGCGGTCGTCTGCGCCGCTCATCACCACATCGCCGCGCTCAGCTGTCACGTCGATCTGGCGCAGCCAGCGGCCCCAGTCGCCTTTGCCCGGCAGCTCGGCGGTCACGGGGTGGCGCTGACCGATGTCGGTCACGACGGGGGGGAAAGCCTCCTCCAGCACCCGCGCGGTCGGGGTGGCGGGCAGCACCGTGCCGAGCGGCGATCGGTAGAGGCTGTCGGCACTGGCAAAATCCGGCCCGGCGGCGACCAGCACCGCGCCGCCCTTGCGCACATATTGCGCCACGTTGTCGAGGTAGAGCGCAGGTAGGATGCCACGCCGCTGGTAGCGGTCAAAGATGATCAGGTCAAAGTCGTCAATCTTGTCCATGAACAATTCCCGCGTCGGAAAGGCGATCAGCGACAACTCGTTCACCGGCACGCCATCCTGTTTGTCGGGCGGGCGCAAAATCGTGAAATGCACCAGATCGACCGCGCTGTCGGACTTCAGCAGGTTGCGCCACGTGCGCCCGCCGGGATGCGGCTCGCCTGAGACGAGCAGCACGCGCAGCCGGTCGCGCACCCCGTTCATCTGGATCAGCGCGGCATTGTTGCGGTCGGTCAGTTCCCCCGGCGCTTCGGGGAGGGAGAAACGGATCACATTGCGCCCCCCGTGGGGCAGGGCAACGGGCAGTTCGAGGTCTTGGCCAATGGGAACGTCAAAGCTTTGCGGGTCTTCCCCATCGACAGAGATATCAAGCTGGGTCAGCCCTACGTCCTCAGGCGCGGCGCCCAGATCGTCGATGCGCAGGGTTAGGATTACAGGCTCGCCAATAATGGCAAAGGCGGGCGCATTGCGTACAGTCAGGCGGCGGTCCCAATCCGCGGCCCGACCGGTTTGCAGCAGGTGCAGCGGCGCGGGCAGGTCAAGCGGCAGGTCCGCGTCATGCACCCGGCCATCGCTAACCGCCAGAATGCCCGCAATCCGCGCGCGCGGCTCTTCGGCCAGCGCGTCGGCCAGCGTGGTCATCAGCCGGGTGCCCGAGTCCTCGGCCCCGTCGGGCACGGTGACGCGGCGCAGTTCCGTATTCGGGCGCGCGGTGATCCGGTCGGCCATCGCCTCGGCGGCGGTATCGGACTGGTCGGCGCGGTCGGCAAGGCGCTGGCTGGCGCTTTCGTCTTCGAGCAGCAGGACGATATCGCTCAGCGGCGCGCGGTCTTCGGTCTGGTAGGAGGGGCCAGCGAGCGCCGCCAAAACCACCGCTGCCGCCAATCCGCGCAGCGCCCAGCCTGACAGCCCACGCCACACCGCCAGCAGAACGCCGAGCACGGCAAGCACCGCCAGCCCAATCAGCAGCGGCAGCGGGATCAGCGGGTCGAACAGCACGGTTCCGGTCATTGGCCCAACCTATCGAGCAGCGCAGGCACATGGACCTGATCGGATTTGTAGTTGCCGGTCAGCACATGCATGACAAGGTTCACGCCAAAGCGGTAGGCCAGTTCGCGCTGCCGCTCTCCGGCATAGCCGCGCCCGATGGGCAAAAGCGGCGCGCCATCGCGGCGCACGGCCCAAGCGGCGGCCCAGTCGTTGCCGCCGATCACCACCGGGGTGACCCCGTCATTGAGGTTGCGGAACGGCATGCCCTCGATCCGTTCGGCGTCGGGCGGCGCGGCCTCGACCCAGACATCGCGGCTGGTGTAGCGGCCCGGGTAGTCTTGTAGCAGATAGAAGGTGCGGGTCAGCACATGGTCACCGGGCAGCGGCTCCAACGGCGGGATGTCGAGCGGGGCGGCCAATTCCTGCAACTTGCGCCCGTTCGGACTGGCGGCGCCATAGCTTGCGATATCCGCGTCGCGGGTATCAAACAGGATCAACCCGCCCGAGCGGAGATAGTCGTTCAGCTTGCCATAAGCCTCGGTTGAGGGCTGCGGTTGATCGGGGGTGACGGGCCAATAGAGGATCGGGAAAAAGGCGAGTTCGTCTTGCTCCAAATCGACACCTGTGGGCAGGGCAGGCTCTACCGTGGTGCGAAAATAAAGCGTGTCCGACAGGCCGGTCAGCCCGGCGCGGGCGACCTCGTCTACATCAGCGTTGCCGGTCAGCACATGGGCCAGCGTGACTTCGGAGGCAGAGCGGATTGCAAAGCTTTCGGGGTCAGTCTCCTGCGCGTCCCCCATCTGTGGCAAGCCCAGCCCCAAGATCAGCGCCAGAGTACCAGCCGAGCGGCGCAGCAGCAGCCCCGAAAGGGCAAGAGAGGCCAGCACATCGGCAACCAGCAACAGGATCGCGAGGCTCAGAAGTGCTCCGGCCAGCGGCTGTTCCGGCGGCAGCGCAAGACCACGCAGCGGCACATCCGAGGGCCATGTGGCGGGGGTGAGCGTGGTCTCAGCAGTTAGCACATTGCGCGCCAGCCGCCGCTCTTCTGAGCCGTAGATGCCGGGCGGCAGGGCCGGGCCAGCGGGGGCCGAAATCAAGTCAGGACCCGCGACCCCGGGCAGGTTGCCCGCGTCCGAAAGGGTGCCGAAACCGTCCATCACCCGCAGCGGGGTCCAAGTGGTGCCCTCAAGGCTACCGGCCTCGGGCGTGCTGGCACCAGAGGACACAGCCAGCCGCTCCATCATCTGCACGAAAAGGCCCGACAGCGGCAGGGTCGACCACTCCGCCGTGGCGGTAACGTGGAAAAGCACGATCTGCCCCTGACCGACGGCCTTGCGCGTGACCAGCGGCGTGCCGTCACTCAGCGACGCAATCACCCGGTCGGCCAGTGTCGGGTCCGGTTGCGCCACGACCTGCGCGGAAACGGTCACGTCCTCCGGCACCGGCAGGCCAAAGAAGGGCGAGCCGTTGCGGAAAGGGGCCAGCGCCTTCGGCTCGCCCCAAGACATTGCCCCGCCCACGCTGCGCCCCCCGGCGCGCAGGCGCACGGGCATCAGCGGGTCTTCGTCGATGCGGCTGACATCACTGGCGGCAATGCGTGGCCCGGCGAAGCGGATCAGTATGCCACCCGCATCGATCCACTCTTGCAGAGGCTCTGCTTCGGCGGGGCTGAGGGTGGCCACATCGGCCAGCACGATCACATCGGGGTTGGCGGGCAGCACGTCGGACAGGGTAGCGTCGATCAGGTCAGCACTCGGGGCCAACGCCTGTTCGATGTAGTGCAGCGGCGAGAGCAGTTGCAGCCCCTCCTGCGCGCCACGCCCACCGATCAGCGCGACTTCGCGGCGGCGCAGCCCGTCGTCGACCAAGGTGCGCGCCCCGGCAGAGCGTTGGCCTGCGATATCGAAAGAGGTCAGCCGCGCGCGCAGTTCGGCGGGCAGCGACAGGGAGGTGGTGGCTTCGGTGGCCCCCGCCTCGAAGGTAGCATTCGCGGTGGCCAGCACGCGGGCGTTGCCTGCGGGGTCGCGGCCATGGGCCTGCACCACGGCCTCGCGTTCCGGGCCAGGAGTGGCGCGGCGCAGGATCAGGTCGATTGCCCCGTCTTGATAGACCGCGGGCGCGATGCCGATGACGTTGTTGGCCGACTGATGCACCTCAACCGCGCCTTTGGTCTGCAACGCGGCGAGAAAATCATCGCGGCCCGGATAGTCCAAGCCATCGCTGAACCACATCGTATCGAAGGCCGACAGGTCGGCCATGATTTCGGTTGAGCGAGCGATCTCAGCTGGAGAAGGCTGCCACGGCGCGGGGGAAATCCCGGCAAGGCGGCTGCGCCATGCGTCGGCGGATTGGAAGGTCGGCACTTGAGGGTCGGTCAGGGTCAGGATGCCCACCGTCCGCTCGGCCCGCCCGGCACGGGTCAGTTGCGCGTATACGGCGGCCAACTGTTGGTCCCAGCGGCTGGCCCCGGCCCATGATGTATCCAGCACCAGCAACAGCGGACCACTGCCCTGTTCCGTCTCGGCCTGCGGGTTCAGCACCGGCCCGGCAAGGCCAATAATGATCGCGGCCATGGCCAGCATCCGCAGCAACAGCAGCCACCACGGCGTGCGGTCCGTCGTGCTTTCGTCATCCGCCAGTCCCAGCAGCAGCGCCACACCGGGAAAGCGGCGGCGGATGGGTGCCGGGGGCACGGCACGCAGGATCAGCCAGAGGATCGGCAACACCAGCAGGGCCAGCAACAGCCAAGGCGCGGTGAAACCGATGCCGCCAAAGACGCTCATGCCGCACTCCCCTGCCGCGCGTCCAGCGCGCCAAAGAGCCACAGCAGCGCTGATTGCGCCGAGGCATCCGTGTGGTGCAACCCATAGCGCCAACCGGTGCGAGCGCAGAGTTGCTGCAACGCGTCTTTGCGCGCTGCCAGCCGGTCGAGATAGCGGTCGCGCAGGTCGTTCGCCTTGAGCGTCTCATGGCGCAGCGTGCCGCCGACGCTCTCAAAGATGGTACGGCCCGCGAAGGGGAAGGCCTCTTCGGCCGGGTCGAGCAGATGATAAAGCACACCGCGCACGCCACGATCTGCGGCCTTGGTCAGCGCGGTGCGGACGGGGTCGAGATCGCCCATGAAATCCGAAATAAAGATCGCCCGCGCATGGGGGATCATGCCGCGATGTTCGGGCGGGGCATACTCGCGATCATCCTCGCGGCAGAGCAATTCGGCCAGACGCAGGATCTGCGGGTTGCCGCGCCGGGGCGGCAGGGCAGTCCCGGTAAGGCCCACACGCTCGCCCCCGCGCAGCAGCAGGATCGACAGGGCCAACCCCAGCAACCGTGCGCGATCCGCCTTATCGGGCAGCCCTTTGTCAGAGGCAAAGCGCATCGACGCCCCCTGATCGACCCAGAGCATCACCGACTGGGCAATCTGCCATTCCCGCTCGCGGACGAACTCCTGATCGCCCCGCGCAGAGCGGCGGTGGTCGACCATGCGTCGGCTGTCGCCCATTTGCGCCGGGCGGTATTGCCAGAAATCATCCCCCGTCCCCGCACGGCGGCGGCCGTGTGCACCGGGCAACACGGCACCTGCCAGTTGCTCGGCCCGCGCCAGCAGCGCGGGAAGCCTGGCCGCCTCGCCCTCGGCGTCGGCCCTGAGGGTTAGGGGGGAATGGGTCACGCGGCGGCCTTTTTCCCGATCAGTTGACCGGCGGTGGCGTCGATCAGCCCTTGCAGGCTTTCGCCGCGTGCGCGAGCGGCAAAGTTCAGCGCCATCCGGTGGCTTAGCACCGGGCGGGCCATGGCCAGCACGTCTTCGGCAGAGGGGGCAAGCCGCCCCTCCAGCAGCGCACGGGCGCGGACCGTCAGCATCAGCGCCTGCGCGGCACGGGGGCCGGGGCCCCAAGCAACACTCTCGCGCACGGGCTGGGTGGCCTCGGGTTCATCGGGGCGGAAGGCGCGGACAAGGTCAAGGATCAGCTCTACCACGCTGTCGCCCACGGGCATCCGGCGCAACAGGTTCTGTGCGGCCAGCAGGTCTTCGGTAGAGAAGACAGGACGCACCGCGCCGTCTTCCACGCCGGTGGTGGCGATCAGGATGTCCCGCTCCGTCGCGCGGTCGGGGTAGGCCACGTCGATCTGCACGAGGAAACGGTCAAGTTGCGCTTCGGGCAGCGGGTAGGTGCCTTCTTGCTCGATCGGGTTTTGAGTGGCCAAGACGTGGAAGGGCTGACCGAGGGCGCGGTCTTGGCCCGCGACGGTGACCGTTCGTTCCTGCATCGCCTGCAAAAGCGCCGACTGGGTACGCGGACTGGCGCGGTTGATCTCATCGGCCATCAGCAACTGGCAAAAGATCGGCCCTTCGATAAAGCGAAAGGCACGGCTGCCGTCAGGCGCGGTGTCGAGCACTTCGGAGCCGAGGATATCGGCGGGCATCAGATCGGGGGTGAACTGCACGCGGTTGCCGTGCAGGCCCATGACGGTGCTCAAAGTCTCAACCAGTCGTGTCTTGCCCAAGCCCGGCAGGCCGATCAGCAACCCGTGGCCACCGCAAAGCAGAGCCGTGAGCGCGAGGTCCACAACCTGCTCTTGCCCGACGAACCGCCCGGTGATCGATTGCTTGGCATCTGCCAGCTTTTCGGTCAGCGCTTCGATTTGCGCGATCAGATCATCCGCTTCGGCCATGACATTTCTTTCCCCGGAGTTATATCTTTCAGGTGTAAGTGTATCGCGACCAAAGGGAATGGCAAAACCAATGAGCGGACAAAATACCGTGACACCCACGGCAGACAGCCTGATCGAAGCCGCCAAGGCCGCAAAAGCGCGCGGAACCCCGCCGCTTGAGAAGTGGAACCCGGAATTCTGCGGCGATCTGGACATGCAAATCAAACGCGACGGGACGTGGTTCTACCAAGGCACGCCGATCGGGCGGATTGAATTGGTCAAATTGTTCGCTTCGATTCTCTGGCGCGAGGGGGATGACTATTTCCTCAAGTCCCCGGTCGAGAAGGTGGGCATCACGGTCGAAGATGCGCCCTTTGTCGCCGTGGATTTCGAGGCCGAAGGCGAGGGCGAGGCGCAGCAGTTGCGGTTTCTCACCAACCTAGGCGACGTGGCCGAGGCGGGGCCAGAACATCCGATCCGCGTGGTCCGTGATGAGGAGACGGGCGAGCCGTCGCCCTATGTGCTGCTGCGCCGGAACCTCGAGGCGTTGATCGACCGCAAAAGCTTTTACCGCTTGGTCGATCTTGGCCAACACCGCGATGGCTGGTTTGGTGTCTGGTCGGGTGGGGAATTCTTTGGCATCATCCCGTCGGAAGACCTGCCGTAAAGCCATCGAAAGCCCGAAATGCCGCTGATACCTGCCGCCAACCTGTCGCTGCTCTGGTCGGAACTGCCCTATCTGGATCGGTTCGACGCGGCGGCAGAGGCGGGGTTTGGCGCGGTCGAAGTGTTGTTTCCTTATGACATCCCCGCGAAAGAGACGCAGCGCGCCTTGCTGCGCAACGGGTTAACCCTTGCCCTGATCAATGCCCCACCGCCGAATTATACCGGTGGCCAGCCCGGCTTTGCGGCTATTCCGGGCGGGGAGGCGCGCTTTGCCCATGATATGCGCCGGGTCTGGCGCTATGTCGACGCGCTGCGGCCCAAGATGGTTCATGTCATGGCCGGGGAGGCCGAGGGGCCAGCGGCGGCAGAGGCATTCGTGGCGAACCTCCGCCATGCCGCCGCCGAGGCGCCGCCGGGAGTCACGCTGATGATCGAGCCGCTCTGCCCTGAGGCCAAACCGGGGTATTTCTTGAACGATTACGCTCAGGCGGCGGATCTTCTCGCGACAGTGAATGCGCCGAATGTGGGGCTGCAGTTCGACAGTTTTCACGCGCAGATGATCCATGGCGATGCCGTGGCGGTATTCGAGGAATATCGCCCTCTGATCCGCCATGTGCAGCTTGGTGATGCGCCGGGGCGTGGGGCGCCGGGCAGCGGTGATGTCGATTTCGACGGGCTCTTTGCCGCGCTGCGGGCGGGCTATGACGGTTTTGTCAGCGGGGAGTATGCGCCGGGCGCGGCGACGGAGCAGACGCTTGAATGGGTGGCCGCCTTAGGGGAATGACACCGGCGTATCGCCGGGCTGCCACTGGGGGTATTTGCTCATCACGCTTTCGAACCGGGGCGAGGTAAGGAACCGGTCGAGCCAGCCGCGCAGGGCGGGCCAGTCCTGCGCGTCGAACCAAGCGCGGTCGATAAAGGCGAATTGCCGCACGAAGGGCAGAATCGCGTAATCGGCCAGCGTCGGGCGGTCGAAGATCCAGTCACCCAGTTGCGCGTCGAGATCTTCGAGAAAGGCGGTCGCCTTGTCGCGCTGTGCCTCGGGGTCTTCCTCAGGGTAGCGCGTGGCGTATTTGGTGCGGTCGAGCGCGTCTTTGAACGGGCCATCGGCGCGGGTGATCCAATCGTGCCCCTCGGGCGGCATGTCGAGCCAGCCTTCGGGATCGTTCTGGGCCAGCGCCCATCTCATGATGTCGAGGCTTTCGTCGATGGGACCGGTTTCGGTGACGAGGCAAGGGACGGTGGCGGTGGGGGATGCCGAGAGGAAGGCTTGCGGTTTGTCCCGCAGGACGACTTCGCGCAGTTGGACGGGCGTTTGCGCGGCGGCAATGGCAAGCCGCGCGCGCATGGCGTAGGGGCAACGGCGGAAGGAGTAGAGGATTGAGGTCATGGGGAGTATTTAGGTGACATGGGCAAGATGTACAAAGGGCCGTGGCCTGACCGCGGGTGGGCGACCGGGGCAGAGGTTTCTGCCACTTTATGGCTCATCCGTGATGTGCGCTCGAGAGGGTATGCCCAGCCTCACCAAATCGCCTGCCCGGGGGGCGGGCAGGCGATGGCCCGGCGCCTGTGGCTTGATTCCGGGCCGGTGCTTCATTTCACCCTACTGAAACGGCGTTGGCGGCAGCCCCTTGCCCGCAAAGCGCGCCACATCATCCACCCGCTTCGACCGCGCTGTTGTGGTCCGCGCCGCGTCGATCCATGCCAGCGCATCGGCGCGCAACTCATCGCTGTATCCGTCCCAGCCCGCCTGTGCGCCGGTCTCTTCCAGCGCTTGGGCGAGGTCTTCGGGGAGGTCTGTATGATCCATCAATGTGCCTCCGCCCAGTTGGCACCGACGCCGGCATCGACGATCAGCTTTACGTCAAGCTTTACCACCGGATTATTGGCGTTCTCCATCACCTCGCGCGCGGCGGCGATTAGCGCGTCTTCGGCCCCTTTTTCTACTTCGAACAGCAGTTCATCGTGCACCTGCAACAGCATCGTCGCGGGCAGATCGGCGATGGCCTCTGGCATCCGCACCATGGCGCGGCGGATCACATCGGCGGCGGTGCCTTGGATCGGCGCGTTGATCGCGGCGCGGGCAGCGAAGCCGGCCTGCGGCCCTTTGGCGCCGATGTTGGGCGTGTTGATCTTACGCCCGAACAGCGTCTGCACAAACCCGTGCTCTTTGGCAAAAGCCTTGGTGTCGTCCATATAGGTGCGGATGCCGGGGAAGCGTTCGAAATAGCGGTCGATGAAACTCTGCGCCTCGGCCCGTGGAATACGCAGGTTGCGCGCGAGGCCAAAGCCGGAGATGCCGTAGATCACACCAAAGTTGATCGCCTTGGCGTTGCGGCGGATCTCCGGGGTCATCTGGTCCATCGGCACGTCAAACATCTCGGACGCGGTCATGGCGTGGATGTCGTCACCGCGGGCGAAGGCCTCCTTGAGTGCGTCGATCTGGGCGATATGCGCGAGGATGCGCAGTTCGATCTGGCTGTAGTCCAGCGCCACCAGCACTTTGCCCTCGGGGGCGACGAAAGCCTCACGAATGCGGCGGCCTTCCTCGGAGCGGATCGGGATGTTTTGCAGGTTCGGATCGGTCGAGGCCAGACGCCCCGTCGCGGCACCGGCGATGGAATAGCAGGTGTGCACGCGGCCCGTGTCGGCGTTTACATGGTCTTGCAGCGCGTCGGTATAGGTCGATTTCAGCTTGGACAGTTGCCGCCAGTCCAGCACCCGACGGGCGAGGTCATGTTCGGTGGCCAGATCCTCCAGAACATCCGCACCGGTGGAATATTTACCGGTCTTACCCTTCTTACCGCCCTCAAGCCCCATCTTGCCAAAGAGGATCTCGCCCAGCTGCGCGGGGGAGCCGACGTTGAAGGTCTCTCCGGCCAGATCGTGAATATCAGCCTCAAGCCCCGCCATCTTTTGGGCAAAGGCATTGGACATGCGGCTGAGTGTGTCGCGATCCACCAATATCCCGGCGCGTTCCATTTGCGCCAGCACTGGCACCAACGGGCGCTCAAGCGTCTCATAGACTTTGGTGACTTCGGCGCGGTGCAACTGCGGCTTGAACAGCTTCCAAAGCCGGAGGGTCACATCGGCGTCTTCGGCGGCATAGGGCACCGCGTCTTCCATTGGCACCTTGTCGAAGGTTACGGCAGATTTACCGCTGCCCAGTAGCGGTTTGATCGGCAGGGGCGTGTGGCCGAGGTAGCGTTCCGAGAGCGTGTCCATGCCATGCCCATGCAGACCTGCGTGCATCGCGTAGGACATCAGCATGGTGTCGTCGATGGGCGCCACGGTGATGCCGAGTTGGGCAAAGATTTTGCCGTCGTATTTCATGTTTTGCCCAATTTTCAGGATCGCAGGATCCTCCAGCATCGGGGTCAGCAGTTGCAGCGCTTCTTCGACAGGCATCTGGCCGGGGGCGAGGTCATCGGAGCCGAAGAGATCTTCGCTGCGGCTGGCTTTGTGGATCAGCGGAATGTAGCAAGCCTGCCCCGGCTCGACGGAGAGCGAGACGCCGACCAACTCTGCCGTCATTTCATTGAGACCCGTCGTTTCAGTATCGACCGCGACATAGCCGACCTCATAAATCCGGTCGAGCCAGACGCGCAGCGCTTCGGCATCGCTGACCTGCTCATATTTGCTGTGGTCGAAGGGCACATCCGCGACCTGCGGTGCGTCGGCCACGGCAGGCGCTGGCGCGTCGGGGATGGCGGGGGCTTCGCGGCCCATCACTTCGGCCACGCGCTTCGACAGGGTGCGGAATTCCATCTCAGACAGAAAACCGAGCAGGCGGTCGGCATCGGGGTCGCGCACTTCGAGGTCGTCGATGGTGAAGTCGATGGGCGTGTTTTCATCGAGCAGCACGAGGCTGCGGCTCAGGCGGATTTGCTCGGCATGGTCGATCAGGGTCTGGCGGCGTTTGGGCTGTTTGATCTCGCCCGCGCGTTCCAGCAGCGCATCCAGATCGCCGTATTCGTTGATCAGCAGCGCCGCTGTCTTGATGCCGATGCCGGGCGCGCCGGGCACGTTGTCGACCGAATCGCCCGCCAGCGCCTGCACATCGACGACGCGCTCGGGATAGACGCCAAATTTCTCCAAGACGCCGTCGCGGTCGATGGTCTTGTTCTTCATCGCGTCCAGCATTTCCACGCCGTCGCCGACAAGCTGCATCAGGTCTTTGTCGGAGCTGATGATCGTGCAACGCCCGCCAGCGGCGCGGGCTTGGACGGCCAATGTGGCGATGATGTCATCGGCCTCATAGCCCTCAAGCTCTTTGCAGGCGATGTTGAACGCCTCGGTCGCGGTGCGGGTCAGCGGGATCTGCGGGCGCAGGTCTTCGGGCATGGCCTCGCGGTTGGCCTTGTACTGGTCGTACATGTCATTGCGGAAAGTGTGGCTGCCCTTGTCGAAGATCACGGCAACATGCGTCGGCGCGTTGGGGCCGGTGTTGCCCTCAACATAGCGGTGCAGCATGTTGCAGAACCCGGCGACCGCGCCGATGGGCATGCCGTCGGATTTGCGCGTCAGCGGTGGCAGGGCGTGGTAGGCGCGAAAGATGAAGGCCGAGCCGTCGATCAGATGCAGGTGGTGGCCTTTGCCGAATGTCATATGAATGCTCCGCTGGATTGGCGACCCTTTTGCCACGAAGCATGGCCCACGGCCAGACGCCAATGCGCCGCGCGGGCAGGTTCGTGCCGTCGGTTCAGGTGTTCAGGTGAGGGCCGGAAAGGCTCAGACTTTGCCTTCGAAATCCGTGTGGACGAATTTGCAATCGCAGTAGCCGCATTCGACCCAGCCGCGATCTTGGGGGATTTGCAGCCAGACGCGCGGGTGGCCAAGCGCGCCTTCGCTGCCGTCGCAGGCCACGCGCCAAGTGTTCACGATGCGGGTTTCGGGCGCTTGCAGGGTCATTGAGTTGGTCCTCGGCTCAGGCGAAAGTTGCCACTCGTTATGACCAAAGCAGGCGCGCGGGGCAAGGGCTCTGCGCGGGAATGGGAGGCTTGTGCACAAAGTGGTTCAAGTGCCAGCCCACAAGGGGTAAAAGACGCAGAACAGCCACCAAGCCGGAGCAAGCAGTCTGATGAGCGCCCCCAAACCTGTCGTATTGTGCATCCTTGACGGTTGGGGCCTCAGCGAGGTGCCGGAGGGTAATGCCCCCCTGCTGGCCAAGACGCCGAATTTTGACCGGATCATGCAAGCGGGACCAAAGGCGCAGCTGATCACCCATGGCCCCGACGTGGGCCTGCCGCGCGGGCAGATGGGCAATTCCGAGGTTGGCCACACCAATATCGGCGCGGGCCGGGTGGTGGCGATGGATCTGGGACAGATTGATTTGGCGATCGAAGAAGGCAGCTTTGCCGAGAATGCGCGGCTGCGGGGTTTTATCGCCAAGCTCAAGGAAACCGGCGGCACGGCGCATCTGATGGGCGTCGTCTCGGACGGTGGGGTGCATGGGCATCTCAGCCATATGATCGCCGCCGCCCGCGCGCTGGATGCGGCGGGGCTGCCGGTGGTGATCCATGCGGTGACCGATGGGCGCGACGTGGCACCGTCCTCAGCGCTTGGCTATTTCGAGACGCTGGAGGCGGCGCTGCCCGAAGGCGTCAGGATCGTCACCGTGACCGGGCGCTATTTCGCGATGGACCGCGACACGCGTTGGGACCGGGTGGGCAAGGCTTCGGCGGCAATTCTGCGCGGCGAAGGGCAGGCGTTTCCCGACGCCCGCGCAGCGGTTCAGGCCGCCTACGGACGGGGTGAGACGGATGAGTTCTTTGCCGCCAGCGTGATCGACGGCTATGCGGGGGCGGCGACGGGCGACGGGCTCTTCTGCCTCAACTTCCGCGCCGACCGCGCGCGCGAGATCATGGCTGCCTTGGGCGATCCGGGGTTCGACGCCTATGACACCGGCCCGCGCCCCGATTGGGCGGCGCTGATGGGCATGGCGGAATATTCCAAAGACCACGCCGTCTATATGACGACGATGTATCCCAAGCCGGACATCAAAAACACGCTGGGGGATTGGGTGGCGCAGCAGGGGCTGCGGCAGTTCCGTTTGGCCGAGACCGAGAAATATCCGCATGTGACCTTTTTCCTCAATGGTGGCGTCGAAACCCCGGCGGAGGGTGAAGACCGCAACATGCCCAAGTCGCCCAATGTGGCGACCTATGACATGCAGCCTGAGATGTCCTGCGGCGAGGTGACGGATCAGTTCGTGCAGGCGATTGAAGCAGGTTATGACCTGATCGTGGTGAATTACGCCAACCCCGATATGGTCGGCCATACCGGCGACCTTGAGGCGGCGATTGCGGCTTGCGAGGCGGTGGACACGGGCCTTGGCCGGGTGCTCAAGGCGCTGGAAAAAGCGGGTGGCGCGATGATCGTCACGGCGGATCACGGCAATTGCGAGATGATGATCGACCCTGAGACAGGTGGCGCGCATACGGCGCATACGCTTAACCCCGTGCCGGTGGTGGCGGTGGGCGCGTCCGAAGGGACAGCCCTGCGCAACGGGCGTCTTGCCGATCTGGCACCGACGGTGCTGGAGTTGATGGGCCTGCCGCAGCCCGAAGAAATGACCGGGAAAAGTCTGCTTTCATGAAACATCTGGCCGCGGCTGTTCTTTTTGCCTGCTTGCCCGCCATGGCACAGGCGCAGGCCCAAGAGGCCGCCGCGGAGGCACGCGCGGCCGCGACCGCGTTGGAGGCGGCAGGGGCGCGGCTCGACCAAGCGGATGGGGCGCGCGACCGGGTGCAGGCGCTGACCGAAACGATTCAGGCGTTTGAGGCGGGGCTTGCCGCGATGCGGGCAGGGCTGCGTCAGGCGGCGATCAACGAGGCACAGCTTAGCCGCAAGCTACAGGCGCGCGAGGGCGAGGTGGCGCAGTTCTTGGGCGTTTTGCAAAGCATCGGCGGTGATCCGTCGCCCGTGGTGCTGCTGCACCCCGATGGCCCGATGGGCACAGCACGTGCCGGGATGTTGCTGGCGGAATTGACGCCCGCGCTCAACGCCCGCGCCGATGCGCTGCGCCAAGACTACGAAGACATCAAAACCCTGCGTGCCTTGCAGACCGATGCGGCACAGCGGTTGCAAGAGGGGCTGACCGAAGTGCAGCGCGCCCGCACCGCGCTCAATCAGGCCATGGCCAACCGTACCGATCTGCCCACGCGCTTTACCGAAGACCCGGTGCGCACCGCGATCCTGATTGCCTCGACCGAGACATTGGATGGCTTTGCCAGTGGCCTGTCCGAAATCACCACCGGCGTGGAAGAACCGGCCCCGGTGAACCTTGATGGTCAGGTGGGCGAGTTGCCTTTGCCCGCCCAGGGCTTGGTGCTGCGCAAGGCGGGAGAGACGGATTCGGCTGGGGTCACACGGCCCGGCATGATCCTTGCCACCCGCCCCCGCGCCATTGTCACCAGCCCCGCGGCGTCGACGATCCGATACGTGGGTCCACTGCTTGATCTAGGCAATGTCGTAATCCTTGAGCCGCAGGTCGACACGCTGTTTGTGCTGGCGGGGCTGGATATCGTTTACGGCCAAGCCGGGCAGGTGATTGCCGGTGGCACGCCCATCGGGTTGATGGGCGGGCCGGAAAGCGGCACAACTTCCCAGATGTCACCAAATGGTGAAGGCACTGGCACTGACCGGACGGAAACGCTCTATATAGAAGTCAGGCAAGACAACACACCTCAGGACCCGGCAGATTGGTTCCGCACCGACAAGGATGGATAGCAGATGAAGAAATTCGTGATGGCAGCCGTTGCAGGCACGGTCGCGGGGGTGGTCGCAACCACTCAGATCGCCGGACCGCTGCTGGCGCAAGAGGCCGAGAAGACGACAAATGTTTACGAACAGCTTGATCTTTTCGGAGATATTTTCGAACGCATCCGCGCGCAATATGTCGAAGATGTCGACCCCGGTGACCTGATCGAAGCCGCCATCAACGGTATGCTGACCTCGCTTGATCCGCATTCGTCCTACCTGTCGCCGAAAGACGCCGAAAAGATGCGCGAGCAGACGCGCGGCGAATTCGGGGGCTTGGGCATCGAGGTCACCCAAGAAGAGGGTTTCGTCAAAGTCGTCTCGCCCATTGATGGCACCCCTGCTGCTGAGGCCGGGATTGAGGCGGGCGATTTCATCACCCATGTCGATGGTGAAAGCCTGTTGGGTCTTGGCCTCGACGACGCGGTTGAGATGATGCGCGGGCCTGTGGGGTCAGAGATCCTCATTACCGTGGTCCGCGAAGGGGAGCCCGAGCCCTTTGACGTTTCCATCGTGCGCGACACGATCCAGCTAACCGCCGTGCGCGCCCGGACCGTGGGCAACACCGCCGTTCTGCGTCTGACGACGTTCAACGAACAGACCTATCCCAAGATGAAGGAAGGTCTGGAGCAGCAGATCGAAGACGCGGGCGGCATCGAGAATATCAACGGCATCGTCATTGATATGCGCAACAACCCCGGCGGCTTGCTCAATCAGGCGATTGCCGTGTCGGATGCCTTCCTCGAAGAAGGGGAAATCGTCAGCACCCGTGGCCGCGACATCGAAGATGGTGACCGGGTGAATGCCACGCCGGGTGATCTGGCGATGGGCAAACCGATTGTGGTGCTGATCAACGGCGGCTCTGCCTCGGCCTCGGAAATCGTCGCGGGGGCCTTGCAGGACCACCGCCGCGCCATCGTCATCGGCACCAAGAGTTTCGGCAAAGGGTCGGTTCAGACCGTCATGCCACTGCGCGGCGACGGGGCCATGCGCCTGACCACGGCGCGCTACTACACGCCTTCGGGCCGGTCGATCCAAGCGCTTGGCGTGTCGCCCGACATCGTTGTGGCCCAGCCCCCAGCCGCACCGGAGACCGAGGAGGATGAGGCATTGTCGGCACGCCCCCTCCGCTCCGAAGCCGATCTGCGCGGGCGGTTGAACAATGACAGCCTGACCGACGATCAGATCAAACAGATCGAGGACGACCGCGAAAAGGCCCGCAAGGCGGCTGAGCTGCGTGAAGAGGATTACCAACTGGCCTATGCCATCGACATCCTTAAGGGTCTGTCTGCTTTGGGCCCGAACGAGTAAAATATCGCAGATAAGATGCACAAAGCCCCGCTGGCGACAGCGGGGCTTTGTGTTTGGGGTCGGTCCGTTGGCGGTGGGGCGGGGCGCGACCTAGAGCGCGCGGCGCCGATTGCAGTGCGGGGCGGTGCCCGCCTTACCCCGTCTCGCGGCAATGCCGCCGAAAGGCGCGTTTAAGCATGTCGAGTTCGGCGCGCAGCAGGTCCATCTCGGCGCGGATGTCATCGCCAAGCGCTTCATCCGCGATCAGGGTCACGTGACCCAAGAGCGCTCCGCTGGACTTTTCGGTGATAACGAGGGTCTGCACCCCATCGGCAATCGCCTCGGGTGGGAGGGCGAAGGAGAGGTGCCAGCGCCCCTCGGTCCCTTCGGGTTCCAGCGTCACCTCTGCCACCTCTTTGCCTTCATGCGTTACGCTGATCTGCGGGGCGTCGGTGCTGTTCCTGGCGGTCAGCACGCCGTGCCAGACGCCTTGGCGCAATACGGTCTTGGTCAGGTCAAAGTGGCTCATGACGGGGTCCTAGATCTGGGCACGGGGGCGGCGCGAGAAAGTGAGGTCGCGCAGCACGACTTGGTTCATGTCCGGCCCCTCAAAGATCAGGTCGATCCATGCCGCCTCGATCCGCTTTTCGTTGAGCTTGCTATAGGCCAGATCGAATTCGACGCTAATGTTTTCCTGACCAACGGGCAATTCGCGGACGATCTGTTCGGTGTTCGGACCATGGCGGATGTTGAGCCGGGCAAAGATCTCAAGCGGATGTTCCAGTTGCACGATCGTATCCATGCGGATCAGGTGGCGGCGTTTCAATCCGGTGATGGCGTCGGTGGGCAGGTTAATCACCAGCGACAGGAAAGACCCATCAAATTTGAAGACGTCGAGTTGCAGCCCATAGGGGGCCAAATCGGCCTCGCGCAGGTTGCGCAATTGGCGCAGGGTCAGTTCCGATTGCGCGCAATCGTGGAACAGGGTCACTTCCGCGCCCAGTGTGGATTTGGTTTCGACCGACGACGTCCCCGGCGTGGCAAGCGGGCCGCGCCAAAGTTCGGGCCGCCATGCCCAATCGGCGTTATGCGGTTTCGGAAAGCCGCTGGCGCCAATCGCGGGCAGGGCGAGGCGGTCTTCTGCGCGGTGAATCAGACGGTCCAGTTGGGCGCGCAGCAGCCGGGCGCGGCTGCGTTGGCGGCGCAGGGTGGCAAGGTCGACCGTGGCAGCCTTGCGGGCCGCGCTGGCCCAACGTTGCAGCGCGCGGGCATAGAGCTTGCTCTCCAAATAGCCGCTGGGGAAGTTGACCATGAACCTGCGCCTCTCGTTTTGATGCAGTCTATGCAAGGCGGGCATTTCGTTCAAATGATTAGCCCCCGTGATTGTTTCCGGGGGCGGGCAGTGTTGCCAATTTGGAAACAACGGGCGGGTCAGCTGCCAGCGGCGGCAGCCTTCGCGCTTTTGCGGCGGCTTTGTCGGATCAGGTCTGCGACCAGTGCGCGGCCCTCTTCGGAAATGGCCCGGCTTTGCGGTGCGCCGTAGAGGGTGACGCTGGCGACATGGCCGCCGATCCGTGCCATGCCGCGCCAATGGCGGGGCGACATGCCCTCGGCGGGCACCGGCCCTTGGGCCACAAAGATCGTTGCGCCTTCAATGCTGCCGGCCTCTTGCAGCTGGCTCAAGCCAGTAGCCTCGGCGACCTGTTGCGGGGTGGGCAGAGGGGCCTCTGCCTCGATCAGCGCCAGCGTGAGGATGCCACGCGGCGCGGCGGTGACCACATCCGGCAGGCCAAGCGCATCGCAGCGCGCCATCAGGGCAAAGCGGCGTTTGAGGCTTTTGGGGTCAATGCAATAGCCCTGCGGGGGCACCACCTGCACCGCGCCCCCGGCAAGCGCCGTTTGCCGCAGGGGTTTGTCGGGCACGTCGGTACTGCCGCCAAAGGAAAAACCCTGACCGCCTTCGCAGGCGGACAGGGTGAGCATAGCAAGTGCCGCAAGAGGGCGTTTAGAGGTCCATGTAATCATGGGTCTCGGCCTGAGCGCCCGGATGTGTCACGGCTCCAAGGTAGGTGGGGCCGACAAGCTTGGCATATTTCCACAGCGCGCCGCTTTGGTAGTTCGTCGCGCGGGGGCCAGCCCACCCCTTGCGGCGCTCAGCCAGTTCATCCTCGCTCAGATCGACGCTGATGGAACCTTTGATCGCATCGAGCGTGATCATGTCGCCGTTCTTCAACAGCGCAATCGGCCCGCCATGTGCGGCCTCTGGCCCCACGTGACCGACGCAGAAACCGCGCGTCGCGCCCGAGAAGCGGCCATCGGTGATCAGCGCCACCTTTTTGCCCATGCCCTGACCGGACAGCGCCGCCGTGGTCGCCAGCATCTCGCGCATGCCGGGGCCGCCTGCGGGGCCCTCGTTGCGGATCACGAAAACGTCGCCTTCGGAATAGGCGCGGTTCTGTACCGCTTCAAAGGCGTCCTGCTCACATTCGAACACCAGCGCCGGGCCGGTGAAGACGATGTCGTCGTCCGACATGCCCGCGATTTTCACGATGGCACCTTCGGGGGCGAGGTTGCCCTTAAGGCCGACAACGCCGCCGGTCTTGCTGATCGGGTTGGCGACCGAGTGGATTACCTTGCCGTCTGCTTCGCGGGTCACTTGATCCAACACTTCGCCCATCGAGTATCCGGTAGCGGTCATGCAGTCTTCGTGAATGAGGCCCGCTTTGCGCAACTCATTCATCACCACCGGCACGCCGCCCGCATCGTAAAGATCTTTGGCCACATAAGCGCCGCCCGGTTTCATATCGACGAAATAGGGTGTGTCGCGGAAGATTTCGCAGACGTCTTCGAGGTAGAATTCGATCCCGGCTTCATGGGCCATGGCGGGCAGGTGCAGACCCGCGTTGGTCGACCCACCGGTGCAGGCCACGATACGCGCCGCGTTTTCAAAGGCTTCGCGGGTACAGATGTCGCGCGCGCGGATGTTCTTTTCGATCAGGTTCATGACCGCCGCCCCCGAGGCTTCGGCATAGGCGTCACGGCTCTCATAGGGGGCTGGCATGCCCGAAGAGTTCGGCAGCGCGAGGCCGATCGCTTCCGACACACAGGCCATGGTATTGGCGGTGAACTGGCCGCCGCAAGCACCCGCGGAAGGGCAAGCGACGCGCTCAAGCACGTCCAAAGCCGCCTGCGACATGGAGCCGTTCTGGAACCGGCCCACGGCTTCGAACATGTCCTGCACGGTCAGGTCGCGGCTGGCGAAGTCTTCGGGCACATCGGCCCCGGCAGGCGCTTTGCCCGGCAGGATCGACCCGCCATAGAGGAAGACCGACGGCACGTTGAGCCGCAGCATGGCCATCATCATCCCCGGCAGCGATTTGTCACAGCCCGCCAGACCCACGATCGCGTCATAGCAATGGCCGCGCATGGTCAGCTCAACCGTGTCGGCAATCGCCTCACGCGAGGCCAGCGAGGAACGCATGCCCTCATGGCCCATCGCGATGCCATCGGTGACGGTGATCGTGGTGAATTCGCGCGGGGTGCCCTGTTCGGAATGCACGCCCACTTTCACAGCCTGCGCCTGACGGTTCAGGGCGATGTTACAGGGGGCTGCTTCGTTCCAGCAGGTGGCGACGCCCACCAGCGGCTGGTGAATCTCTTCTTCGGTCATGCCCATGGCGTAGTAGTAGGACCGGTGCGGCGCGCGGGCCGGGCCTTCGGTCACGTGGCGGCTGGGCAGCCGGGATTTGTCGAAGCGGGGCGTGGTGGACATCGGTGGGCTCCTTGAAACGTCTTGAATGGAATAGTCGGGCGGGGGCGGTGCTGCAAGGCTTTGGCGCGTATGAGGCGGGGGAACTGTTGTATCGCAGCGTGTTAGGGCATAGGTTCTGACCTTCTGACGCGGTCGGTTTGACCTGCCCGCAAGCGTGAAAGCCCGGCATATGCTCTGCAAGAACCACCCCCGATCCGACCTGCGCCTCTCATGACGTGGCGGCCAGATTACAGCGCCCATGCGGCCTTCGTCGCGCCCGCGCGCGCCTCATCGGCGCTTTGGCGGTTTCTATTGGGGTTGTTCGTGGCGGTGGTGGCCTATGTCGCGCTGAATGAGCTTTATTTTCAAACGGTCTATGCGCTGGCAGGCACGGCGGCGGCATCGCTGCATGGCAACCTGCTTGAAGGGGCCACGCCGCAGGCCATGTATCTGCTGCTGTTCAGTTTTGGGACCATGGCGATGGCGGTCGGTGTGACTGTGCGGGTCGTACACCGGCGCAGCGCGGGCAGCTTGCTGGGCGTGCCGGGGCGGCTTTGGCCGAGTTTTCGCGCGGTGTCCCTTGCTATGCTGGCCCTTGGGGCGGTGCTGCTGGTCCTACCGCCGTGGGACATGGGCGGCGAACTGACGCCGAACCTGCCCTTGAGCCGCTGGCTGCTGCTTTTGCCCCTATCGCTCCTAGCGGTGTTGGTGCAGGTCAGCGCCGAAGAGATCGTCTTTCGCGGCTATGTGCAGCAGCAACTGGCGGCACGGTTTCGCTCGCCGCTGATCTGGATGGTCCTGCCTTCGGCGCTTTTCGCGCTTGGTCACTACCTGCCTGCCGAGGCGGGGGAGAATGCGCTGATGGTGGCGCTCTGGGCTGGGGTCTTCGGCATCCTGATGGCTGACCTTACTGCGCGCTCCGGCTCGCTTGGGCCCGCCATCGCGGTGCATCTGTGGAACAATGTCTCTGCCATTCTCATTATCTCTCTGCCGGATGATCTCTCGGGGCTGGCGCTTTATCTGACGCCGTTTTCGATGGATGACGCGGCGGCGTTGCGGACTTGGTTGCCGGTGGATTTCGCGTTGATGCTGGTGTCGTGGCTCGCGGCACGGCTGGCGATACGCCGCTGATTGCAATTTCCCCATGCGGGGATTATCTGGAACGGAACCACAGCAGAGGCCTGCCAATGAACTGGATCACAAACTACGTCCGTCCGCGTATCAACTCGATCTTCTCGCGCCGCGAGACGCCGGACAACCTGTGGACCAAGTGTAACGAATGCGGCACCATGCTGTTTCACCGCGAGTTGGCGGACAATCTGAACGTCTGCACAAACTGCGGCCATCACATGCACATCAGCCCGCGTGAGCGGTTCAAGGCGCTGTTCGACGGTGGCATCTTTACCGAGGTAAAGGTTCCTGCGCCCACGCCAGACCCGCTGCATTTCAAGGATCAGAAACGCTATCCCGACCGGATGAAAGCTGCGCAAAAGCAGACGGGCGAGCATGAAGCCATGCTCGTGGTCACGGGTGAGATTGGCCGCACGCCGATTGTGTCCTGTGCGCAGGACTTCTCGTTCATGGGCGGCTCCATGGGCATGTATGTGGGCAATGCGATCATTGCCGCCGCTGAAGAAGCCGTGAAGCTGAAGCGCCCTCTGGTGCTGTTCTCCGCCGCTGGTGGCGCGCGGATGCAAGAAGGTATCCTGAGCCTAATGCAGATGCCGCGCACCACGGTCGCCGTGCAGATGCTGAAAGAGGCGGGCCTGCCCTATATCGTTGTGCTGACCCACCCCACCACCGGCGGCGTCACCGCGTCCTATGCGATGTTGGGAGACGTGCATATTGCCGAGCCGAACGCGCTGATCTGCTTTGCCGGGCCGCGTGTGATCGAACAGACCATCCGTGAGAAACTGCCCGAGGGCTTTCAGCGGGCGGAATATCTGCTCGACCACGGGATGCTCGACCGGGTGACCAAACGGACCGAGATGCGTGATGAGTTGATCACCATCACCCGCATGCTGATGGGCCTGCCGCCCGCCGTGCGCGGTGACCTGCCCGCGCCTGAGGAAGTGGAAGTGGAAGTGGCCGAGGCCGCCGCCGCCGTTCAGGCCGCAGCAGAGTTGCCCGCCGATACGCCTAAGAAGAAATGAGCACGCCTTCATCGGATGTCATCCTTGAACGGATGATGGCGCTGCACCCCAAGATCATCGATCTGACACTCGACCGGATGTGGCGGCTGCTGGAGGCTTTGGGCAACCCCCAAAACGACCTGCCGCCGGTGATCCACATTGCGGGCACCAATGGCAAAGGGTCGACCCACGCGATGATTCGCGCGGGGCTAGAGGCGGCGGGCAAAACGGTGCACGCCTATACCTCGCCCCATCTAGCGCGGTTTCATGAGCGTATCCGCGTTGCGGGACAGTTGATCTCAGAGCCCGATCTGGCGGCCGTGTTGGATGAATGCCACGCCGCCAACGGTGGCGAAGAGATCACCTATTTCGAGATCACCACCTGCGCCGCCATCCTCGCTTTTTCGCGCAGCACAGCCGATTACACGCTGCTGGAGGTGGGTCTCGGCGGGCGCTTGGATGCGACAAATGTGATCGACCCGGCGCTGACCGTGATCACCCCGGTGTCGGTCGATCATCAGCAGTATTTGGGCGAAACGCTGGCCGAAATCGCGGGCGAGAAGGCTGGCATCATCAAGCGTCTTGTGCCCTGTGTGGTCGGCCCGCAGCAAGACCCCGCACTTGAGGTGATCGAAGACCGCGCCGCGAAACTGGGCGCGCCGCTTTTGGCCTATGGCCAGCAATGGCATGTCGCGCCCGAAGCGGGGCGTATGGTGTATCAAGATGAGCGCGGCTTGCTTGATCTGCCGCGCCCCACCCTGCCCGGTGACCATCAGATCGTGAACGCGGGGGCCGCACTGGCGGCGCTGCGCCAGCTTGGTATCGATGCAGAGGCTTGCGAGGCTGCAGTGACGCAGGCGCAGTGGCCCGCGCGGATGCAGCGGCTGTCAGAGGGGCCGCTGGCCCGCATGGCGCCCGAGGGTGAGCTTTGGCTGGACGGCGGGCACAACCCCGCCGCAGGCGTGGCGTTGGCCGCGACGCTGGCTGCCTTGCCGAAACGCCCGACGCATCTCATCTGCGGCATGTTGAACACCAAGGATATCGCCGGATACTTGCGCCCCTTGGCGGCAGAGGCGGCAAGTCTGACCGCCGTGTCGATCCCCGGCGAGGCGGCGACCCTACCTGCCGAGGCAACGGCAAAAGCGGCGCGTGATGTCGGGTTCGAGACCGCCGAGGCCGAGAATGTCACCGCGGCGCTCAAGGCGATCGTCGCCCGCGAACCCCATGCGCGTGTGCTGATCTGCGGCTCGCTCTACCTTGCCGGTAGCGTGTTGCGTGAAAACGTCTAGTTAACCATATTTGGGTGTACCGCTGCTGCGAAGTGCAGATGTGGTGTATCTTGGTCTTAGGAAGTCTCCCCTTTCGAATTTGACCGAGGTGTCCCCATGCGCAATTTCAGCCAGTCCGCGCGTCACGATCAGGACGATGCACGGAAATATCAATTTATCTTCATGGCCATAGGTGTCGCCATTATCGCAGGCGGCCTGTGGTGGCTTTATGAGGTCGAGCGGCCTTACCACCCGATTTTGCAGGGCAATGACCTGCATATGCAGCCGGTCAGTGATTCCTGATTTGGCGGCAGGGGGCGGTCAGCGCCCCCAGTCTTCCCCCTGCATTTCGCGCAGTCGGGAGGCTGTGCGCTCGAACTCAAAGGTGCCTTCGCCCTCGAGATAGAGCATTTCCGGCGCAGCGGCAGCCGAGCAGATCAGCCGTACCTTCGCCTCATAAAGCGCGTCGATCAGCGTGACAAAGCGCTTGGCCTCGTTAAAGTTCGACCGGCCGAGGGTGGGGATGTTGTCCAGCAGGAGCACCCGCACGGCCTGCGCCAGCGCGAGGTAATCCGCGGCCCCCAAGGGCTGCCCGCAAAGCGCATGGAAACCGGCGCGGGCCATGCCGTTGTGAAAAGCCGGAATCACCACTTCGCGGCCCTTGACGTGGAGGGTCAGCGGTTCGCCCTGTGTGCCTGCCAGATCGTCCCAAACCGCATCCATCGCGGCCCGGCTCTCGGCGTTGACGGGGGTGAAATAGACCTGCGACCCGGCCAGTCGATCTTGGCGGTAATCGGTCGGGCTGGCGAGTTCATGGACCACCATCCGCTCTTTGATGAGGTCGATGAAGGGGACAAACACCTCGCGGTTGATGCCATTTTTATACAGGTCATCGGGCAGGCGGTTGGAGGTGGTGACGACCACGACCCCGGCGGCAAAAAGCGCTTCGAACAGGCGGCCTACGATCATCGCGTCGGTGATGTCGGTGATCTGCATCTCGTCGAAGGCGAGCAGGCGCACGCTGTCGGCCACATCGCGGGCAACGGGCGCGATGGCGTCATCCACGCCGGTCTTGCGGACCTCATGCATGGCGTTGTGAATTTCCTGCATGAAGGCGTGGAAATGCACCCGGCGCGCGGGCACGTCGGGCAGATGCGCCACGAACATGTCCATCAGCATGGATTTGCCGCGCCCCACACCACCCCAGAGGTAC